>Ga0208902_1001731_pt1 | contig 10315 bp, 7 predicted proteins | sample AntAceMetag02UKH_FD_184767 | JGI IMG/M metagenome (GOLD analysis project Ga0208902, IMG submission 184767) | Saline lake microbial communities from Ace Lake, Antarctica - Antarctic Ace Lake Metagenome 02UKH (SPAdes) (version 2) | ecosystem: Environmental > Aquatic > Non-marine Saline and Alkaline...
AGGCACTAATACAAACGCCACACCTCTTACATTTAAGCTCATCTATCGCCGATCTTATCTTATCCTCACTCCTCTCTACAGTGGAGGCTTCATAGGGGCATATCGCGACGCAAACCCCACATCCGCTGCACAAGTCTTCGTTGACCTCGATATCCGGTATCTCAGCCTGGAGCCCCAGCTCAACGCACCCCTTACAGCTCTTGCAGGGACCGCAGTATAGGCACCTCTGTGCTTCTCTAATTACTTCATCCGAGGTAAGCCTTTTCTCAAACGGTTCGAAATTTAATCGCTCTTTGGCGGGGAGCCATTTTACCTCTGGCTGCAGCTTATACTGAATACGCTTTGGGATGGAAGCAGTTTCGTATTCCTTTTCCTTCCTCCCTGCCTTCATATCCTCACCCTTGATATAGCGGTCAATGGACTCAGCTACATCCAGCCCATCCCTCATCGCCTCTGAGGCAAAACCTATCCTCCTCACATCGCCACCGATAAAGACCCCCTCCTTAAGGGTGCTCATCAGAGTGAGCTGGTCAACATCAATCCTACCCTGTTCATTGAGCAAACCCTCCTGCTCGAAAAGGCTACGCCGAGGACCTTGGCCGATGGTAACCTGCAAGACATCACCCTCCAGATATATCACATCACTCAAGTTAAACTTGGGATTGAATCTACCTTCCTCATCAAACACTGAGGTGCACCGGGGACACTTTATCTTCTTGAACTTACCATCCTTGCCGATTATCTCCTCTATACCTCTGGAATAGACAATCTTTATCCCTTCTTCGGTAGCCCCTTCTATCTCTTCTTCATCAGCAGGGATGCCACTCTTGGAGGACTTATCTTCATTCTCCAGACAGACCATGGTTACCTTGCCACCCAACCTTCGGACAGTCCGGGCGACATCAAAGGCAACGTTGCCCCCACCGACGACGATCACCTTCTTATCCTTATAGAAGTGCAGGGGGACATTCCCCTGAAGCACTTCGTAGAGGAGATTCAGGCCGTACATTACCCCTTCCAGATCAGCACTAGCCACCATTTCCCGCTCGAAGGTAAGGGGACGTGGTGAAGGGGTGCCGGTAGCAATGAATATAGCCTGATAGCCTTCCTTCTTGAGCTCGTCCAGTGTGCTACCACCATCACTTACCTCAGCGCCAAGCCTAACCTCAATATGAGCAATCCGGATTAGGTTATCGATAACCGTTTTAATCTCTTGCTGAGGAAGACGGTAGCTAGGGATATATCGCATCGCCCCGCCCAGCTTATCACCCCTCTCAAATATGGTGGCCTGATATCCTCTTCTACTCAATTCGTAGGCACACATCAGGCCTCCCGGGCCGCCTCCGACCACCGCTACCTTCTCTTTAGTCGGAGCAGGAAAAGCCGGTACCGTCTCAAGGTGCTTCATGTAACGGTCGGCAATAGGTCGCACCATCATCCTCCGCCTTACGGCGCCAGTCTCATCCTTGTAGTTGCACTGCTTCTCACAAAGCCCACAAATATTGGCGCACAGTAACGGGAAGAGAGGGTTCTTACTAAAGATTTCGTCGCCGATCTTAATTACCTGCTCGGCAGCCGCATCGAGGTCATGAGGAAGCAGGGCAATCATAACATGACTGCGCTGTATATCTTCTTTCAAAGGGCAGGCTACCTGGCAGGGGGGCAAATATACCTTGCCACTAGCTTCACAGACAATTTCCTCAACCTTACTCTTTTCATTCTGGGAGGTGTCACTTACCATCTCACCCTCCTAATTTATTTTTTGGTTTTCTAGAAGCCTTACCGGCTATCCTCTTTTTAACCTCTTCATCAATTCTCCCTGAGGCCCGTAGACACTCACCTCAAGCGGCATTCCGCCGGGGAGAGAGTGGGTAGCACAGGCATGGCAAGGGTCATAGGCCCGGAATCCCATCTCAATCATATTAAGAATCCCGTCGGGAACTTCCCCATCCTTTATCAGGGACTTGGCTGCCTTCTCGACTGACATATTAATGGCCGCAGAGTTATTCTGCGTGGCAACAATCAGGTTGACCTTGGTGAGAATTCCTCTGTCATCAGTCTCATAGTGATGAATGAGAGTGCCTCTTGGCGCTTCGACAACACCCACCCCCTTCTTGGGAGTCTTGGTAGGCAGGTTTACGATATCAGGAGAAAGAATTTCCGGGTCACGGGCAAGCTCTACCACCCGCTCTGAAGCGTAGAGCGCTTCCACCAGCCGGGCCCAGTGGAAAGCCAGGGTACTGTGTACCGGCTTGCCGCCCAGCACGGAGAACATCTTTTCGTAGGCTTCCTGTGCCAGCGGGGTTGCCATCCCATCGGAGACGTTCAACCTGGCCAGCGGAGCAACGCGGAAAACACCGCTCTCCTTGCCATCGACAAACCCCTTCCAGCCTATCTTCTTAAGGTAGGAGAACCGTACGTAGGTCCAGGGCTCAACATGCTCAGCGATGTGGTCGAGGTAATCCTGTCCATTAAACTTGTCAAACTCCTTACCGCTGGGATCGACCACCCTTATCATGCCATCGTAGAAGTTTACCTTATTGTTCTTGTCCACCATTCCCATATAATAGGTCTTGTGCGAGTAGACATCACCGGTAACCAGGGCAACATAGTCCTTGTTCTTCAGTACGATGTCATCGAAAATACCAAGGGCAACCTTACAGAACTCTACGCCATATTCCCCGGCCTCAAGGATTGTCTTCTGCTCATCCTTGCTGATACCCTTGGACACCCCTCCGGGCAGCGCACAGGAGGGCATAACCGGCTTACCACCGATTATCCTTAAAATATTCCTCATCCCTTTGCGCATCTGGATGACCTTGCCGCCGGTCTCCAGCCCCGCCTTAGCAATAACACCCAGGATATTCCTCTCTCCGGCTGGCGCCTGGGGGCCAACCACAAAGTCGGGCCCACCCAGGAAAAAGAAGTGCAGTATATGATCCTCAGCCTGGAAAGCGTTGTACATCAGCTCTCTTATCTTCTTGGCGGCGGGAGGGGGATCAACCTTGAATAAATCATCCAGGGCCTTGGCCGATGCCATGTGGTGAGCGGTCGGGCAAACCCCGCAGATCATGGTGGTTATCCGGGGCATCTCCTCGGCTGGCCTGCCCACCGAGAACTGCTCGAAGCCGCGAAGCTCCGGAACCTGAAGACAGGCCCGTTCACAGTTGCCTTTATCATCAAGAAATATCTCTATCTTCCCGTGTCCTTCGAGCCTGGTTATCGGGTCAATCGTTATTTTCCTCATTTTGCTCCTCCTACCCTCTTTCTCCTCAGGAGTGAAGTAGGTAGACTAAATCTGTAGAACGTGCCGGCCGGGTCGGCAAACCTGTCAATTAGTTTCTGGGTATCCTCATCCGACATCTTAGCTTCTTCCTCAACCCCCAAGATAGAGGTAAACATAGCGAGGGCTTTAGCTCCCTGGTCAACCACACCATCGACAGGACCAAAACAGCCCCGGCATGGCATATTAGCCTTAATACAGGTCTCGCCACAGCCGGTACGGGTCGCCGGACCATAGCAAAATAACCCCTGTACCAGGAAGCACTTCTCGGGGTCAATCTTGATCTCCCATGGTCTTTTAATGTCTTCTATTGCAATTCTATCCGGTTTTGAGTCCTTCCTGGGGCAGGTATCACAGAGGGCGATGTTGGGGGCAAGCACAGCCCCTTTCTCCGGCAACTGACCAGTAAGTATCGCATTTATCGCATTCATCACCAGGTCAGGCGGCGGAGGACAACCAGGGAGGTAGTAATCGACCGGAATCACCTGGTCTAGAGCATTAACCGTATCATAGAACTCGGGCAGGGTGAGTTCTCTACCGTCTTCAATAGTTTTCTTCTGGGGGGTAATCTTCTCTGGATTGATAACGCTTGGGGAATCGTGATAGGCCCACTGGAAGATTGTCTCCCGGGTACAGAAGTTGCCCAGTCCGGGTATTCCCCCCAAGTGGGCACAGGCACCGAAAGCGACCACCAGACCTGATTTCCGTCTCAGGAGCTTTACCATTTCCTCCTGATCCTCAAGCCTTACCGCGCCGTTTATGAAACTCACCGCGATCTCGCCGTCTTTCATGGCCTCGATGTCCTTCTTCTTGAAGTCCAGCGCCACCGGCCACAAGACAATATCCACCGCATCTACCACCTTAAGAATGTCCTCATTGAGGTCAACCACCGTCTCTTCACAGCCACCACACGAAGCACACCAATAAAACGCAACCTTCGGTTTAGCCATTCTTACCTCCTTAATCAATCAAGGATTGTGAAACAGTCAGTCATTTCTAAACAAACAAAATTACCGGGCCAAAGAGGGTTGCTCTTTGTGCCGGTAATTATTTTTACTTAGAATAGCATCTATAATCAATCACGCCCATCCGCCGCTAATTAAGACAGCTACTTGGTACGAGACTCCCCTTATCCGTAGGAAAGGGGGTAGACAAGAACTACTAATCTTCTATAACGATTTTGGACAAACCCCAATAGCGATTTTATCCAAAACCTATGAATATCGAGAGTAGCTTATCATTTTGTCCCTGAGGTTGTCAATAATTCTCCCGGAGACCTCACACATTAAACAAAAAGTTAATTATATCACCATCCTGGACGGCATAGTCCTTGCCCTCCAGATGGAGCAGACCCTTTTTACGAGCCTCAGCCAGGCTGCCGCACTTTATCATTTCCTCGTAGCTGATTACCTCGGCGCGAATGAAGCCTCTTTCTATATCGGAGTGGATTTTACCGGCCGCCTTAAGAGCGCTGGCGCCATACTTAACCGGCCAGGCCCTGACTTCGTCTGAGCCCACTGTAAGAAAGGATACCAGCCCGAGTAGCTCGTAGGATAGTCTGATAGTGCGCTCCAGCCCAGACTCGGCGATGCCGAACCCAGCGCGGAGTTCTTCTGCCGCATCATCCTCCAATTGGGCCAACTCCATCTCCAGCTCACCGCAAAGGGTAATAGTATTGCAGTTAGTGCTCGAGTAGCGTGCACGTAGTTCATTTTCCAGAGAGGCTGCTTGAGGTAGCTGCTCTTCCCCAATATTGACCACGATTAGTAGAGGCTTTGCGGTAAGAAACTGGTAGTTGGCAGTAGTTTTACCTTCTTCGGCAGTCAGGTTCAGTTCCCTGATGGGCACACCCTTTTCCAGGCTGGCATTAATCTTGCTCAGTAACTCCTGCTCCCGGAGCAGACCCTGGCGCTCGGTTGACTTAGCCCCTCTCAAGGACTCCTCAATTCTCTTCAACCTCCGCTCAATAATAACCAGGTCGGAGAAGGCGAGCTCTAGGTCCATGGTGGCAATATCCCGCTCGACATCCAGGCTGCCTTCGATATGGGGGATACTTTCATCGCTAAATGAGCGCACGACGTGAAACAAGGTGGAGACATTACCGAGCTGATTCAGGAGCTCACCACCGATACCCTTGTCCTTAGCCAGGTCCTTGACGGAAGCCCCGATATCAACATACCTTGCTTCGGCAGGAACCACCTTCTTTGGATGGAACATTTCGGACAAGACCTTTAAGCGGGGATCGGGGACCTTGGCTACTCCGATATGGGGAGACTTAGCTTCTAGGGTGTAGCTTCCGGTAGTAACCTTACCCCGAGTCAAGGCATTGAAAACAGTCGTCCGGCCGCTCTTAGAAAGCCCGATGATGCCGATATCAACACTCATATCTTATTTTAATCCTTCCCCTGCGATTCTTCAATAATTTTACCGCCAGGTGTGATAAAATGAGCAGGAACCTCGAAAAGGAAGATGACTTGCTGTACATATTATCTGGTCGGGACGATTTCTCCTTAAACGAGTCGCTAGAGGAGATAAAGAGGAACATCGGCGATCAGTCACTCCTAGCAGCTAATACCACGATACTTAACGGTCAACAGATAACTCCAGAGCAGCTAAGGAACGTTGCTGAGACGACACCCTTTTTAGCGGAAAGACGACTGGTCATTATCAAGGGGCTGCTGGAGCGCTTTATCCCCAAAGGTAAATCGGGCCGGCAGAAAAAGCTCGCATCGTCAGTCAACCAGCAAGACGAACATGGATTGCTGCTGAGCTGTTTCAGTAACATACCCGCCAGCACAATACTGGTACTGGTAGACGTAATAGATGATAAAGAGCGAAGCAAAAGCCCTCTCTTTAAGGAACTCTCGGCAGGGGCAGAGGTAAAGACCTTTACCCCGCTCAAGGGTGTCGGGCTCAGACAATGGATTAAGGAACAAGTGAGCCAGGAAGGCGGGAAGATATCCCCACCGGCGATAGATCTGCTGGCTAGGCTCATCGGTGGCAACCTCTGGGTTATGCAAAATGAGATAAGAAAGCTTACCCTGTTTACCTCAAGCCGCTCCATTGAGGAAGGTGATGTCAGCAGGGTGGTAAGCTATGCCCAGGAGGCCAGTGTTTTTGCTATGGTTGATGCTGTCATTGAATTTAAGGCTGGGCTAGCCGAAAAATTACTTGAGCAGTTGCTGGAAAACGGTGCGGCGCCGGTTCACCTCCTGTTTATGCTATCACGACAGTTCCGTATGATAGCCCGGGTAAAGGGGCTGAAAAAGCAGGGTAAAGCGGAGAGGGAAATTCAGACTAAGCTGGGGCTATTTAATGAATTCGCCTTCCGCAAGACACTGGAACAGGCCAACCGCTATCCCCTGGAGCGGATTAAGGGGGTATACCACCGGCTTTTAGAGACCGACCTTGCCATTAAGACCGGGAAATATCAGGGCGAGCTGGCCCTGAATATCCTGGTTGCTGAGCTATGCCGATAGCCTCTATAATCGCCGCCCGAGCAAACCGTAGGACGGGAAGGTTTGCCCAGGCTACTCCGACCACCGAGGTCAGGCAAATCATTGGCCAGTTTCTGACTGCATTCAAAGAGCACCTTTGTCAATGGAGCGGGGTCTGCTATACTGAGGAGGAGATGCCTCAGACGGGTACCGTCTTGTGCTCCATCCACCTGGGAAGAAATAACGGGGGTGAGCAGAATGAGTGATGCGGAGAGGCTACGCCTCACCGAGACCGTTCGTGGTGCCGGCTGAGCTTGCAAGATAGGTCCGGGAGACCTAGCTAAAGCATTGTGTGACTTACCTCTCATTACCGACCCGAACTTAATTACGGGTGTGGAAAGAGCTGAGGATGCTGGCGTCTATAAGCTGAACGATGAGCTGGCAATAGTACAGACCCTCGACTTCTTCACACCTATTGTTGATGACCCCTATACCTTCGGTCAGATCGCCGCCGCTAACGCCTTAAGCGATGTCTACGCTATGGGCGGCAGACCGCTGACTGCAATGAATATTGTCTGTTTTCCGGTAAAGACAATGGATATCTCGGTTCTGAAGCAAATCTTAGCCGGAGGACTGGACAAAATACGGGAAGCCGGGGTAGTCCTGGTCGGCGGGCACAGTGTCGATGACCAGGAACTGAAGTACGGGCTTTCCGTTACCGGCACCATCCACCCGGCCAGGGTAGTCCTCAACAGCGGGGCCAGAGCGGGCGACAAGCTCATCCTGACCAAGCCGCTGGGCACCGGCATAATAAATACCGCCGCAAAGGGCGGTGCAGCCGTCAAAGAAGTAATTGACAGAACAGTACGGTGTATGTCCACCCTTAACAGGACGGCCTCAGAGCTGATGATAGAAGCCGGGGTTAATGCCTGTACTGACGTTACCGGCTTCGGTCTGCTGGGCCACGCCTGTGAGATGATTGAAGGTGCCAATGTTGGCATGGTGTTCTACTCCACGGCGGTACCGCTCTTCCCTGAGGCAAGGGAGTTTGCCATAATGGGTCTGGTCCCGGGCGGGACATATCGCAATAAAGAGTTCCGTTCCCATATGGTAGAGTTAGCGGGAGACATCCCGGACGATTTATTGCTCATCCTCTTCGATGCCCAGACCTCGGGGGGATTGCTCATCTCAATACCACCCACGCGAGCCGAAAGACTGCTCCAGAGGTTACATAGCGGGGGGGCAACCGAGGCAGCCATCATCGGTGAGGTGGTCACCGAGCCAAAGGGTAAGATTGTTGTAAGATAGGGGTAAATTGATAGAGATAGCTATCCCCGGTAGAGAAAACTGCAAGTTAAGCCATCTGGTTCTGGACCTAAATGGCACCATTACCCTGGATGGCGAGCTTATTGAAGGGGTAGAGGAGAGGCTGCAGAGGCTTAGTAAACTCCTAAAGCTGTTCATCATTTCTGCAGATACATTTGGCAGCGCTTCGGGCTTAAAAGAGAAGCTGAAGGCTAAAATATACCTGGTGGAAAAAGGGGAGGGGGCTACTCAAAAGCTGGACTTGGTGGAGAAACTGGGCCGGGACAAGACCATCTGCATTGGCAATGGCGTCAATGACGCCGCCATGCTGAGGGAGGCTGCAATCGGCATCTGTGTTCTGGGCAGGGAAGGAGCATCCGCTACCGCCATAACGAGTTCCGACGTAGTGATCCCTGACATCAACGCCGCCCTCGAGCTGCTGCTTAACACCGATAGGCTAGTGGCCACCCTTCGGGGATAGCCGTAGAGAACCGCCCTCAGCTAAAGAGCGGGCACTGGCTGTCTCAGTTATCACTCAAGAGGAGAGCATCATCGTTGAACTGCTCCCCGGCCGCCCGTCCGAAGGCGGTCACCAGGTCACTAACATTAAGCGTCTTCTTGTCTGCCTCACCGATATCCACGATGATACTGCCCTTGTGCATCATAATCAATCTATTGCCATAATTTAGGGCAATCTCCATATTGTGGGTAACCATTATTGCGGTCATCTTTTCCCGCTCGATAATCATATCACTTAGCTGGAGTACCGTCTGGGCTGTCTTCGGATCCAGGGTAGCGATGTGCTCATCGAGTAACAGGATAGTAGGCCTGCTTATGGTAGCCATAACCAGGGCTAAAGCCTGCCTCTGTCCACCGGAAAGAGTGCCCACCGGGGTGTTCAGCCTGTCCTCCAAGCCAAGCCCGAGCACAGCCAGTGCTTCACGGAATAACTGCCTTCGCTTCCTGCTAATAGCCGACTGTAGCCCTCTCGGCTGGCCCCGCAGTAGGGCCAGGGAAAGGTTCTCCTCAATACTGAGGTTACGCGCCGTTCCTGCCTCCGGCTGCTGCCACACCCGGCCGACATAGGCAGCCCGCTTATACTCCTTCAGATTGGTAACATTATCACCGCTGATAACAACCCGGCCACCCCTCTCCGGTGGGTAAACGCCAGCGACAATGTTAAGCAGCGTAGACTTCCCCGCCCCGTTGCTACCGATAATGGTAACGAAGTCCCGTTCATATACCTCCAGGTCGATGCCGTCCAGAGCCTTAACTTCATCGATGGTACCCCGGGCGAACACCTTCCTTATCCCTCTAAGTTGGAGTATGCCATGCTTTCTAGCTTCAATAGCTTTCACTACCCTCTCCTCACATTCTCGCCGCCGGTGGCACCCACTCACCACGTATTTTTTTCCGAATAAAGGGGACTGCCAGGACAATGATAACCAAAACTGCCGTAATCAGTTTTAAATCGCCTGGGGCCATACCCAGCCTGAGAGCGATGTTGATAAATAAGCGGTAGAGGAAGGTGCCTCCTAGGCAGGCCAGTAGAATTGCGGTAATTCCTCGAGGGCGGAATACCCCCTCACCAATTATCACCGAAGCCAGCCCCATTACAATCATACCAATCCCCATCCCCACATCAGAAAAGCCCTGGTTCTGAGCAACCAGGGCACCGGCGAGAGCAACCAGTCCGTTAGAAATAGCGCAGCCCATTAGCACATTTCTATCAGTAGAGACGCCCAGACCGCGCACCATCTGCTCGTTATCGCCGGTGGCCCGCAGCGCTAGCCCTATCTCAGTGCGCAAAAACCAGTTCAGCCCGGCGACAAAAATAGCAACCACCAGTAGCACGAAGGCGATGGACAAGGCCATACCACCCCGAACGCCCAGAATCTGCGCTACCAGGTCAAAGCTGGTGATATCACGGAGCAGCGGTACATTACCCCCGCCCATAATCCTCAAGTTTACCGAATAAAGCGCCACCATCATCAGGATACCGGAGAGCAGGGCACTTATCCTGAGCTTGGTATTGAGTAACCCGGTTATCAGCCCGGCACATAGGCCGCTACCAAAGGCAGCCAGTGTCGACAGGAAAGGGTTAGCACCGCCAGCAATAAGCACAGCAGCGATGGCACCCCCCAGAGGGAAGGTGCCATCTACACTAAGATCAGGGAAGGAAAGAACACGAAAGGTTAAATAAACGCCTACGGCAAGCAGTCCGAATACTAACCCTTCATAGAAGGATACGGACAGCAAGCTACCCGCAACATCCAAAATCATCTCCTCT
>Ga0208902_1001737_pt1 | contig 10296 bp, 8 predicted proteins | sample AntAceMetag02UKH_FD_184767 | JGI IMG/M metagenome (GOLD analysis project Ga0208902, IMG submission 184767) | Saline lake microbial communities from Ace Lake, Antarctica - Antarctic Ace Lake Metagenome 02UKH (SPAdes) (version 2) | ecosystem: Environmental > Aquatic > Non-marine Saline and Alkaline...
AATATTGAAGAATTAACTACTTTACCCGGAGTGGGAAGGAAAACAGCAAATGTGGTTTTGGCAACGGCATTTAATTTTCCGGCAATCGCCGTGGACACGCATGTGGCAAGGATTTCAAAACATTTGGGATTAACAAAAAGTAAAGATCCAATCAAAATTGAAAAGGATCTACAACGAATATTACCGAAAGAATATTGGTCTATTTGGAATCATATAATTATTCAACACGGAAGAGAAATCTGTAAAGCAAGAAATCCACAATGTTCTATTTGTGGTATAAATGAATTTTGTGAAAAGTATTTAAATGAATTAAAGATTTAGTTAATTAGTTCATTAGTTAATTTGTTAATCAGTTAATTTGTTAATTTGTTAATTAGTTTACCAATTTACCAGTTAACCATTTAACCAGTTAACTAGTCAGCCAACCAGCATTATCTTAATGAATACATTTTCATCACAAAATAAATTTCTCAAAATTTTCAGGTGATATAATTTCAAATTTACTATTAGGATAACCTTTTAAAAATCGGTTTAGTCCCTTTGCTTTTTTATTTTTATTCCATTTAAATTCATAAGCATAAATTACACCATTATCCTCTTCAATATAATCTATTTCTTGCTGTGATGTTGTTCTCCAAAAATACGAATTCACAAATTTACCAATATGTTGGTTTCTTTTCATTCTTTCAATGATAATAAAATTTTCCCACAAAGCTCCAACATCCGCTCTGATTGTTAAATTGTTGAAATATTTTATTACAGCATTTCGCACTCCATTATCATAAAAGTAAAATTTATTTGATTTTTTAAGTTCATTTCTGATATTTCTACTTAAAGAAGTTAACCTAAATATCACAAAAGATTTTTCTAAAATATCTATATAGTTTTCAACAGTTTCTTGATTTAACCCAACCAAATTTGCAAGCTCATTGAACGATACCTCATTACCAATTTGCAAAGCTAATGCCTGAACTAGTTTGTGTAATTTAGCGTGTTTTTTAATATTACTGAAATTTAATATATCTCTATATAAATAACTGTTCGTGAGTTGCATTAACAATTCTTTTGCATAATTTGATTTTGTTACAATTTCAGGATAATAACCATAGATCAATCTGTGTTCCAATAATCTTTTTTCTTCCAGCACACTCGTAAAATTCGACATTTCACCAAAAGATAATGGAAATAGTTCATATTCATATTTACGGCCAGTTAATGGTTCATTTAAACTGTTACTTAATTCAAATGCTGACGAACCTGTAGCAATTATTTGAATTTTTGGATAATTATCTATGAGCAATTTTAATGCTAACCCAATATTTTCTATATTTTGTGCTTCATCTATCACGACAAGTTCCTTATCACCGATCAATGTCTTCAATTTAGTAGAGGTGGGATTTTTAAAAATTTCACGAATATCACTCTCGTCCCCATTAAATAAAATGGTACCTTTCTTTTTCTTTATTATTGAATTAATTAAAGTCGTTTTTCCAACTTGTCTAGCACCTAATATAATTATAGCTTTGCCTTTGAATAAACGAGATATAATATTTTTTTCTAAAAATCGCTTAATCATAATAATACTCCTTTTCTTCATTCAATTATTCAAACATAAAATAATACGAATATATTTCTGTTATAACAAGATATTATTCAAATATTTTTCGGTTATAATGAGAAGCATGCTTATTCTTATTTATTTATTTCCAATTAACCAATTAACCAGTTCATTAGTTAATTAGTTAATTTGTTAATTTGTTAATTTGATATTTTTTTTGAGCTATATTCATTCATTTCTTTCAAGATATATTCTTTTATTTTAAAATATACAGATTCTTGAAATGGAGCATCTAGAAATTGTTCTATTTCTTTAAGCAAATCATCAATGTTAGTTTTTTCAGATTTAAGAATATCATTTATTTTTTCTTTAGATATACCCTGAAAACCATGTGCACCAATAGACTTATTTCTTAGGTCAGAAATCTTTATTAAACATTTGCAAACTTTAATAAATTTTTCATCTATCTTATTCTCGTTATGGAAATATTTCAGAATAGCCATATAAGTAGGCAAACCCTGTTTTTTATAATCAAAATTTGGTATTTCATTATAATTAATTATAAATTTTTCAAACTTCTCATCTTTTTTAAAAGTTTTACATATTTCAAATTTCCAATAATCCTCATAAGCTTTTTTTTCTTTATTTAAATTTAGTAATTCAAAAACCTTATCAGACATAAAATTATCGGTAAAATTATATAAACGCAGTAGAGCATCAACATATTGTTCTTGTTTAATTTTTATTATAGCAGTATGAAATATTTCAATAAGTTTGTTTTTATCCTTATATAATTCGTCAATTGATTTTCTTAATTCCGAAACTTTATATCTGTTATTCGGCTCAGATGAGATTTTTTCTAAAACATCATAAGCTCTATCGAAGTTAAATGTAAGTCTATTATAAGCATAATCAGCAAGAGTCCTTATATACTCATTTGAAGTTTTATCTCTGATACTTGCATAAAAGAAATTTTTTAATGAATCTAATAAACTATTCTTTTCAAGTTCCTTCAGAAATATATTATTAAAAGATATAGGAATTACATTTCCGTTTTCATCAACATTGTAATGTTTTACATTGTTTCTAAAGTATAATATAGAACTGAATAATAATGCAGAAATTATTGCTGGAATGCCACCAACAGGTAATATGAAAAAATTAGTATCTTCACCAAGGTCATTTAATGCAGGATTATTTTTGAATTCTTTTGTAAACTGTTTATAAACAGAATCTAAATAATTTACCTCATTACCTATCTTAATAATTTTTATATCCTCATCACTACATATTTTCATTCCCTTCAATTTATATTTGATAAATTGAGCAAAGTAAATAGTATCTTTATTTCTCCATTTTGATTCAATAGATTCGGGTTGATCAGTGGCAAAAAGAATAATACGAGATACTTTTATATTTTTTCTTCTAATAGCCTCTAAAAAAGGATTTATAATGGGAAGTGTTATATTATCTTTAAATTTTTTATAATTATCCAAAATATATTTGCCAGTTTTTCTTGGAGATAAATCTTCAAAATCTTCTGGGAAAATATTATCATCTTTCTTAATATTATATATATATTTATCTTCAATTTTTATGTCTCTATTTCCTATTGTTATTCCAATTACATTCATATTTTCTCCATTTTTAACCACCCAAAGCCTGCCTGCAAATTATTTTGAATTTGGTAAACTAATCTCGTTATAGGAAGTCTTTCTGGTAAAACTTTTTTCCCGGTTCGTTTATCTCTTATCCAACCAAAGTTTTTATCTGCTTTTGTATCTTTCATCTTGTTCCGTAAATTATGAAGTTCTTCCTTAGAAAGAGCGAGCAGGATCGTTTTTTCCATAATAGTCGTTCCTTTCCCAAGACAGAAATAACCAGATTTGTTGTTGGAATTTTTGATTTTATTCAAAAGATTATTATAAAAAACAATTGTTTGTTGCATTTCCTTAACATTAGAAAGTTCTCCTATCTCTCTTTCTATGAATTTGATGGATAAAGTATTTAAAGCTTCGAATATTTTGGGAATTGAGAGATGTTCGTTCCAAAAACTTTTATCACTAATTTGCAATTTCTCAATTGAAATATTTTCTTTTATTTTGATCTTTAATTTTGTCTCTGAGTCTGGTAAAATACATTCGTAATTAATCGGAATATTATTATCTAATTTTTGCTTCTTTAAATGATAGTTTTTACAAGAATAAATCGCAATAGAATTTTTGGAAAAAGAAGCTGAATCAGAAATTTGCAGAAATTTCAGAATATCGTTAAAGGGATTGTCTCCAAAAATTTTTCTATCTTCATAAGAAAAATCCGGTTTTGATTTTGGTTTGAAATGTTTATTTTCGAGAGCTCTAATCATTTCAAGATGTTCATTAAGAAAGACATAAGCCAGAGCATTTCTAATTGCACCTTTGATTGACGAACCCGGAAGATACTTTTTGCCATTTTCCGATATGAAAGAATGTATTTCTTTACCTTCAAAATTTCCATAAAGAGGAATAGATTCTTCTGAAGTAATTTCATTAAAAGCAATTTTGTGTTTTAGTAGGAAAGAATTTATGGAAAAAGATGTCCCGGAATATTTTTTCACTTCCTTGATGTAATCTTCCATAATATGTGGATTTTCAGAAAAAATATTTTCCAATTTCTTATGGTCTATTATTTTTATCTTCGTGTTCTCCACAATAAAATCCGAAAGCGAAGAAAGGTTTTTATTTTCGTTATCTCCAACATGAACAGGAGAGATAATTTCTATTTTTATATTATTCATTTCCACCTCCCAAAGGTAAAAGAAACGCTTTTCCATAACGATAAATAGTTTTATCATTAAAAAGTTGTGGAACAATTTTGCCGGAAATTTCAGAATCAATAACAGCGCCTTCTTTCAAATAAAATAAAGAATCTTTTTTCAGTGTGGAAGCATATCCGAAAGTAATGAATCCATCATCTATTCCTATATCATAAGATAAGATATTTTTCAGTTCTTCTTTTTGGGGAATAAGATTAGAAAGCAAAAGATAAAGTTTGGGATTTTTGGGTAGGTCAAAATTGATTTCGGATGTCTCAATTTTTTCGAACCAACCTTTTCCTAAATTTCTTTTTCCACCAATTCCATCCTCGGCAAAAAGCTGTTTGGTTACTTTCCATTTATCATTTTTTTCAATGTTTTCCGGGAAATATAAAAAAGCTTTTAATTTAAATTGATGCTCATCAGATATTTTTATTTTCGTATCATAGAAATTGATTCCCGATTGATCGAATGGTTTGCTATCCTGTCCGAATCGAGCAATATTTACTCTAACCGTATCTGTTTTTTGATAAAATGAAATATCATTTATCTTTTCAACAATTTCTGGTTTTAATTCATCTTTCATAATTAGAAACTCTTTGCCGATTGTTGCAAAATCTTCCTTGAAATCTACAAAATGGAAAAATTCATCGTCTATCTCTTTTATCGAATTTCCTAAAAATTTCATTGCATCAATGGAAAGCCAACGGATTTTCTTTATTTTCTTTTTAGAAATGAATTCTTGATCATCATTTTCTGGCTTTTTTCTGGATAGATAAGGTTTCGGTAAAAAGAAAATCTCTTGACCGTCTATTTTCAAAGCGGGAAAAATAGAACCGATCTTTCCCTTTTTAAATAGTAATAAAAATTCAGAGAAATTTTCTGCTCCAAACAGATTTACATAACAATTTGCCAGAGCACCGAAAAGTGTCATCGAACGGAACGGAAGATCATCCAGCACAAAGCTGTTATTTTTTGGAGGATATAATTTAGTGATTTTCATCATTCACCTCGTTTACAAATTTAATTCATCGACATTAATTTCATCCAAAGTTTTATTTTTTACAATTCCCGATGAAGGTGCGTGATTTTGATAATTTTCCGCTGTTTTTTCTGAAAGAGAAATATCTTTGAAAGCAATCTGTCCGTAACCTCGCGAACCTGAACCACCAAGATAATCATCTTGTAAAAGTTGCATTCCTTCGAGTAGCATTTTTACAAGTTTATTATCACTTTCTTCATAAAAAGTGAAAATAACGGAAAAATCAAATTTTGCTCCGGCAGGAACCCTTTCTAATTGTCTGGGAGTTGCTGCGGAAGTAAGTCGATCAATATTATTTTCCCATTTACCTTCTGTATAATCGAGTTCCAGTTTCTCAAAATCTCCGGTTTTGTTTTTCATTTGTTTGTAAACTTCTTCATTCAAAAAAGCATCCCGCACAATAAGACGAGTTTTGAAATCCGATTCTTTGGCAACCGAACCGAATAGTTTTTGGATATCCGGATTTGAATCATTAGCACTTGAGTCCATTCCGGAATCGACTTTGCCTGTTCGTTGCGTATATTCAGAATATTTCATTTCCAGCAGACTTCTCATTTTTCCTTTGATGGATGAACCCGGAATATACGGAACTCCATTTGCATTTTTAATTACATTACTATCAATCCCGCCAATATCGAGAGCAGTGGAAGAACCACCGACATGAAGACCTGATAAAAGTTCAATTTTCCCGTTTATGAATAGTTTTTTGATCAATTTCATTGTATCCTCCTATTTTTCAATTTCTTTTTTGTAGCAAACAATTGCTTCGAAAAACTGTTTGAAGCTTTTAAGCTCCTCTTCATTAGATATCTGCTTTACAAGTTTATCCAGATCATTCATAAAAAATTTAGTCTTTTTATCTCTACCGGATAAGTAAGCGAATTTTGGCCTTAGCATTTTTATATCTTTTATTATTTTTGTATTTTGAACTGCAGAGAATATATTTCTTATTTTTGAAGTTGTAATATTATCTCTAAATTCTCTTTCGTTTACATATTGTTTGGTTAAATCGCAGAATTTGTCATAATCTTCAGCAGAAAGTTCATTGATTTTTAGAGCCAATTCAAACAGTGGATTTTGTTGTTCGATTTTGTTTATTTTGGTTACCTTAAAACCTTTTGGTCCTTCTTCTACATCAAATTCAACGAAATCTCTTTCTGATAGATTTACTCCTTCTACAAAATCTGGTGGGCAGAAAATATCTTCCTCAATTTCATTGCTTGAAATAAATCCAAACCCTTTTGGATGTATAGTTTTCACTTTTCCTTTATACATTTTTCCTCCTTATTTTCTTGTTTGCAGGTCTGCCAGTTTGGCAGCAACTGTAATTATTTGATGGTTTTTTATTTCATATTCCCTATTTTCTTCATCAATATAAAGATTGTCCATCCACATTTTTTCATAGACTTTGATTATTTTTTCTTTCGTATCTTTTGCAGCAGTTCGAAGGAAATATTGAAGTCTCCAAATCTTTTGAGAATTAAGTTTTCCCTTTTGAGCAGAATCGAGAAGTGGTTGGAATCCTTTTGTAGAATTTATTATTTTTTGAATAATCCCTCTGCTTTGGGAAGAATGTTCATCTACAATAGATTTTATCATTTCAAACAAATCCAAAATATAACTGAATTCATTCCAGCCAAAAACTTCTCCGAGAATTGTTACTTTATCCTTTGTAGCCTCTGCTTCATCCGGATAGACTAAAGATTTTGCTTCTTCAAGATATTGTTCTGTGATTTGAGTTGCTTTAACAATCGGGAAATTATAGCGGAAAATCCCAATTCCCGCCGAGAAAGTTATTTTCTGATTTCCACAAACGAATTCTTTGAACTTTTCTCTAAATTCTTTTGCAAATCTTAAAATAATTTCTACATCACCTATCAGGAAAGTATCATCTCCACCGGAAAAAACGATATAAATTTTATCTCCCAATCCTTTCTGTTTGATGAAATAAGGTAAATATCCTTCAAAGAACATCCGCAACATTCTACTTAAAACAGACATTCGGGAAAGAGAGGGTTTTTCCAAACCTTTGATGAATAATTGTCCCAGATTATCGACATCGAGCTTGAGATAAGCAAGTTTACCATTATCTCCTGCAATTTCTTTGAATTCTTTGATTCTTGCTTTTTTATTTTCTTCATCATAAATTGTGGGAAGATTAAAAGCACCGAGTTTCCATTTCAGTGTTTTTTCATTTCCAAATTCATTCAGAACAAAAGTATTTTTATCAGACATAGCCTTTTCTTTAAAACTGATATCATATCCGAATCTTTTCAGGATAGATCTATAATCGACCTCTTTAATTTCTTTGTTTTGCAATATTGAGAAATTATAAAATTTTGCTTTTGCAACATCTTTTGTTAATTCTTCAAAAGAATAGCATAATGAACATAACCTATTATCTTCGTAAGTTTCTACATTATTAGTAGAATGACAGACACTACAAAAGTTATTTTCTTTAACTAATTCTTTTGGCTCGAACAGATCTTCATAATTTTTTTCCCAGATTTCTGAAAATTTCTTCCGTTTGATCTTAGCTGTTTCTTCCGAGGTTCTTTTCCAAACATCTTTGAAATCTTTAAATTCATACAACTTAATTTTTGTATAACCGATATTGCAAAATAATTTCCCTTGATGAACATCTAATAAAATCTGATTTATTTCTTTTCTCAAGTCTGTTATCCTTTCTTCAAAAGAAGCAGGAGCAAGAATATAAAAATTTCCACCACCATTATAAATGATGTTTGCGTTTTCCAGATCAAGTTCCCGAATCATATAATCGCAAATTGCTTCCATTAACAAAACGATGTAAGTTGAGCGACCTTTCAGACTTTTTGCAGCACCTTTGGAAGGAATATTGAAGATATAATTTTGGATACCGGAAAGGTCTGCATTGAGTAATATAAAATATTCATCATTTAATTTTTCTTTATTTATTTTTTTTAAAATTTGATCAAGAGAATTTTCATCAATTTTATTTTGATTTGCCTCTTTTTCTAAGCAAACTGCAATTGCTGCTGTCAATTTTGAATGATCAAATAATGAAATATCAGGATCATTTCCAGTAGTTTGAGCTGGGACAAAGGAAAAATACTTTTCTAAAAGGAAAAACAAATCTTCTTTGTTCTTTACTCTTTTAAATTCATTTAGCATTTCTTCACTTAAATTGTGATATGATGTTCTTGTTCGTTCTTCATCTTTCTTATCTGGAATTAAGTTTGAGAAAGAGAGTTTTTTTAAATCATAATATTCCATTATTTTTTCATTATTAAGAGTACCGAAAATTGATCTTAATTGAACGGTGTTATATTGAGCTGTGTTTTCCTTATTTTCTACTCTTTCAGAAGAGGCTAACCAGTCTGCAAGTTGTATGATTTTCCCATTAAAATCTTTTGGCTGATGATGGTACATAGCATTCTGTAATAGATTTTCTTTCTCTTTTTCTTTTATCCAGTTTATACTTTTGAGATATGTCTTCAGGAAAAAACCAGTATAACGAGCATGTGAATATCTAATATCAGAAAATGTTTCATTGATTATTTTATTATCATAAATTTTACTTCTTTCTATTAGTTTACCAATATCATGCAATAATGCAGCAATATAGATATTTTTAATTTGCATTTTACTCCCTTTCTACATTTTATTAAATATTTTTCCTTATTTATTCAATAATCTTCACCATTCCAAATCCGGCACTATTTTTTTCACCAAATCTACAATCGTAACCAATTTTTATCAATTCAGGATTGGCTTTTATTGTGAATGGTGCTTCATACGCTTTTATTTTTATATTATTCTTAAAACTTATGGGTTTGCTAATTTTTGATTCATCATTTGCAGATCGTTCATTTAGCTCAAAACCCTTATGATGTAAAAATTTTGAATATTCTTTTGATGATTTTTGGATAAGTGAATAAATAGCTGAATGTAAAACATATTGGTAATTATATGGAATTTTACATGGTGTTTTTGTAAATGCTTTTATTCTTAAATGCATATTAAAACATCATTTAATTCTAATTTAATTATTTTTGCAGAATTTTTTACAATTCTTTTCTTCTTTATTAATTCTACCTAATAATAATCATTATTATTCACAATTCCAACTTAAAAATACTTAAAACAATATTTAATTATTAATTTAATCTTTTTATCTTGGTTTAACCCGTAGCTTCAGCATATCGGGACATCAAATATTCTTGTCATCATAACTTTCCAATTAACCAGTTAACCAATTTACCAGTTAACCAATTTACCAGTTCGTTTCAATCCTTGTCTTAATGGATGTTGAATTTAAATGCAAAACATTAGCATATAGATATTTCGCCATCGTCGTTTCAATCCTTGTCTTAATGGATGTTGAATTTAAATTATAATATCTCTAATTGTGGTTTGGTAACCAAGTCTCGTTTCAATCCTTGTCTTAATGGATGTTGAATTTAAATACTTCAAACTGATTAGACGACCATTATCACTACTTGTTTCAATCCTTGTCTTAATGGATGTTGAATTTAAATTGTAAAAGGTAACAATCAAAAATTTATGGCAGCAGGTTTCAATCCTTGTCTTAATGGATGTTGAATTTAAATGAAATAATGGCAGCCGTAACGATTAATCTATTTAGTTTCAATCCTTGTCTTAATGGATGTTGAATTTAAATCAAATTATATATGCTGATCCGCCTTGGAAATATAATGAGTTTCAATCCTTGTCTTAATGGATGTTGAATTTAAATTGTTATGACCAAAGCCATAATAATCAAGTTTTTTGATAGTTTCAATCCTTGTCTTAATGGATGTTGAATTTAAATGTCATATAACTGAAGTGTCATATCTTGACCGTACAGTTTCAATCCTTGTCTTAATGGATGTTGAATTTAAATCATTCTGTCGCTTATTG
>Ga0208902_1001741_pt1 | contig 10289 bp, 12 predicted proteins | sample AntAceMetag02UKH_FD_184767 | JGI IMG/M metagenome (GOLD analysis project Ga0208902, IMG submission 184767) | Saline lake microbial communities from Ace Lake, Antarctica - Antarctic Ace Lake Metagenome 02UKH (SPAdes) (version 2) | ecosystem: Environmental > Aquatic > Non-marine Saline and...
GTATCGGTTCTGGAAGAGGTGGCCTGATCGTTTGTGTTTTTTGTTGAAGGTGACGGCATAACCGGTCATGAGACGGCGCATTACTTTGCTGAGTGGGGTGGGGCCTGTTCGCAAGATGAGGTGAAAATGGTTTGGAATCAAGGCCCAGGCGTAGCATTGCGTTTGGGTTTCTTCGAGGATGCTGGCAAACCTTTCCAGGAAAGACTTGCGGTCGTTGTCATTGAGGAAGATCTTTCGTCGTTCTATTCCCCGGGCCATAACGTGTTGGAGGAGGCCGGGGGCGTCAAGTCTGGGTTGGCGAGGCATTTTTTTATTTGACAGGATTTTTTGTCTAATTTTTTACTCTTGGGGTCAGGCCTAAACAACTATTTAATATAATGATAAAAAAGGCAAATAATATGCCCCCCCCCGGTGAAATCCATTCCGCTCGTGACTCCGTCGATTTCACGGGGTAAACTAAGTGTCCTTGTCAAGCAGTTTCATAGGATAATTTCTGACACTAAAAGATGCAGAAGAATCTCAGTCACCTCCGGTTGTCTGACTCAAACTGATGTCAGCCAGAGTCAAGGTTTTTTGAACAAAATTGTTTTGGTCAGATTAAATTGTCAAAAATGAGATTTCCAAAGCACTCGGTTTGCTTGATTCTTTAGTTTCCATTTGCCGTTTGCAGCGATTTGTTTTTTTCCGGTTAATGGTTGAGGATCAAATGAATCCCTGGTTAAGAATATAGAGCAGATTTACATTTGGCCGATTTGCCGGCAATCTGTTGTTCCCAATTGATTATCCTGTTGATCAGTGCGAAGCGGTCTTGCCATGTTGCCTCAAACACATGCCGAATATGAGCGCAAACGGCAACGAACCGGTCTGTTTGTTTTTTCAGCAGCGTTTCCAGCTTTTCCTCCCAAAAAGACCGAGCCAAGCAGAGGGAGCCAAACAAAATGTTGTCGCTAATGCGAAAGGCCGCATCGTTATCGGGCGATGTCCCGTCACATTCCTGCATCAGGTTGTTGTTCTCGGTCTCGAATTCGTCAAGCCAAGCTGTACGTTCGATTTGCGCAAATTCTCGCAACAACGCTTCTTGCTGCCGCAGATCAATTTCGTGTTGGCAATTTTGAATGACCTTTACAACGTATCTGTGGGCAAACTTATTTTGAATGCGTCCCTTGCCTTGTTCTGTTCCAAAGATTGCCAGGCCCTGCCGAATGGCCTCGGGCGTAAATGCACCTGCGAGCCATTGTCGCGTTTTGCTCTGTGGGTCCAGATCCTCGATGCCAAAGCGTTTGAAGCCTTCATTCAGAAGTGTAAGGCTCACGTTATGGGTCGGTAGCATGTCAAAGCGTTGGGTTTTTGTATGGTCGGCATGCAACTGCTCAATGAACTTCCGATCCTTATCGGGATACGGGCAAGCTTCCTGCAAAACCTGCTGACGGCTTTTCCCGTCAAACTCAACGCGGCCCGCATGGTTGATTCCCGAGGTGTAGGCACGGATAATTTCGTGAACAGCACTTTTTCTCAGAGCTTCCTCACTTTCGTCGTTCAGGTAAATAGTGCCCACTGCCTGTTCAAATTTACCGAATTCCCCTTCAATAACCGCTTTGTTTTCAGGCCGATTCAAGGTAGCTGGAATCATGAGGGTTGTTTGCTCAACATGGTCCCGCAAATTTTGATCAGAATGGATCGGTTTGTTGTCGTGGAGCAGGCCCTGGGGCGACCGGCCAAAAAACCCACAGCTTTCATCAAAAGCATTCCGCACGCCCTCTGCGCATTCGGTATCGGTTACAACCACTGCCGTGTGGCAAGCGGTTGCCTGGTCTACTATTCCCTGCCAGTTATATGAACCTACTTCACCCGTTCCCGTAAAGATGACTTCAACCTCCTTGCCGTCCGTCACCAGCACATTGCCCGGTTCACATTGTGCGGTGGAACCTCGATAGCGGGGTCCTTTTTGTGATTTCACCGGAAGTATTCCGCAAATGACAAGTACCCGGCGAATCAAAGATGGACTCAGATGCATACGGGCGCTTTCATATTTAAAAAACTCCCTGAGGCTTCCTTCCCATGTGGCGCAGTCCTCGACGATTTGCCTGAAATCTTCGCTTGCTGTGGCGGGCATATCTGGACATGGCCGATTATGATGTCCTATATATGGGGTTAACTGATCTTTTCTGCCCCAGGACCTGAGCGTTTGGTATGGGACTGCCGCCTCCTGACAAAACCCTTCTATAGAACCTTGCCATTCCTCGAGCAAGTCAAGAAGAAACCGGATACAGGCATCGCTATAGGTGGCATAGCCGCTTTCATGGGTCACCACCGTTCCGGGATGAGCCAAACGGTAACGCAGGATCTTTTCGCGTAAGTGCCACCTCTGCTGTTCTTCGGTATGGGGGTCCTGCGCAATGCGGTTTTTAGGCCGACCGGGGCCGGCAAGTTCAATCGTTTCCAAAATGTTCTCGATTTGCCTTTTACGCTCATAGACCTGCGTGCGGTTTACCCCGGCGTCTTCACAGACCGCAACGAGGGGACCGTCCAAGACAAGGCCCATACCGGAGGCACTTTCTTGAACAAGTTTGTAAAGGCCAATTAATGTTAACGCGTTGGTCTGACACGCTTCTTTTACATTCATGGGTGAAACCGATAGCTGTTTGGGTTTGCAATATCGGCTGTGATTCCCAAACAACCATCGATTTGTCAACCCTTATCCTCGGATGGTCGTTCAAATTCTCCCGTCTCTCTCATGAGGGATGAAAAAAAAAGACACGGCAATTGGCGTTATCCGAAGACCCTTTCTCCCATCAACCAGATTTGCGGCTTTCCGCCGTAGGTGACCACTTTGAACAGGTCAAGGCTTCGATTATCAGGATTGGTCAACCCCGGCGAGTCCGCTCCAAGCCCCCGTTCGATCCTTCTCAGGGTTTGTTCCGCCAACCCGTAATACCGATCCGCCGGGACCAATAGCCCGCCCAGTCCATGATGGGTACGCTGATGGTTGTAGTGTTCCACCCAATGTCCTATCCCTCGAGCGGCATCTGTCAGGTCCATGAATTCATGCTGTTCAACGCATTCTTTCTGGAAATTGGCGTTGAGCGCCTCCACCTTGCCATTGACTGCCGCCTCCTTGGCCATGTAGTAGTTGATTTCATATCCTTCCAACAGGGCTTCGAAGCGGGACAATCCCTTCCAGGAATGAAAGGCGGAACCTCGGTCTGTCATCACCCCATCCGGACGGCCATAACGCTGGACTGCCAAGTCAAATGTTTCAATTACAGGATCGGCTTTTTCGGTCGGAACCATTGTCCAGCCAGCGATGAAGCGAGAAAAATCGTCTTCTATGAATAGCACGCACTGCTTCTGCTTATGAATATAGAAGTGATAAAAATCCAGGTGATACAGTTCACGCGGACGTCCCGCTTCATAACGGCCTACATGCTCCTTGCGCTTCAGGGTAGGTGGAATATAGCCGTTCTCTTCCATCACATGCCGAGCAGTACCTACTGAAACCTTAAATCCGTTCCGTTTCAGCATGTTCCGGATCTGGCTCGGCCCATACCCCGGATGGCGGCGCCACATCCCAAGGATTCGCTGATCTCTCGCTGTCTTTGGGTCTTCAATCTCAATCCTTACGCCCGGATCACTATTGCCTCCACGACGCTTTAAGCTTCGACGCCATTCGTAGATTGAGGTCTCTGTGGTTCCGAATTTCTGGGCCGCTGCTTGAACATCGTTTGATCGAGCATATTCAAGAATCTCTTGCTTCTGAGCACGAGAGTAACGTTTACCTCTGGCGGGATAAGATTTCCTCTTGTTCTCGTTCATCATCTGGTCTACACTTGCGCTGTCTTTTTCCATTTTCCCTCTCCTTTTCAAAATGTTTGTTGTAGAGAGAGGGACTGATGCCTTCAACATCTTTCTGTCAGAAATTCCCTTAATTGATTCTATGAAGAATTATAGTTTGTGACAATTACCTGTTATAAATTCTAACTCGTTTTTCAGAAACCTTGACGAAAAATCTTATTATGGCCACGGAGAGCCACGAGGGGAGCTGGTAAACCTTTTATCATACCAAGGGACCCTGTGAATTTTGGGGGGAGTCTGAGAGAGACACACAGGGGGACACAGAGAGACAACAAAGAACCCGTTAGCAGGTATCAAGGTCCTATAGAAATCAAAGGCCATGGACCCTTAAAGAGAAACCCCTCCTTACCTGCCGTGAACACCCTGGACGGAAGAGACTGAAAACAAAGAAATTCTTTATGTTTTACCCCTGCAAAAAAAAGAAATGGGACATAGAGACCTACTACGGGAAAAAACTATCTAAAGGGACCTATTAGATAAATTTAACCCTGGGAAGATCCCACATAAAACCCCACCGGGGCGCTTTTTCTTATCAACATTTTGGAAAAAAGGGGACCTATATGAAAATTGATCGCAAAAAAATAGCAGAAATAATAAAAGAAAAAGGTGCGACAAGACCTTGCCACCGATGCAGTAAGAATCAGTTTAGTATCCTGGACGGCTATTCAAGCCTGAATTTACAAGACGATATTCCAACAAGAAGTATAGTAATTGGAGGTAAATCTGTACCCGTGGTTTTGATAGTTTGCAACAATTGCGGAGCAATTACATCACATGCATTAGGTGCACTTGACTTACTTCCTAAAGACGAGGAGGGCAAGGCAGATGAACAGTAACGATACGGATACGAACCCCCGGATACAAAATCAGGAATTTGAAGAATTTGAAGTTATAAGTGAAGGGAGCGAGAAGTTTGTCCGGGAAAAAAGAACAAATGTAAAATCAGACCTTATCGAAATCACAGAAGATAAATTGGAAAATATACTTCTAAAACATGTGCAACTATTGGAAGTCCGAAAATCTTGGATTACACCATTGTCGCTCTTTGTCGCAATTATGCTAACCAATTTATCTGCGACATTTGGAGATAAATTAGGAATAAAAGGTCCTGTTTGGGAAGCCATGTTTCTTCTCGGCGCTCTTTGTTGCGGTATCTGGATTTTAGTATCAATAATATACATGATAATAAAATGGAAGAAAAGTTCACTCTCTAATCTCATCGCAATAATAAAAAACGTAAAGGATGTAACCCCCCCCCCCCCCCCCAACCCCCCCCCCCCCCCCCCCCCCCCCCCCCCCTCTGAACCCCTGAGGTCGACAAGGCGGCCCTTTCTCTCCGTTCCCCTTACTATGCTACTCACAAAAAGAGACCCCTTCCCCTGGGAGAGTCCGGCCCTGGGGATGCCTGCCTTATAAAAGCCTAAACCTTTTTAGAAAAAAACCTCTCAATAAGAGAAGATGCTTGATGCACTAATTCTTGATTTTCAATTTGCTTTGCGGCCTGTGATAAAGCTTTGACATCGCTTATTTTTAGACTTCTGTAACCATCAAAATAAGTTTTGTTTTGCAGGTAAACCTTTTGGGCGGCAGTGAAATGCTTATCCCAATAAGCAAACATCTCTTTTATGTTTTCGTCATCAAGCTTGACCATTCTTAAAACTCTATCAATGACAATTTGATAGTTTCCCTTCTTAAGGTCATCCCTATTGAACTGACGCCAAATCTTAAAAAGTTCCTGATGACGTACACCCATATGTTGAGAGTTATGACATGGCTTAATTAAAAGCTTAACAGCTCCCTTCAGATCACCTGACTTTTTAAGAGCCATAGCCTGTCTGTGGTTATCCATATCTGCATCGTATTCCATATCAAGACTTCCCCCTTCTGTGGTTTGATATAATATTTCTAATAAGATGAAGATGTTTTGACAAGAAATTTTATAATGAACCGGACTTCCTGGGAGTGAACCCCACCGAAAAAACCCCTAAATTGACCTTAAATCCAGAAATGAAAGTACCATAAAAGCCCTCTATGTTGAGTGAAAGTGGAGTTTCAAATTTGAGGTCCTGATAATGGATGTTATGTCAACTAATATTATTTGTCAAGATGGTACATTTAAGGTATTAAAAAAATGCTTGACACCTACGGAATAATGACATATAATGCTATTAAAACAGCAAGGGGGGCCGCAAAATGAAAAAAGTCATAGGTTATCTGAGAGTGAGTACCACAAAGCAAGCGGCAGAGGGAGTGAGTCTGGCGAACCAGGCGGATCGGATCGGGGCCTATTGCCAGTACAAGGGAATTGAGCTTGTGGATATTCTTGAAGATGCTGGAGTCTCGGGGGGAAAGAACAGAGGGCGACCCGGCTTTATGGATCTACTGGATAGGATCGAGCAAGGGGATATTGATATAATTATCCTGTATTCCCTCGAAAGGCTTAGCCGGGATATGTTGACCCTGTTAGCACTTGAAAGGCTTTTAGAAGAGCAAGATGTTGAGCTGCATACTATCGAGGGACAGATTGACACGAGCACCCCGGATGGATGGATGAACTTTGCAACGAAGGCACTTTTTGGCGAACTGGAAAGGCGTAACGTGAAATATCGGACAAAAAAGGCGATGGAACATAAGAAGGCAAAGGGGGAAGTTGTGGGGAGTGTGCCCTATGGTTACAGAAGGGTCGGCAGAGGGCTTGTGGCTGATCTTAACGAGCAGGCTGTTGTCAAGGCAGTCAATACCCTGTACGGCAAAGGCAAGCGTCTTGTGGACGTTGTGACGGCCCTGAATGACCAGGGGAAAGTTACCAGAGCCGGGAAGGCCTGGACACCTACACAGATAAAAAGGCTTGTCAGTGATTACCGGGGGAGCTTCAAGAAGTCACAAACCAGAGTCAGTACAGCAACCAGGCAATTTATTGAGGCAATTGGATAATGAAAAGTGACAAGGGGAACGGTTTGTCACTTTTAGGCGAAGTGATGGACCGACTAAAAGACAAAGAACCAGAGCTTGACCTTGTGGTTAAGCGGTTAGCTGCCCGGAAAAGGGAAAAGGAAAGAAAAATGGAAACTTACAATATAACAGCGCTTAGTAAAAAACTGGGAATTTCGATCCGAACTTTGCGGGGATATGTCCGGGACAAGAAAATTAAAGCGAAGCTGATCGGTCGAACTTATTTCATTTCAGAAGCAGAGGTTGACCGATTTTTAAGCCCACCGGAAGAAGATGCCACGAAAGCGGGACCGGACTTCCTGACTGTTAGCCAGTACCACAAAAAAGCAGGGTTACCGGAAACGACAATCCGGGAATGGCTGAGGCGTGGAATGCTACAAGGCGTCAAGGACAAGGGGCGATGGTTGATTGATCCTGGAATGGTTAAGTGGTGGCGAGAGATTCAAGCTGGTATGAAACCGAAAAAGTGAGGTTGATCTGATATGCCGACAATAACACACGGCCCGGAGCCAAAGACACCAACGGAGCGAGTTAAAGCTTACAGACAACGACAAGCCGACAAGGGAGCCTGTAATCTGTCTCTCACCCTGGACGCGGAAACCGGAAAGATGCTTGAAGATCTTATAGCTATCCGGGGGGGCCGGAGATCCGGGGGAAAAGCTGGAGCTGTCAAAGCGGCAATTCGACACCTGCATAAAGTTTCATGTAACGTGCAACGCTTGCAAAACGATCAAAAGAATAAGCCGGCACGAAACAAGATGTTAGTTTTACGGCGGCGGAAGTTGGAATGAGGTTGAAAATAAGCCATACACTTTTAGGGAATGAGTAAAGGAGGATAGTTGTGAAACTTTTTCTAAGCGGTTCCTTTCTTGGTGGAATAATCGGCGGTTTAGTTGGAGCACTCTTAATAGGATACATACAAGCGGACATATTTAGACAGCAGAGACTCTCGACACAGTTTGCCTTATTTATAGACGAAATGGACAAAGTTCACACATATGCCAAACCCTTTAAAGAGGGCAAGCTGTCCCCAGCATCAAAGATCGCACTTGACCTGTCTCTCAATAAGGCATGGAGCAAGGCTTTTGTCTTGCTCCCAGACGAAATTTTTTTTGAAGTTGCCGAAATGTTTAAACGTCCAAGTATAGGCAAAAAGACGAGGAATAGAATCTATTTTAATCTTCGTAAACATCTGTATCCGGATACGAAGGTAGATTTTGACCAGTACATGGACACATTTATAGAATTAAAAGTACCGAAACTCAACCCAACATCACAACCAATAATCCCCAACAAATGACCCCCTGAGATCAACGAGAAGGGCCGCTAAGCCGTCACCATACCATTGATTGAAGGGAGAACGTGGACCCTGGGGGAGCTGAGAGAGCGGGGGGGGGTCGGATAAGCTGAAAAGGTTGTCTTGACATGTAAAAATCATTCATGTCATAAATGTTATTATGACCTATACCTTAAAAAGCGTTGCCAAAAAGTTAAAAATCCCGGAAAGCACTGCCCGCTTTTATCGGGACCGTCATGAAGAATTTATCCCCTATATCGGCAGAGGACGGAGGCGGAGATATACCGATGAATCCCTGGAAATCCTTCTGCGGATCTGCGCTTCTGCGGATAAAGGAATGAACGCCATTGAGATTGACGAACGCCTGGACGCTGAGTATGACCGGATCATAGAGGTTAAACCGAATGAAACCGAACCGCAGGCGCAACGCAGCAGAACAGCAGCGCAGCAGGAAACGGGCCTTTTACCCGCTGTTGTCAAGGTCGAGGATTTTCTCCCCATTATTCAGGGAATGATCCCCCAGGAGTTGACCACAGCCTTGACGCAGATAGCAGAAACCTTGACGCTGATGAGAGCCGATAACGAGCGGCTTGATCGGATTGAAGCCTTGCTAAAAAGACGGACCAGGACCAAACCAACCAAAGCCCAAACCATCAAAGACATGAAGCAACTAACCAGGAACGCCATGACAGAGCTTGAAAAGATTAGGGTGAACCTGGACAGGATGGCTGTATGGGTCGAAAATAGGGAATAGTAGGGCATGGGCAAGAATGAGAACAGCTAACCACGTTGATCTGAGGAAGCCGTTTTTGTGGGGGGGCGGGGGACCATGACAACCAAGGCGATTGAACGATTTAAGGCGAAAGTGGGGACCCGGACGGATGCGGAGATTGAGAGAGAAGAGCGGGAACTTGCTGTTATAAGCTTTTCACCGGGAGAGATGTACGCACAAATTACCAAGGAAGCAAACAAGACCAAGGCCCTTATTGCAGAGCAAGCACCGGACCCGGCAGAGCAAGGCGTTTTCTCTTTTCTGCCCACCACATTGACAAGGACAAGCCCGTTTTATCCAATGTCAAAGCGGGAAATGAAAAACCGGAGTCTCCCCCCTGGGGGGATATCCTGGGAAACATCCTGGGGCCGGATAACTATCAAGGGGGAGCGATTAGCAATTTATGACGAAAGCATCTTGCTTGCTGTTTTATTTCTTATGAAAAAGCACAAGACGGGAATGACTTTCAAAACTACCAGACACGAGATCTGCAAAGTGATGAATGTAACACCCTGCAAGGATACTTACACTGCTATATGGGGGAGCTTAGACCGGTTGACCGGGGCAAAGATCAATCTGGAAATTTGGGGGGCCACAAAAGGAAAGGGCAAGAAGAAAAAAACTAAGCGGCGAATGACAAACACTATTTTGGGCGGAGCCGTGGAAGATGAAGAAACCGGAAAACTATTGATAACCGTCAATCCACATTTCCTTGAAATGTACGCTGAGAGTCTTGTCACAAATATAAACCTGAAACTTAGAGCCAGCCTGAAAGGAGACATATCAAAAGCCCTGTATAGATTTTATCGAAGTCAAAGAGGGATGACTTACGAATGCCATTTGTTGACCTTATGCCGAGTGATCAATCTTAACATAGATATGGAGCTTTTCAGACTGAGGGCCAGGATAAGAACCGGACTAAGGGAATTGAAAAAAGCCGGATACCTGAAGCGATCCTCTGTCTCAAAATCGGATATTGTCAAGATATGGAAAGAGCCCAAAAAGGGGACTTGTGTAATTGAGGATGCAAGCGGCCTAAAACCCGCATCAGTAAAGGCTTAGAGTGCCCATTTGTGTAATTGAGGATGAGACCTTGTGTAATTGAGGATGAAACCTTGTGTAATTGAGGATGAAAAACGCTCGAAACCCGCACTATGACATGCCCTGAGACCCCTTAAAGGCGTTTATAAGGCGTTTATAAGGCGAAAGGGATTTTTTGACCTGGAAAAACAAACCCAAAAAACTATCAAATTTCCAAACGACAAAAGAAAATCGACCCGGCCATTACCTGTCCTTGTCAAGCAGTTTCATAGGATAATTTCTGACACTAAAAGATGCAGAAGAATCTCAGTCACCTCCGGTTGTCTGACTCAAACTGATGTCAGCCAGAGTCAAGGTTTTTTGAACAAAATTGTT
>Ga0208902_1001743_pt1 | contig 10284 bp, 12 predicted proteins | sample AntAceMetag02UKH_FD_184767 | JGI IMG/M metagenome (GOLD analysis project Ga0208902, IMG submission 184767) | Saline lake microbial communities from Ace Lake, Antarctica - Antarctic Ace Lake Metagenome 02UKH (SPAdes) (version 2) | ecosystem: Environmental > Aquatic > Non-marine Saline and...
TACGCCGCCTTCCGCCGCCCTGTTCGAAGTTCGGCGTTCGAAGTTCGACGTTCGATGTTCTGCTTTTAAGCCGCCTTCCGCCGCCTTGTTCGAAGTTCGGCGTTCGAAGTTCGACGTTCGATGTTCAGCTTTTAAGCCGCCTTCCGCCGCCCTGTTCGAAGTTCGGCGTTCGAAGTTCGACGTTCGATGTTCAGCTTTTAAGCCGCCTTCCGCCGCCCTGTTCGAAGTTCGGCGTTCGAAGTTCGGCGTTCGATGTTCAGCTTTTAAGCCGCCTTCCGCCGCCCTGTTCGAAGTTCGGCGTTCGAAGTTCGACGTTCGATGTTCAGTTTTTAAGCCGCTTTCCGCCGCCCTGTTCGAAGTTAGAAGTTGGACGCTGTGCCCGCCGTAGCTTTAGCGAAGGCTGGTTCGACGTTCCCCCGAAATAATCGGGATGCAAGCAGATGTTCAGCTTTTAAGCCGCTCCCTGCCAATACGTCGTTTGAAGTTCGAAGTTGAGCGCTGTGCCCGCCGTAGCTTTAGCGAAGGCTGGTTCGACGTTCGATGTTCATTTTTTCTGTTCTTCCTACTTCTCCCTACGAAACACCGCCAAAAGTTCCATATGCGGTGTCTGAGGAAAAAAGTCAAAAGGCTGTACGGTCTCCAGATGGTATCTTTCCAGAAGCCACTCGGCCTGGGAGAAAAATGTTTTCGGGTTGCAGGAAGAATAAACCACTCGCTCGGGGTTAATCTCCAGGATACGTTTTACCACCTTCTTGCTGATCCCGGAACGGGGAGGGTTAACTACTACCAGATCAAATCTGCCCGGCCAGTCCTCCCGGTTCTCCACCATCACCCGAGATGCTTTTCCGGCGATAAAGGAGAGGTTTTCGATCCTGTTGATCCGGGCATTTGAACGGGCGTTCTCTATGGCGACTTCATCGAGTTCAATCCCGAGAATTGAATTCGCCCGGGAGGAGAGAACCAGGCCGATTGTCCCGCTCCCGCAGAATAGATCGAGGATATTTTCACTTCCATGAAGATCGAGTACCCGGTGGAGTTCAGGGTAAAATACATTCATGATAAAGGGGTTGACCTGGAAAAATGAGAAGGGAGGTATCCTGAAGGAGAGGTTGAAGACATTCTCTTCTAGAAACGAACTGCCGGTAAGGACTGTTACCCGCTCCGGGATAACGGCGTTGGAGAGACTGTCATTGACGGTATGGATCAGGGAGACGATTCGCTTTTTGGTAGGAAGTCCGTCTAAGGCTGCCCGGAGATCGTCCTCATCGAAATTGCCATCCGATGAAGTTACCAGGTTGACCATAATCTGGTCGGTAAACTTTCCCTCTCTGACCACCAGATTCCGCCAGAATCCCTGGTGCCGATAAGGATGGTAAGCCGGCAAGTCCCTCTTACGCGCGAACTCCATCACCGCGTTCATAATGATGGGGATATCTTCCGAGAAGAGGAGGCACTCTTCCAGCTGAAAGACACTGCGATTCTTATCCCTTCGATGGAGCCCGCAGACCAGTTCTCCTCCGTCGTGATAGAAGGTGAACTCCATCTTATTCCGGTAGTAGAAAGGCTGGGGGGAGGGGATTATCTCCCGCAGGTCGGTCTTGATCCCGGAGTCCGCGAGTAGTCTCCGGTAGGTAGCATCCTTCTCCTCCAGCTGGAGAGAGTACTCCCGATCCTGGAATCGGCATCCCCCGCACTCGCCAAAATGTTTACATATCATCATATTATTTTTTCTCCGAAAAAATAATAGTATGCAAGCATCAAGAAATATTACAGTTTTATTTTAGTCTTATTATTCAAGAAAAGAATAAGAGTGTGCTGATTTGGTGAAGTTGTAGCCGCGGTCGCTGACCGTGGAAACCAGGTCTAGGGGACAGATGGCGAAGGAGACTGGCGGAGGCGGCTCGGAGTGTTTTGCGGACCCCAACGGGGTCCAACGTTTAAGCCCCGGGTTTTACCCGGGGATACATACCATCACACACCCAACCCCCCGCACCCTGAAAGGGTGCAACATCCCAGCCCCGAGTTCTGCCCGGGGATAAGGATACGCCACCCTCCCCATCACCAAGGACCCCAACGGGGTCCCACATTTGAGCCACGGGTTCTACCCGTGGATATGTGTAATCACCCAAAACCCTTTGCCCCGCATTTTGCGGGGCAACATCTCAGCCCCGGGTTTTACCCGGGGGTATATGCCGTCACATCCAAACCCACCGCCCCGCATTCCGCGGGGCAACATACCTGGCTTCGGTTTGGATGTTGAACCCCGTTGGGGTTCTTTTCATGCGGGGGATGGTGTGCGTATCCCAGGGTTTCACCCTGGGCTTGAATGTTAAACCCCGTTGGGGTTCATTATTTTGAGGGGGTGATGATTCGTGTATCCCAGGGTTTTACCCTGGGTTTACATGTTGAACCCCTTTGGGGTTCTTTTCCTTTTGGTCTGATCGAGTATATCCCGGGGATTCTCCCCGGGTTTAAATGTAATACCCCTTAGGGGTATTTTTTAGGACCCCAACGGGGTCCCACGTTTAAGCCCCGGGTTTTACCCGGGGATACATACCATCACACACCCAACCCCCCGCATTCTGCGGGGCAACATCTTCATTCCCAAACATATCGTTCGTTGAATGGAATATTGTGCCGCTTCAAAAATGCCCGATACTCGTCCTGAAAAGATGCGCGCTTATGATGTTCCATCTGGTTGTCGATATATTTCACCACATCATCAACCCGTGATTCACTAACCGAAAATATCCCGTATCCGTTCTGCCAATGAAACTGGGCAAAATCGGGATTCAGATGGGCCCATTCCTGTTTTTTTATCCAGGCACTGCTTTCACGCTTGATTGCCGCCACCACATCGGCAATGGTTTTGGTTCGGGATTGGGAATAAAGGATATGTACATGATCGGTGACCACTCCGATCCGCATCAACGGGCAGCCCTGGTTTTTTAGAATGTCGGTGATATAGGCCGCAGTTTCGTCCCTCATTTTGGCTAATCGAAAAACCCGGCGGCGATCTTTGGTGCTGAAGATCAAATGCATGGATATACGGGCCAATGATTGGGGCATTATCTGCTCCTTAATTCAATGATGTTGAACCCCTTTGGGGTTCTTTTTGGTGTGTGTTAATCGGGTGTATTCCCCAGGGTTTCATCCTGGGTTGAGATATTGAACCCCTTTGGGGTTCTTTTCCTTTTGGTGTGATCGGTTATATCCCGGGGATTCTCCCCGAGTTTAAATGTGATACCCCTTCGGGGTATTTTTGGATCCCAACGTGGTCCCACGTTTAAGCCACGGGTTCCACCCGTGGATATCCAACCCAACCCCCCACCACGTATTTCGCGGGGCAACGTCTCGACTCTGCGGGTTGAGATGTTGAACCCCGTTGGGGTTCTTTTTCTTTTGGTGTGATCGGGGTATATCCCGGGGATTTTCCCCGGGTTTAAATGTGATACCCCTTCGGGGTATTTTTTGGACCCCAACGGGGTCATACATCCCAGCCCCGGGTTTCAACCCGGGGATAAGGATACGTCACCCCCCCCACCACCAAGGACCCCAACGGGGTCCTACATTTGAGCCACGGGTTCTACCCGTGGATATTTCGTACACCAAACAAAAAACCCACCCTGTATTCTGTGGGACAACATCACCGGCTATGTGATGATTGTTGGCGCTGTAGATGGGGTCGGGCTTGGTGTTGGTGTGGCGGTGGGAGAGGGGGTCACCGTTACAGTCGGTTCTGAAGTAGTGGTGGGCGCCGGGGTTGGAGTGGGTGTCATGGTCGGATTCGGCGTTATACTCGGAGTCGGAGTCGGCGTCAGGGGCCGGCAGGGGGGAGCTCCGATGGGGATGTCTCCCGCGCCGCCGAAATATACCCGGGTTACTCCTTTAGCCGCCCAGAGTCCGCTGGTCTCACGGAAGATAGCGATATCGGCGGCGGTCGTCCCGGCATAGTCAGCCGGGACCGGGCCTATCAGCGGCCCCCCCGAAGTATACCCTCGACACCCCTTTCACCGCCCATAGACCACTATGAGGCCGGAAGAGACCGATATCTTCTATGCCGCTTCCGGCATAATCGGCCGGGACGGGCCAGTCGGCGTAATTCCCGAAATATGCCCGGGTCACGCCCCGTATCGCCCAGAGACCGGAAGAGGGGCGGAAGATGGCTATGTCCTTGCCGGACTTAGCCAGGTAATACCCCGGCACCGGCCGGTCATTTGATCCCCCGAAATATGCCCGGGTGACCTCACGGATCGCCCATAAGCCTGAACTTTTTCGGAAGATCCCGACCTCGCAGAGCCCATCCCGGTCATAATCCCCGGGTACCGGGATGTCTGAAGCGGAGCCAAAGTAAGAGCGAGTCACACCTTTAATAGCCCAGAGTCCGGATGAAGGCCGAAAGATCCCGATATCGGAGGTCCCATCCCCGTCATAATCCCCCGAGGCGGGGATGTCGGAGGCGGAGCCGAAGTAAACCCGGCTGATTCCGCGGACAGCCCAGAGGCCTGAGGAAGGGCGGAAGATGGAGATATCGGAAGTGCCGTTACCGTTGTAATCCCCGGAATCAAGGATTAATACCGGGGGTGTGGGGCCGGGAGAAGGAGAGGGTGTTGGTGAGGGTGGAGGATCATAACCTTCAAAAGTCCATAACAAACCACGACTAGGAGGATTAATGTCTGTTAAAATTAATTCAAGATTAGATTCATTAAATGCAGCTCCATTAAACCTAGTATAACAATATTGATTAAATTTCCATTCATTAAGATTTGTAACAATAGTTTGATTTTCACCATCATTCTCAAGGTTGAAGGTGTAAAAACTAGAACTAGTATTAGAAATAGCATAATATAAATTATTGGTTGAATCAAATGTAATTTCATTGTCTCCTAAGTTTGTTATTCCAGCAGCATCTAGTTCATCACTTTCTTTTTCAAGAGTGAGTGTGTTCTTGTTATACTTGTTTATTTTTTTTGGTGGGGGGTCCACATATATAAACATCCCAACCATCATTAAAAGTAACACCCCGAGCTCCAATTCCAACATTTTTTGAATTAATTTGAGTCCCAGTATTTATATTATATACCTCTAATTCTCCGTCACTAACATTAGAAACCGCAACTTGAGGAACCCCATCAACCCTTCCAAAACCAAGTCCAAAATATTCATCTCCTGCTTCAAGATTAAGAACAAATGTTCCAGGGGCACCTTCATAATTGTTTGAGGGATCTACTTTAGAAACAGCATTATTGGGTCCTTCTATAAAATAAAGTTTATTTTTCTAAATTATCATATGCTGCACCAAGTGGGGTTCTACTTTCTGCATAATCAAATGGTCTTACCAATGTAACTGCATCTCCCGGATCAGCAACAGCATTTTTAACAGTTCCAAAAAATAGACTGCCTGCTGCCAGAGTGCCGACAAAAACAACCCCTAACCAGGGGACTTTACACTTTATTTGAGAGAGAGCAGAGTGCGAATGTCCCGCCCCCCTCAGGGGGGAGGGAGAAAGGGAGGGGGGCGAGCAGCAAAAGGCATATTTGGGTTTTGTTCTTGTCATGGTTTACCTCCTCAATAGGTGTCGGGTCTTGGCATTTAACTCAGCTGTTCTTTATGTCAGAGTTGAAACTCTTTCTTCAAGTTCTCAATAACCTCATTCAACAGAGAATTTCTTATATATAAACTGCTGCGTTGAGGGAGTTCGGATAACAAATTTAATACTTCTGAAGGTTTTAAGAGTTCCCTTCGAATAGCCCGCAAAAGAATCCCAATAGTTCCGTGAACATTATAGCCCATTTTTTCAGCTACCAGGCGCGCGGCACAATCATCGGTAAGGAATAATGCCTCGGGATTATTCTCCATAATTCCCAGAGCACTCACTTCTCCCCGATGAAGAGAAAAGACTCGACAGAGGGTATTGAGATCTTCGCCTACAGGTATACAATTTGTCTTCCGGATAAAAGGTAAGTCGGTTTTATTCCAACCATTTGGAATATTGAAAATTATTTCATTCCAGACAGCCTCGGTCAGGATTACTTCTTTGAAATCCTGGAATAAATTTTCGCAACCAAGCTCATCCAGATGAATGACAGGTCCGGCATCACAGACCACCCGACAAATTGAAGATTCATTCGGAGCCATGAAGTCCCCACTCAACATCGTCGCGAATATATTTCTCCATCAATGCTCCGCTGTGAGAGTCTATAAAACGATGAATGGCCACAAAAATGACCTCATTTTCATTTGGAAACCAGCCATCCTTTACAAGGGTAGTTACCTGGTTATAGAGTTGATCCGGTATTTGAGTATTCAGTGTTTTCATTTTGTATTTCTCCCTGAAGATTAATCCCACAAAAATGAAGCGGGTTAAAATTTAATCTGATTCCGACAATTAGAGCCAATTTTCTATATCGACTATTATAGTCTATCCATGGAAACAAGCAAATATATTTTCGAGGGCTTCTTCTTTTTACTCAAATTATTAGACTATTCTCTATTCCCCATTCCCAAAAACATCGTATTCTTTCTCCGCCCCGTAGGGCAACCGTACGGGGATGACCTTTAGGGTTGTAATTGCCAATACAATCCATACAAAATTACTGAGAACCAACTTATATTATGGGTGGAATAAATAGTGATGTTGACTCTACCCGGAAATAGTAATATTATTTCAACGAAAATCAGAAAAAGTGTGAGATATCTTTTTGTGCCGAAAGGTATAATTATATTAATCCTGGTTCAAAACTAAATTAGCGCCTCCAGCGCTAATTTAACGCCAAAGGCGGTAACTTATGAGTGAGAAAGTGAAAACTATTGATAAGACCGATGATAAAAAACCTGTCGTTGGGAAAGAAGATCAGCCTTCACCGATCTCCAGTCTGACCGATATGGTCGATCGGACTGCCGAGCAGATATCGTTTTTGAAGAAGAAGCAGGAAGATCTTCAGAAGGAGAAAGCGGACCTGGAAGAACTCCGCCGCCAGCGGGAGGAACTGGATTCTGTCAAGAGGGAAGTTTTGGTCAACCTGGAGCGGGGGATCGCGGTTCTGGATAAGGAAGAGAGCGAGCTGAAGAGGAAACACTCTTTGGTAAAGATAACCAGGGATGAGTTCGACAGGATAATTACGGAAGTACGCGGAATCAAAGAGAAAACCTGGCCGGAGGAGAACCTGAAAGGGGAGCTGGCCCGGGCGCTGGCAATAGTAGCGAAAGCGAATAGAGGCTATATCGAAGCCCGGGGGAAGATAGATGCGTTGAGTACGCAGTCTGTGAAAGAAACAGAGATTCAGCCAATGTCTGTCTCCGCCCCTCCTGAGAGTCTGCCGGAGAGTCCCGGAGAATTAATCCGCCGGGGCTTCTTTCTTGCCATCCCTGCCGCCCTGCTGGCAATCCTGGTCGCCATAGTGGTTCGCCTGATCTATCTTTTGAAATAACTTTGGTTAGTTAATTGCACCGCAGAGACGCAAAGAGCGCAGAGAAAGAAAATTTGAGGGAATTTATTAAAACTGTCTTATTTCCAATAAAGCTAATGAACAATAATATAATCAATTTATTATGGCAGTTATTTCTAAAGTCCTTCTTTGCGATCTCTGCGTCTCTGCGGTTAAATTAATGTGTGGAGTTAATAGTTATGTTGCTGAGAAAAAGATATTTTCAGTCTCGGATCTCAGGTATCAACCATGAGATTAGCGGTATTAACCGGGAGATCAAGCATCTGGAGAAAGTTTTGCGGAAGGAACAAAGATTTTCCGGCTCCGGATCAGAGGATGAGATTAATAAGAAGACCGGGAAGACTAACCGTGAAGGCGATGATACCCGAAGGTTAGCCAGTTATCTGAGTACGGGGAGTTTTCATAAGATCTCCCGGGATAAGTTCAGGAGTGATCTGGTCCGCCGCCAACGTCTTATGATGGCTGGGGGGATTATTATCCTGATCGCGGTGGGTTTGATACTATGGCATTACCTGGGGTAAAGACCTTCAACTTGGTCTTTCGGTTCCGGTATCCAGAGAGCTTCCTGCCAGCGGCCGTTAGAATTGTAATAGCCTTCGATCCAGATATGACCATCTTTTTTGGGGAGGCGCCAGTAGCCGTCCATCCATCTCCTGCCGTTCCAGTATTCGCGGACCCATTGCAGAGGGGGGTTGACAACCTGATGGGAGTTCATCTTCTTCCAGGAACCGCCCGGATATTCTCCGGCACGATCTTCCATATTGAGCCATAAATACCCGTCCCGGTTTTTCGGACCCCAGTATCCCGGGAAATTGACTTGATCGGTCATCTTGTGGGCATTGATCGGGACCCAGTAACCGGCCTGCCAGGTTCCCGAGTCATCCTGGACAGCATCAATCCATTGGTATCCGTTTCTGATCTGTGGTCGCCAGAAACCCGAGATGATGACGTCTTCGCTGATCGTGATTGCGGGCTCCCATACTGTATTTTTCCGGGGACCGGGTCGAGAGTCACGGTGATAACTGGCGTTGACGGGTATGCTTACAGCGAGTGCCGCTGCCATAATTATCGATACCGATGCAAATAGTTTAAATTTCATTATAAATTTGGGGAATAGGGATTGGAGAATGGTGAATGGTTTCTATAATTCCTAACGCAAGTTTTCTGTTTTAGTGAAACTTATTGAAATTTTAAAGTAGCAAGCTAATATAGAATTTACTCATTAATATTTGCAAGGATGATATTTTGAAAGAACGGGATAAAATTAAAGAAGATCTTGATTTTCAAATTCGGTTTTATGAGGATTTGATTCGGGATGATCAGGATTTTATCGATGCTCTTATTCCTTTGGCCGATGCCTATACCAGGAAAGGTTGGTTTGATAAAGGACTGCGGCTGGATGAAAGACTGGCCGGTTTGAAACCATCCGATCCATTCATCCTATACAACCTGAGCTGTAGCTATGCTCTCTTAAACCAGGAGCAGAAGGCCCTGGATGCCCTAAAGAGAGCACTCGATCTCGGCTATGAAGACCTGGATTGGATGGAAGAGGATCCCGACCTGGCGGCGCTGCGGAAAGTGGAGGGGTATAAAAAACTGGTCCGGAGTTATTTTTCGGAAACGGGGAATGGTGAATCGATTAGCTAGAACTTGCTCGAAAAGCCTTTTTAACCACGAAGAACACGAAGTACACGAAGAATATTGGAGAAAAAACAAGGTTTAGCTCGTTTTTAGAAAATCTTCGTGATCTTCGTGTCCTTCGTGGTTTTAATTAGCTTTTTTACAATTATAGTTTACCCACGAAAAATAACTGAGAATCATTAATTATGCTCGACCCCACCAGCTCATTTAAATTGGTTACCGATTATCTCCCCCGGGGGGATCAGCCCCGGGCTATAGAGGGGCTGGTTCAGGGATTGTGGGAAGGGGAAGAAGACCAGGTTCTGCTGGGTGTTACAGGTTCGGGGAAGACATTCACCATGGCCAATGTCATCGCCGAGGTAAACCGTCCCACCCTGATAATCGCTCCCAATAAGACTTTAGCCGCTCAGCTCTATGGAGAGTTCTCGGAGCTATTCCCTGAGAATGCGGTGGGGTATTTCGTAAGTTATTACGACTACTATCAGCCGGAAGCCTACCTACCCGCCACCGATAGTTATATCGAGAAGGACTCGGCGATTAACGAGCAGATCGACCGGATGCGGCACGCGGCCACCTATTCCCTCTGGACTAGGCGGGATGTTATTATCGTCGCCAGTGTCTCCTGTATCTATGGTCTCGGCTCCCCCGAGGAATATCGGGATCAGGTTATTGAGCTTAAACCGGGCCATGAGTATCCGCGCCGTCGGCTTCTCAAGGATCTGGTTCACCTCCAGTATGAGAGAAACGATCTTGATCTCCATCGAGGCACCTTCCGGGTTCGAGGGGATGTGGTGGAGGTATTTCCCGTCTATGAAAAAGACCGGGTGCTGCGGATTGAATATTGGGGGGATGAGATTGAACGGATCTCATATGTTGATCCGCTCCGTCCGATAAGATCGAAGGAATGCCGCCGGGCGGTTATCTTCCCGGGGAGTCATTATGTCAGCAGCGAAGCAAATCTAAAACGCGCGGCCGTGGCTATTCGCCTGGAACTGAAAGGACGGTTGAAATTTCTCAAAGAGCGGGGCAAACTGCTGGAGGTCCAGCGGTTGGAGATGCGCACCAATTATGATCTGGAGATGATGGAGGAGATCGGGTTTTGCAATGGGATTGAGAATTATTCTCTTCATATTGATAACCGGAAGCCGGGCGATCCGCCGTCCACCCTGCTGGATTACTTTCCTGATGATTTCC
>Ga0208902_1001745_pt1 | contig 10280 bp, 11 predicted proteins | sample AntAceMetag02UKH_FD_184767 | JGI IMG/M metagenome (GOLD analysis project Ga0208902, IMG submission 184767) | Saline lake microbial communities from Ace Lake, Antarctica - Antarctic Ace Lake Metagenome 02UKH (SPAdes) (version 2) | ecosystem: Environmental > Aquatic > Non-marine Saline and...
CCCAGTAGTTTCCGGTTAGGTTCTTGCATATAGTTACTTTCGCTAACACCGTACTAACGTATCGACGGCAGTATGTTTTTTATGAGTTTATATGAATAAAGTTGAGAAATAAATGCATTTTTTACTTGACATTATGCTGACAATGGGGTCGCGATTTTTATGTGTAGTAAAATCAGGAGGTTACACATATGATCGCACCATGGGCACTCAACAAATCACGTTTATCAAGTTCGACCTACAAAAAATTCTATACTCCAATACGCTCTTGCCTGTCAGGCATTACACCACTGACTTCCAGGGGAGATAAACCGTTGACTTTTACCCTCGAACATCAATTGGAAATGTTGGTCTTCTATCATCTCCAAGGGTATGAATCCGGAATAGAGCTTCTCCAGGCCATGGAAGAAGATGATTTTGCAAGAGAACACATCGCTCCAAAAGAAGGTATCAAGAAAAGCGCCTTTTATGAAGCTATCAGCGAAAGAGGCCTCGTCCAACTTCAGGAAATCTTCCAAAGTCTCTATGCTCAAGCAAAAAACATAGTACCAAAGAAATACGCTAAATTGGGAGAGCTGGTAGCAGTGGATGGATCGCTTGTAGATGCTACTTTGTCTATGTACTGGGCTGAGTATAGGGAAGGCTCCAATAAATTCAAAGCCCATGTCGGCTTTAACGTCAATCATGGCATACCTCAGAAACTCCATCTGACCGAAGGGAAAGGGGGTGAGCGTCCTTTTGTAGGCAAGATTGTAAATCCTGGCCAAACAGCTATCCTGGATCGAGGATATCAAGACCATTCTGGCTTCGACCAGTGGCATGAGGACGGCCGTCACTTCGTTTGCCGGATCAAGGGAAATACAGTTAAAGAGCTCGTCACCTTGGAGCGTTTTGAAATTGATTCCGATTCTTTCATTTTCTTTGATGGTACAGTTCTGCTCGGAAGAGGGGATTCCAAGACTCAAGAGCCACTCAGAATGGTTGGATACAGGGTAGGTGGTATCACATACTATGTGGTTACAGACCGCATGGATCTGACAGCAGAAGAGGTTGCGACTGTTTACAAGCTGAGATGGGAGATAGAGAAATTCTTTGGCTGGTGGAAAAAACGTCTCAATGTTTACCATCTCATTTCTCGAAGCACTTATGGAGTTATGGTCCAGATCTTTGCCGGCCTGATCACATACTTGCTCATGGCTATATACTGTGCCGAAGAGCATGGCGAGTGGGTAAATATGAAGCGGGTCAGAGAACTGAGAAATACGATACAAAATGAACTCCGTGCGTCACAGATGCAGACAACAAACTCCAACAAACAAAAACGAAGAAAAAGAAAACGGTTACATGCAAGAACCTAACCGGAAATTACTGCCTCAAAATAACAAATCCTCATAATTATATAGACTCTGCATAATACTCAAATAAGCATAAAAAAGCAGACTTCTGGGCTTCATTTATAAAAAGCACGCCCTAAAGGAGGGCATACCTTTTTTATCTTATCGCCGTATCTGCCTAATATTTAATCAAAAAGATGATTTTCTTGATTTTGTTCTTGAACTCATGTATGGATTTCTTGATTTGCAGTGTTTTTATAAAAGGCAGGGTCTGGTTAATATATAATGTTAGGCTGACAAAAATGATTGAATATTTCAATAATCTCTACCAATCAATTGATCTCAACGAAAGATACGTATGGGATATACCGCCCGACTGCCCTATTAAGTTACCCTTAGAGGCAATGTCTAATTTTCAAAAAAACAAATACTTAAAACTAAACTTGAGAGAAAAACTTCTTGAACATGACAGCCTATCACCTCATTACTGGGTAATCCAAAATTGGGGAGAAATAAAAAGCTTTAAGAGAAACCAAAAAAATGATGATAAGATTAAGAAATACTACGGCGAATTAAGACGGCGGGAATTAAGCAGAAATTCGTTTTCAACAATTTCTTCTTTGTCGAAGGTTAGCTCCTTTTATGATTGTCATGGTTATTTCATATATGATGCGAGAGCTATTTTTGCTTTGAACTGGATAATATTTAAGTGCGAAAGCCCTAACACACAAAAACTATTTCCACAGCCAATTGGAAGAAACTCAATCATTAATAAATATGATTTGAGCACAATAGTTAACCTATCCAATAAAAATTTTTCTTACTACAATCTAAATGAAGCATATTTTCAGTACTGTAATCTTATAAAAAGTATAAACCTCACGGTATGTCCGCATGAAGAAGGATTTATTTTAGAAATGCTCCTTTTTGTTGCATCAGTAAAGGAAATTGTCGAAGATATTTCGGAGACTATAAGAATCAATGTCAATTAGCCGAACAAGGCGCTGCACAAGGATTGCCAACGCTGACGCGCTGTCAACCTGTTAGCTTATCGTTATTGGAAGTTCACCCCGGTTCTTCACAAAATCCCGTTAACCATCGAGCCATCGGGTTCCCGTAACGACTGCCAAATCCTTATACATCGCAACAAGGTCATTGCCATCAAGTTTATTAACATCATCTTTCCCTACAATCCTGGTCAAATGAGCTATTTCCTGGGTTGCTGCGGTAATAAAATTGGATAGCTTTGTAATACCTTTTTCGACATCAAGCTGCTTAACCAATGATGGATTATGAGTGGTTACGCCCGTGGGACACAAGCCTGTGTGGCAAATTCTATATTGCTCGCAATTGATAGCGATCAAGGCAGGTGTTCCGATATACACAGCATCTGCACCAAGGGCAAGGCATTTGGCAAAATCAGCAGAGGTACGCAAACCTCCACCCGCGATAAGAGAAATCTTATCTTTAACGCCACGGTCTGTAAGAAACGCGAAAGCCCGAGGCAACGCTGCAAAAATTGGAATACCCACATGTTCCCGCACATAAGAATTTGTTGCTCCTGTGCCCCCGCCAAAGCCGTCAAGAGCGATGAAGTCAACCCCGGCATCAACTAAGATCTGAATATCCTTTTCGATGTTGCCACAACCAATCTTTGCCCCGATTGGAACACCCTCTGTAACCTTACGTAACCAGAAAACTTTTTCTTTAATTTCTTGCGGATTGGTCATATCGTGATGATGCGCAGGAGAGTATGCGGATTCTCTATCCTTCAACCCTCTGACCGCTGCAACTTCGGGAGGCATTTTACTGGCAGGCAGGTAACTTCCTTTACCAGGATAAGCACCCTGTCCAAAACGTATCTCAACAGCCGCAACCCGTTTCAGCATCTTCTCGTCAACACCAAATCTGCCTGTGGCATATTGACCTATAAGATAATCTGAAGCAACATTGAGCTCATCGTCCACTATACCCCCTTCACCAGAATTAAACGCAATTTTTAATTTCGAGGCCACGTGTGAAATAACCAATTTCACATTTTTTGAAGTCGCACCATAACTCATCCCCGAGATCATAATCGGACAAGAAACTTTTAATGGCTTTTTGGCGTTAGGACCGATATACACGTTGGTATTTACTTCATCTTCTCTATTGAGAGGAATTATAGACACTTGTGCAGGAATGAAATGCAGATCATTTAAAGAGAACGGTAGTTTTTTCAATGACCCCATTGAACGAATAACGCTATTGCCTGTAGCTGCCATATCTTTGATATCCACGACGGTTTGATAAAAAGAAACATCTTCATCAGACCGCTTTTTACGGATCAGTGTTCTGCTTTCTCCAATTTCTTCTTTGTCGCAAAAATATAGCCCTTTAAGTTTATTTTCATGATAAACAGGGCACATATTGCAAACACATCCCTTGACATCAATATCACAATTACTTTTACCCGTAGCACAATATAAAATCTCTCCTTTACAGTTGTGAGTATAACTAGGGCAATTAAAACAAATGCATTTTTTTCTATTTTCCTCAGAATCTTGTACCATATTATTGCTTTGCCTTTCCGTCTCGGCAGTAGTAACCTAAAAGTTGTCCACTTTCTAAATTATATTTTTCCCAGAGTGGACAGTCACCACAAATGCACATTTGGGTGGTGTTAATGTCCTTGCATGTAGCAACACCAGCCGCACAGTAAAGAGCGGGGATATCTTCTGGCTTTGGTATCAACCCGCCTTCCATATTCTCCATCAATTCTTTTGCTTTTTTCATCTTCTCCTTTACACACTGGCTCGTGTTCTGGACTGGACAGTCGATACAGATACATTTATTAATATTTTCCACTGTAAACGGAACTCTTTGATCACTTTTCTCCATTTTTGTCCCTCCTAATTTGTATGTATAACAGATGAAGAATAAAAATTTTACACATTAAAAACTTTCTATAATTATTTAACAGAAAAAAAATTTGCAATGCTAATTTTCGATTACGTTGCTATACCGTTTTGCACCAATTCCACTACTTCGAAATGGCGTCAAGAATTTCCTCCAGGGTCGCTTTGAAGGCCATAGGAAACAATATCCACACGGCCTTGCCGGAAATACCTAATTCTGGGAAAACCTTGAAACATAATTCCGCCCCCTTCCCCCAATGCAAACAGGAACCTCACTTTTCTTTATATTCCAGTTCGGAATTGATCAGTCGGGACCCTCGTCCTCCGGTCATATACAGATAAAACCACTCCGCCATCACCCGTATGCGATTTTTGTAACCGATAAGATACATAATATGGATAACACACCAGACCAGCCATGCAAAATAGCCGGAAAATCTATACTTTCCAACCATCACAAGAGCTTTTTTCTTGCCGATGGTAGCCATCTGCCCTTTGTCAAAATATGAAAACGGTTTCCGTTCTTGAGGAGAAGTCCCCTGTCTGATGGTTTCCGCAACGTAATAGGCCTGTTGAATGGCAACGGGTGCCATGGCCGGTAATAGCTTCCCGTCTTTACCCTTACAATGGGCTGCATCGCCGATCACAAAGACCATAGGATAGTCCGGGATGCTCATATCAGGCTGCACAATGACTCGCCCCAGTGGATCCAGGGGGGCACCAAGTGTTTTCAAAAGAGGAGAGACCTTATTTCCCGCCGCCCAGATCACATTTTGTGTTTCGATCTGCTCCTCACCAATCTGAACTCGCGTCCCGTCGATGCCGGTCACCTTTGTATCCGTCAACACGATCACTCCAAGTTCGCTCAAATCTTTTTGTGCGCGCTCACTTAACTCCTTGGCAAATTCGGGCAGAAGGCGCGGTCCTGACTCAATCAGATATATACGCGACTTATCGGGATTGATACGCCGGAAGTTCTTTAACATGGTTTGATGGGCTACCTCGGCCAGCAAACCAGCCAACTCAACACCGGTCGGCCCCCCTCCCACGATCACGAACCTCAGGTGTTTCTCCGCTTCGGAAATTCTGTCGCACCGCTCGGCCCGCTCAAAAGACTTAAGGATTCTTTCCCTGATAAGGAGCGCATCGTTCAAGTTCTTCAGTCCCGGCGCATATTGCTCCCACTCGTCATTCCCAAAGTAGGAATGCCTGTTTCCCACAGCCATAACAAGATAATCATAGTCGTATTCAACACCGTTAGATAATAGGACTTTCTGCTTATCTTTGTCGATGCCGATAACCTTCCCCATGATCACCACCGCATTTTTCTGCTTGTGGAGTATCTCACGAATGGGCCGGGCGATATCACTACTACTTTTGCATACTGCATATCTGCACCTTGCCAACTCGAAAAGCATAATTCCGGAACTGCCAAGCTCTGGAGACCCACCGCAAAGCTGGGAGTTTACCCTTGATTAATTATATTCTCTTATAGGGGCAAATGATGTAACAAAATACCCTAAAAAAGAGACCGCACCTGCAAAGACAAAGGTATTGGAAAGTCCGATCATGTCTGAAAGCCCCCCTGAGAAAATGCTCCCCAGGATGAAACCTCCGTCTATAGCCATAGTAAGTATACTCATCATTCCGGCCTTTTGATCGAGAGAGCCCTGTTCCGCTCCTATAGCATTTAATGCCGGAAAGATAAATCCCAGTCCTGACCCGTAAAGGATGATGGAAAGGACATAGAATAAGACCGAATCCAGCCTATAAAAAGACATGATACCAAAGCCGAACAGAACAAAGCAAATCCTTATGATTAAGAGTTTGCTGTATCTGTCGAGGATGGTACCGCCAAAAAGCCTTATGGCCACGGCCAGCCCCATAGCAAGACCCGAAAATAGGCCTCTGCACCACATTGGGAGGCTTCAGGTCAAAGAATTTTCAATATGTAATGAAAAAGAGGGAGAAATAAATATTTCGGCCCCAGGAGGAGCTAATTCACGCTTGATGTCCTGAAAGAGGAATTTCAGGACTCAGACCAGGCCTTGCATTTTCGTACTCATGTACCACTCCTGAACTGTTCGCCATCTTTGTCTCCCCTCTGCGGCAAGTACCCGCATCTTTTGTATTCTGTCAAAATCTTCCGGCAAGGCCTGGTCGCTTGTTTGCAAGACATCCATGATTCGCCCCAGGGCCTTCCGGATCTCCATGCCGCCTTTCGTCAGACAACAAAGGCTTCCCCCATGGAGAAGACGGTGAGTGATTACCTCAGGTACGAAGCCAAATGGATACAGGGTAGAGAGCTTGAGAAAAAAGGCCCAGTCTTCGCCCATGTCTCCTTGAGCAAAACCGCCAACATCTTCAAATGCTTTGCGGGTTACAGCTACAGAAGAAGGGACCATAAAGCACCACCTTGCAAGACTGCTAAAACACTGGCCGCTGATCTCTTTACCCCTTTCTGGAATGAAGAACTCGCCTCCGCCCAGCAAGTCTTTTGTCTTGGTCACACCATAGGCTACCTGAAAACCCTGATGCAATAGAGGCATCAGTGATCTCACATGAAGAGGCAACCAAATATCATCAGAGTCCAGAAACATGAGCACATGGCCGGTAGCAGCCCTGACGCCTTCATTTCTGGCCAGACCGGGCCCTAATCTATGGGTTGAAATAAGCCTGATCCCAGGGAAATGCGTCCTGACGGCCTTTTTTGTCCCGTCTGTGGACCCATCATCCACTACTACAACCTCAGGCACCCATCCTTCCTGGGACAGCGCACTCTCTATGGCCTTTAAGACCATATCTCTTCGATCTCTGGCGGGGATGATGCAGCTTACTCTCATCTTCCTACCTTCCTGGAGGAAAGCACGAAGCTGCATCCCTGATCCTTCCTGCCAGCTTGTGGTCAATATACTGTCTCAACCTGGGAATCATGTCATCCAGATACAGGCCTATCTCCTTTTCCGTAGCAGTGGTCAGGGTCTGGCAAAAAAGGCACTTTCGCTCTCCTCCCCCAGTTGATGGGAGGCCGAATTCCTCAAGGAGGTGCCGGGTAACCCTCTCGTCATCAAAATCCTCATATACCGGAAACCTGGTCTTTATTCCAAAGTCGTCGGACAATCCTGATAGCCTGTCCATAAAGGCCCTGGTCTGTTCTGGGAAATATCCCTGCTTTCCGGCATATCCCACAAGCAGCGTTGGAACCAGCCTCTCAACGCAGTAGATCATCGCCTTGACATGCATGGCCAGCTTACATGCTACACACACCAGATTTTTGCCTCCATAACGGGGCATTAGTTCTTCGTACCGGTCGAGCCACAGGCCCTGAAACAGCCTGCCCATGTCCAGCTCTATATATGTTGCCTGTGGGATTTGTCCCGAGTCGGGCATCTGGGCCTTGAGGATCCCCTCACTTACAAGAAAGCGTTCCTTCGGAAAGGAAGGAAAGCGGCCCATACCGTTTAACATGTGGAGGAGATGAATCCTCCTGGGTCTCGGGATCTGAGGATGGACCCCAACTGCTGCCAATGCATACAGTGACAGGGAATCACTCCCACCTGAAAACAGTATTGCTAATTCTTGTTTCTCCATTTGCCGGTCTGTCCTACCTTGTACCTGAGAAATATCTCTCCGGTCTCTGCTGTATGACACTCGAGAAGCTTGAGAGAAAGAAATGGCTCCCCAAGGTATCTTGGACCATCTGCAAGTGAGGCTGCACCTTCTTCTCCGGATAGCTTTGGGGCAATGGTAAGATAGATCTCATCAACCACTCCTTCTGAAAGGGCAGCATAGTTAAGCATTGCCCCTCCCTCGATCAGGACAGTTTTTGCGCCCATACGACCGAGATCTGAAATGGCAGCACCAACTGAAAGTCCATGGATCCCTTCAGGAAGTGATATCACGTTGGCCTTATGACCGAGGGCTTCACCTAAAGAGGGGGCCTGATCTATGCTGGTAAAAACCACTGGAGGAGGGCCCAATTGGAATAGCCTCCGGCCTTTCACAGGTATCTTTCCGGACATGGTTATTACGGCCCTTATCCGGTTATTTGGGATAATACCACCAGCCCCCCGCATCTCGGGATCCCCATCCCTTAGGGTCCCCGCCCCCAGAAGACTTGCGTCAGTCATCATCCTTATGGTTTCAAGGTGTTTGCGGTCCTTTGGGCTTCCAATGTTACCAGGGGTTATCCTGCCACAAGCTGTGGTTATGCAGATGAGAAATACCTTCACCGGTCAGTTTCGTCTCCGAGCATTCTCAAAGCCTGGGCAGATAGTTCCCTGGAGGGCGGATCGTCATCTTCCAGATATGGCCGAATGTACTTAGCTGCCTCAAATTCTATCAACATCTCAGGATATACTTGAGCCAGACGCCCTATGCCCCATAATGCCCCTCTCCTGAGGGGTTCGTATTCAATGAGCGAGTTTATGGCCTTGCGTTGGGGAATCTTTTTCAGCTCCCTGAGAACCTGTTCCAAATTACCTGATCCCAAAAATTCGCGGACCCTGTGGCGAAGTATCCGGGGACTCTCCTTTTTTAATAGTGCCTCCCCGATAGGATGGGGCACTAAATGCGCCCCATCCGCGTCGATTATTTCTCCATCTTGGCCGTAGCCCTCATGGTCTTGGCGAGTTCCTTGATCTCACCAAGGTCCTTGGTCATCATGGCCCAGCCGTACCAGTAGGCATAGTCCGGATTGACATGGAAATTGCCCTGGTAGGTCCGCATCCGGTGCTTCATGTACATCTGGAACAAGACCTGATCTATATGAGACATCTGGTCCATATTCCCGCCGCCGGTCCTCAAAAAATACAGGAAGTCAGGATAGGCAAAGGCATAGTTTTCAGGTTTCTTGATAATGCCGTCTTTATAGAGACCGGCAACAATTTCTATACCCTGTGCTAACAATCTATCCGCTTTCTGCAGCATGGAATCACCGTAAGCCAGTTGCTCTCTTGCGTAATCCTCAGAGTGGCATTTACTGCAGGTTTTAATCATCTTATCCCGTTCCGTCTGCCACGCATCCTCGGTCAAACGGACCATGTCCAAAGACTTTACTACATCCAGGCGCGCAGTCGGCTCCCCTGTCTCAGGGTTCAAAACGCCAAGGGCCTTGAGGATAGTCACTCTGTCAGCGGCCCATTGCTTGTCCGCAGGAAGGGGAAGTCTCACTCCAAGGAAACCCCAGGCTGTCCTGTTCTCGTGGGTTCCGTTAGGCAGATGACACTCCTGGCACGTGGGGGCCTTGGCATTTTTAGGTAGTCTGCCGGCTTCCCTTGCAAACCAGCGGGTTCCGTGCTTGGCACTGCTCCACATCTCCCATTGCGGATGGTCGTAACCCATATGGCACTGCTGGCATGCCCTAGGATCCTGGGCCTCCTTTTTGGCAAAGCTGTGCCTGGTATGGCATTCATCACACGAGTTGTTCTGGTAACGGTAGCCTTTTTCGCGTTGTTCCTTTTTCTGTGCCTCGGACTTGATCCCCATGTTGTGGCAACCACCGCAGCCCCTACCTCCCTCCATTAACTCATCGGGCTCAACATGGGTAACCGGCATGGCGTTCAGGGTAGGCCACCCATGATTGTGCTTGCCTTTAACAAACGAATCAAATTGTTCTTCATGGCACTGGGCGCAGACATGTTCATCTGGCAAAGTAACCTTATTGGAATCCTGAGCGTTTGTGTGCTCCTCTCCATGGCAGACCGAACAAGTCACGTCTTCTTCGCTGTGCTTGCTGGAATCCCAGTCTGCTACTTGCCCTGGGGAAATGTCTCTGTGACAGGTAATACAGGCCTCTTCAGCTCCGATTGCCAGGCCTGTGAAACAAAACATGGCGATAGAGCACCCCAATACGACAATCCACTTTCTCTTCATAACATACCTCCTCAGTTAAATGTTTCGGTCAACAGTAGTAAGGAACGTACAATAAATAACTTGAACAAATTAATGTCTTTTTTGCCGTCTTCTTCGTTGCTCGTCGATCACATAACCCGTTATGCTCGCTCCTCGCGCCTTGAATACAACAAAAAACCCTATTAATTTTTGTTCAACT
>Ga0208902_1001746_pt1 | contig 10280 bp, 7 predicted proteins | sample AntAceMetag02UKH_FD_184767 | JGI IMG/M metagenome (GOLD analysis project Ga0208902, IMG submission 184767) | Saline lake microbial communities from Ace Lake, Antarctica - Antarctic Ace Lake Metagenome 02UKH (SPAdes) (version 2) | ecosystem: Environmental > Aquatic > Non-marine Saline and Alkaline...
GCAATCCCAGTGATTTTTTGATATTGCATAATAGCAATCATTATTATTTAGACAACAAGGGTAATATTATTAAAGTCGTTGTTAAAGGCAATAATAAATCAATAATGACAAATGAATTTACTATAGATATTTATAATAATGTTATTAAAAGCATTACTAATGATGGTGAAAAAATTACTACTAGAAAATATTTAAAAGATAAAACAGGAGTAGCTTCCCAAGAATCATACTTTGTAGATTATACAGCCGCAGGTTTGTCGTTACTCAAATTTGAAAGATCCATTGGTCATGATGAAAGCTTTAAGAATGATAGATATAGAGAAATACATTTCAAACACGATAATTATGGTAACATTCTAAAAAGTGTAACCAATTATAGTGACGATTCAAAAGAGATTATAGATATCAATTATGAATATGACGATAAAGGCAATTGGATCATTAAAAATGAAACTCAAAAAAACTATCATATTAATTATTGGAGAAAGTTTACCTTAAAAGAGAAAATACTCAATATATTAAGTAAAAGAGAAATTGAATATTTTCAAAATAATTACGAAACAATATCAGGCGAATGGTGGAATAACATCTCTGATAATTGGAAAAAAATACTTGAACTTAATATCATATTACAAAATGAGTCTCTTTATCCATCTTTTTCTGATTTTGTATATAAGGAATCAATTTATGAGCATTATGCAAGAATATTTGAAAAAGAATACAATTATGAATCAAATTATTCAATTAAAAGTCTTTTACAAAGATTAAACTCTTTAAAAAAACTTAATTTATATAAAACAAATATTACAGAATTATTCAGTATCTCATTGTTAAAAAATATTGAGGGTATCGATTTAACTAAAACAAATATTGAGGATCTATCAAGTCTCAAATACATAACAAATCTAAAATATCTTGAGGTAACGATAAAAAATAAAGAATCGTTAATTAGTTTACCAGAACTGAATAATTTAGAAACATTGATTTTCGCTGAAAGATCAACGGTCCCTAATTTAGATTTTGTGTCAAAATTTAAAAATCTTCGATATCTTGATTTTAAATTGGTACAAGCATCAGAGGGCTCAGCATTAGTAAATCTAAAATATCTTGAATGTCTTACACCTTCACTTAATTTTACAAAACTAGACTGTATTTCTAAATTAAATTCGTTAATTGAATTAGATATAGGTGGAAATAAACAGATAAACGATTTTTCTACTCTAAATAGTTTGATAAACTTGGAACGATTAAACGTACGTGATACAAACTTAAGTGACCTAACCTTAATTGAAGATTTAAATAAATTAAAAGAACTTAATATTAATGGAACCGAAATTGAAGATTTTAGACCGATTGAGAAATTAATCAATATTGAACATTTATACTTAAGTAATACATATGTTAGTGATATTAATTTTACGTCAAAGTTAAAGCATTTAAAGTCAATAGACTTATCACATACTGGAATAACAGACTTTTCTCCATTACTATGTCTTGAGAACCTTGAACTTATCACACTTAGATCAAAGTTCTTATTATATAATGATAATATTTATTTAAATGAGTTAAGAAAAAAAGGTGTTAATGTTGACAACAGGTTCATTCCTTTCTAAAGCTCTAAGTAATTTTATTAATTGAAAAATAGTAAAATGGAAATACAAAAATAATTTGGAAGTTAGTATCAAGTTATTTTTAGTATCAAGATTACCAATTTCTTGTACTCGTTTTACCTAGTACGGTTTACTAACCTTATCTCATCTAAAAACAGGATTAATAGTTACTGTAGCTGTCATTACAAAAAAATAATCAAGAAGAATATAACCGATGAAAAATGACTTATCACAAGCAAAAAAGCTTATTAAAGAATGTAGGAAATCCCAAAACCCATATCTAGATTTGGGATATTGTGGTATTACTCAGTTAAAAGAGTTGCCTGAATTGTTTGAATGTACCCCCTATGGCGCAAGTTTGCAACTTGTGCCCCATGCCTTTCACACTCAACCACCAGCCCATTAGTAATAAGTTTTGCAGCATCAAAACTCTTAATCTCAATTCGGTTTATAAACGTCACCATATACACATCCCCCTCTTTACGCATAGTTAGAAAAATCCCATGCTTTTTACAAGCCACCAATATTGTATCTGCCTCCCGTTTATCCATGATTATATCCTAATCAAAATTAAGTCAGCAATATAAATAATAATTAAAACCATCCTTCTCACAACCAACAAATCTATCTGGAATTATTATAAATAAACCTACCATCTAGCTATGCTCTAAACTTTTTTCTATATTTACGAATCCAAAACCCTAACTTATATTTAAAAAACATATAATTAGACATGTTTTTAAATGGTTAAACATACTTAAATATCACGCATATAATTAATTACAATCAAAATATATAAATAATGTATTGCTCTTATCTACTAGGTTGTGCTTCATGCAAAAAAATAGACAGTATTAATCTAAAATTTAATAGAATATGATAATACAATTTTCACATAATGGACAAGAATTAAATTTATCAAGACGAAGTAAAAAAAAAGGTCTTGCGTATAAATTTGATAGTCCTGTTTTAAATACAGGATTTGGATTTTGGAATAACGAACCAAATCATAATCGAAAATTTATAAAACATCAAGGTTGGTATCTTGAAAATACCGGAAATTCATTTGACCCGATACCTAAAAAAGGTGATTTATGTTTTTGGGGTGAATGGGAACCTCAATCACGCTTTGAATTGACGGGTAATAAATATTCTAAAACCCCATCATTACCACATGCAATTCATTTCCCCATTTTTTCTGCCCGAGGAATTGGAAGGCATAATACAGATCCTTTTATTTTCGGAGAACATTTTTATTACACCAATTGCAAACAAAGTTCTCACCCAATGTTACGGTCATTAAGTAACGGTTCTGTAATAATATATGGTTCTGAGAAAAATAAAACTGACTTTGTAATTGATACTATTTTTGTTGTTGGCAGTAGCGAGACAATGGCTGACTATCACTTGCATTCCACAGATTATCCAACAATACTAAGAAATGCAACAATTGATTTACATGGAGGATTAGAAAACTGGAACAGACTTTATAAAGGGGAAATGTATAATTTCAAGAAACAATATTCAGAAAAAGAACCTTATACTTTTTGTTTTTTTCCATGTCACGTTAATTGTGAAAAATCAGGCTTCAAACGTCCTGTAATTGATTGGCAAAGATTTAATTTTAAAAAACCAGGTGCAGGAACAGTTACAAAGAAAATTGAGTACAGTTCAGAAAGTGATTTTTGGAATGACTTGGTTGCGGAATTAATTAAACAAGGATTTTCATTAGGTGTTAAATTGGAAATGCCATTAAACAATGATATTGAAGAATTTCCAGAATATGAGGAAACTGCTCCAAAATGTTAACCAGAATAAGAACAAATTAGCGTAACAAATAACAACATATAATGCAAGTGGTAAATATTATAAACAATACTAATTCTTAGAATAATGAAAAAAGCAATCTTATTAGTAGCAATTGGGTTTAGCATAATGCTAGGACACGCACAAGAAAAAACAAATCATGTTACCTACTATGATTATTTTAAAACAATTGTAAAAACCAGGTATCAAACAATTGGCAATAATGTCTTACATGGGCACTATAAAAAGTATTACAAATCTGGTCCAATTGTAGAACAAAGTGATTATAATAGAGGTAAGCGTACATCAAGAAAAATATATACCATAGATGGCGAAATAATATTATCACTAAAATTTAACAATAATGGTATACCTGATGGCGAACAAAAAAGGTGGGTTTTTGATGATAGAGCATATAAACATGTAGAGAGTTCGGCAACATTTAATAACGGTAAACTTATTAAATTCTCGAATCATTATTATAATACAAGATATAATAAACTCGGTGGAAAGAAAACATCATTTAGTAATAATCATTTAAGTACTTTGACTAAGTCAGGAAATAAAATCCTAGATGTTGAAATAATTGTAGACAACGAGTATATTGATACATATAGCATTGGGGGATATGATTATAAAAATAATATTATAGTTCACTCAATTGAAAATGGATTTGTGTTAAACGATGATTCAAAAGTTACCTATTTAAAAGGTAAAATATCTAAGATTGAAAGCAAAGAACGAGAATTTTCGTACACAGCCAATAGAATAAAAGAAAGAACCTATGTTGTTAAAAGAAATTTCAGTAATTCTATTGAAATTGATACTATTGTTTTAAAAAATGAACCTAAATCAACAATACACTTAAAATATATCGTAAGTAATGATGATTATACTTTAGAATTAGGAGTTGAAGGGGATATCACTTGGAAAGGTGACTATGATAGTTTTCATTATGATTTTGATGTTAATCCTATTATAAATAATGAAGATAAATCGAAATATGATTATTTTATTAGATATACAATTGATAATTCAGGTAACACTAAATCTATTAATAATTTTGTCGATAATACATTAATATTTTTCTATCCAAGCGGTCAAATAAAAAGAACAGAAGATTACAATACTGGTTATTGGGCTGATTATAATGAGAATGGTGTAAAGATTAATGATATACATATGTTAGAAGCAAAAATGGAAAGAGAGAAAAAGAAAAGAGCAGAACAAAAGTTTAAGGCTGATAATTTACTTTCAATTTTCGATGATAAGGATAGAAAATACAAACAAGGTGGCTTCCGTACAAAATATGTTGCATTAGAAAATGAGGTAGTAAATAAAATTAACTCATGCAAAAACATAAAATTAAACTATACATTAAAAATTGTATACTATGAGATAAAAAAAAGTTCACCTTATAATGACCGTTCTTATATCAATATTACTTTTGGCTCTACAGCAGAAGGTATACAAATGCTTGATGAAATAACTAAAGTGTACCCAAGAGAGAAGTCCAATTACCCTTCAAGTGCGGCTCGTCAACGTGCAAAAAAATACACATCATCATACAACGAATTAACAAGTTTCAATGTAATACTTGATCATTACGTCAATAAACCTATAGATAAAGAAGAAAAAAAAATATGGAAAGCAGATGTAAAAGAAAAGTTTAAATTATCTTACGGTAAATCTGGTCAAGTACTAAAAGACATTTGGGGCGTTACTAAAGAATATGACTCAATCAAATAAATAGTTTCTATGTAGTTATTACCGACAGTCATTATAGATATTATAATAAAAATATAATTACAAGTTAATATGTGAAAAGCAAGAAAAGCACGAAAGTACAATAGACGTTATGAGCAAGTTAAAACACTAAAACAACGTTCAAAAAAAGGGCTGAACACCCAGCAAGCAAAAAATGTAATATTGAATTTTATATGTGAAGACCAGTAATCACAGCAAAACACGGGGTGCTACCGAAAAACCATAAGAGTAGGGAAAATTAAAATTAATAATCATGAGAAGAATATTGACAATTATTACAGTAATAATATTTATATCATTTTTTCTTTTAAGTTGTGGCGGTTATAAAGGTAATTCAGGTACTTTTATTGATAAAAGAGATAATCAAACCTATAAATGGGTTAGGTTAGGTGACCAAATATGGATGGCACAAAACTTAAATTTTGAACCTGAAGATAAAGCAGATGGTGTAAGTTATGGAGGTAGGAGTTCTAATTCCGATAAATATGGTAGATTATACCATCCTGGTGAAATGAGTAAATCTGATTGGAGAGAAGGATATGCACCTAAAGATTGGCATATTGCAAGTGAAAAAGAATGGTCAGATTTACTAAAATATTTAGGTGGTGAAATTGAGGGTGTTAGCAAATTAATTGAAGGTGAATTTAATGCAAAATTTGGAGGATATGGAAGATTGGGTACGGTAAATTATCAAGAGTTAGATTCTGCTGCATATTTCTGGGCAACCTCAGGTAGTGACTTAATGAAGATTAAACTTACAAATGATGAAATTGAATTTATTCCAGTAAGTAGTATTAGTAATGACCGTCATTTTAAGTATAGTTTACGTTGCGTTGCCGATTAATTTTCAACTAATAAAGCGGCTTATTTGGTCGCTTTATTTAATTTTATCAACTATGTGTAAAAGTGTAAACCTTTCTTTAAGCACAATTTAGGCGAAATCAATAAACAAGTTTTCTTAAAAAAAAAAGAGAAATAAGTTTACTTTGTATTTTGTGGATCCCTGATTTTTATATAATTTTTGTAAAAGCATTTTTGCTTCTGTAGTTAATTTTATTGGTGTCATATGTTTTGAAAAATTATAATGCAAAATTATTTTTTGTAAATACCACAATTGATTGGTCATTCAAATGGCTGCCATATAAAAGCACGAAAGCACAATAAACGTTAATACTGCATAGCGCAATTTGTTGTAAACATGAAGTTTATGTGTATTAATTTAATATATTTGTAAGCATAAAAATTAGTAGTATTAAATGTGCAACGCAGCGTAGTGTGCCAAGAATCAACCACGACAATAAACTGGTTGAATGCTGTAAATAAGATGATAGTAGGTCTATCAAAGTCGTTGTATAGGCGATGGCTTTAAACCACCTAAAGGTGCTGCAGTAAAGAGCTGTGGTGTTGAGCGTTTAGTGAAATACTGTCCATGAGGCAGGCAGGTATGAATAAAGGAGATGAATGAAAATGAATATTAACATGAATCATTGATGAGGTATCGAGACGTTGCCAACATTCAGTCAAAAGCTACAGGATGGAGCGTTAAGAAAATGTACAGTGTACATTTTTAGCGTACAAGCCAGATGCGGGCAGGGCTTTTACGGAGTGAAAAATGGTATGCAAATCATATCAATTGCAGAAGTTACCTATTTACTTTCTGTAAGGCTGACGGTATTCAGATGGCATGAATTTTATTTGGGCTTATTTATGGAACTTGGGAACCTGAATATTGATGTTAGTTTGTTGTTAATGCTACCGTTAAAGGATTCGCAGACAAACAAAAGGGAAATGCACAATAGAATCAATCTAAAGGCAGAATACCGATGCAATATTCAGGGGCAGACTAACTCGTAGTAGTGATGAAGTTTCTGTAATGGAAATGGAGCAAAGGGGTTAGCAGCTTAATATTTTTATTAAATTAGCAACCATTAAAATGGGATGACTTGAACAATAAGGATATTAACTGAAGAGCCGTATGATGGGAGACTATCACGTACGGTTCTGTGAGAGGCTTAGGGTGAAACTCCCTTTGCCTACTCGATGCACCATATGTTGTGCAACATAAAGAAAAACACTAGCACATAAAGAATTATACCATGAAAACCATAGCAGTACAGTTAAATCACCCAGGAGTAGAAAAGAATTATAATTTAGGTGACGAACATATCTCAGGTAGTGGATTTTACAAAATAAATGGACAGATTATTAGAGAATGGAATACAGAACCCCATTACCGAAAACTCCTAAGGCAAAGAGGAACTTATGTTGAAAATACAGAAACTTTTGAAATAAAAAATGATAAACTTGTATTTTGGGGCGAATGGGAAGGATACTCAAAATTTTATCCGTTAACAGATGATTATGCAATTGGAATACATGAACCATTCCACTCAATGATTGGTAGAGGTTGCCAAAATACAGACCCTTACATTTTTGGAGATTGTTTTAAATATGCAATATGCTCTCAAAAAGGAATCACAACATCATTAGATGAAGGTTCGTTGATATTATTTGGAACTACAACAGATAGCGGTTTCTTGTTAGATACTGTTTTTGCGGTATCAATTTCGGAATCAGCACAGTCAGTAAGCGAAAACAATGCAGTAAATTATACAGAAATATACAGACAAGAAACATTGGAACAATTAGGAGATATTTATTTAGGGCTGAATACAATTGCGAAAAGTAGAATACACAAAAGTAAAATATGGTGGAACAATGAACAAAAAGACTTTTTTAGCTATGTGCCATGCAAAGTCGATAATAATCAAAAAAACAATAAAGTTATTATTCCTTTTGAGTTAAATAATAAAAAGCTTATGGCAAAACAAAAAGTTGGACATCCGTATGTCCATTTTGCAAATTATTCGGTTAAGCAACTTTGGAAAATAATTACAGATTTAGTTTTAGCGCAAGGATTTTATTTAGCGATAAAATTTGAAGAACCACCGATTAATGATTCTCTCGCAATAATAAATGAAAGTACTGAAAATAGAGAAAATATTAACGATGGATGTTCAGGAAAAGAGTGTTATTAGATTTAAACACAATTATTAACTGAACATTCTGAAAAAAATATTACTTTTGAGTCTTAAATCTAAAATGTAAAAAAATGACATAGAAAAGAAATATGAAATCTTAAAATAAAAAGCGTTAGCTTTTATTTTTGACTTTGAAAATCGCCAATTTTACAACGTTTACAAAAATATAAGTGATACGCTCACGCCATAGGCGTGGGCTATTCTTATTTGTAAACGTGGGTGTTTGGCGATACCTCAAAGTCGAATATGTTAGTAGACCCACGCTTTTTAATTTAATCTTAGTTTAACGCTTTTGGGTCAGGGCAACCAAAAAACATATTAGTATGAAAAAAATCAAATTATTTGGAATTGCCTTATTGGCAGTAATGTATTTAGCCTCTTGTGGTGGAGATGGTAATCAAAAAAACGAAAATGACCAAGAACAAGTTAAGAAAAAAGATTACCCAAAAAAGATTAATCTAATTTTTGAGAAACAGCTTAATGGTGGATTGTCTGACTTTTTTGAAGTAACAAATGCTATTGTAAAAATAAAAATGGATGATGATGGCTATGTTGACGATATGCTCATTAACATTGAATTACAAAGAACCGATAATAAGTTGACTTTTGATGGCAGTAATGTTGGACATCTTGCGTTAAGTAATTGGGGGCAATATCCATTCGCCATTGAATTTTCAGTTGATTTATTAGACGGAGATGGCGTTCCTATTGAAACTAATTTCGATAAAGGGTCTAATGTAGATTCTGAATTATCGCTATTAACATTGCCATTAGGAGAGAAAAAATGGATTCAATACGATTTAAACTATAATTGGGCTTTAGATATTGATGAAGTAATTGAAATAAAATCTATTAAGGTAAATTCAAAACTAACAAACGTCAATAAAATAGATTCTTCAAATGACGGTTATTCAACGTACTCAAATGATAATTATTCAAAAAATGAATCAGTCAGTAACGAGGATTGGGATGCCGTTTTGAATAGTTATGAAAGTTATATTGACCAATATATTAAATTAATGAAAAAAGCAGTAAATGGAGATGTTTCTGCAATTACAGAATACGCATCAATGATGGAGAAAGCAACAGATTTATCTGAAAAAATGAGCAATGCAGGTAATAATTTAACATCTACTCAGATGTCAAAATTTATAAAATTGCAAACTAAACTTGCAAATTCAGTAACAGATATTTATAATTAAAAAAAAAAGAAATGAAAAATGTAATTTTATTTATTATGGTAGTAGCTATAGGGCTTTCATCATGCACATCAGAAAAGAATAGAGTAGCAAACAAAGAGTCAAAAAAGTACCCAACATTTATTATTTCTAGTGCTTGGGTAAGTGAAAAAGTGGTATTGGGTTTTGAACCTGGTTCCTTTTTAAATTTTGAAGGAGATAATATAACTGATGATCGATCAACAAAAACGGCTCCATTGGAAATATTGGAAAATTATACGATTGAAGAGGATGATTATAGAAGACCTATATGTACCATTGTAAGTGGTACCGATACTATTAGAAAGATTGATGAACAAGGTGGTAAACAGATATTTGAAAATACAAAAGGGGAACGAATAATCCTCAGAAGACCATCGGTATTAGAGCAATTAACAGGAGAATGGAATGGTCTTCTAGCAGAACAATTATTTCGTTTACGAATTAATGGTAATGAAATAGAAATGACTAGTAGAGGTCATGTAATAAAAGACACATTCACAATGGTTGGTAGAAATAAATTTATATTTGACAATGATACAGATGGATTAATTTTTGAATTTATAATATACAATCCTTTAAAAATGGGGCTAACAATGATTGTACCTGACCAGGAATCAATTAGGATCTATCTTATTTATAAAACCCAGAATTAATTATTATTATTATTATTAAAGAATTGTCAAAACGAATTGATTAAATTGAAATACAAAACACGAAAGTACAACACGTAATATGATAAGTAGGGCAGAAAGTGGTATATATGAACATTATAAATATAAATAACCATCATGGTAAAATGAAAGATTGGTGTTTCAAAATGCCCAACTTATCATATT
>Ga0208902_1001747_pt1 | contig 10280 bp, 4 predicted proteins | sample AntAceMetag02UKH_FD_184767 | JGI IMG/M metagenome (GOLD analysis project Ga0208902, IMG submission 184767) | Saline lake microbial communities from Ace Lake, Antarctica - Antarctic Ace Lake Metagenome 02UKH (SPAdes) (version 2) | ecosystem: Environmental > Aquatic > Non-marine Saline and Alkaline...
AAAAATTTTTAGAAAAAGGTCCAGAAGCATTATCAAAAAGTGACCTATTGGCAATTTTAATTGGTAGCGGTATCAAAGGAAAAAATGTAAGACAGTTGTCAGAACAGATAATAAAAAAATACAGTAAGAATTTTTTGAACATAAAAGTAACTGACTTGATTGAAATATCTGGAATAGGGAAAGCAAAAGCATTACAAATTGTTTCAGCAATATCTTTAGTAAAACGATTTTATGAAGAGGAAAAAAGCAACGAGATAATTGTTAGCTCATTAAATGATGTTTTAACTTTAAACTATGATCTAAGAAACAAAAAAAAGGAATACTTAATTTGCTTGTATTTAAATCCAGCAAATAAACTGATAAAAAAAGAAATAATAAGTGTCGGTTTATTAGATAAAAGTTTATTCCATTCAAGAGAAGTTTTTCAACCTGCTTTTAAGTATAATTCTTCGAGGATAATATTAGTTCATAATCATCCAACAGGTGATAGTACTCCAAGTAATAAGGATTTAGAGATTATAAAAAAAGTTGCTTATACTGGTCATATGGCTGGCATTCCAGTCATAGATTTTATCATAATTGCAAAAAATGATAACTACAGCTTTTATAATTATTTGAGAAAAGATAATCTCAATATTGATTATGTTGCATCAAATGATCAACTTTCTATTTTCGATTTATTAGAATTAGAAGAACCAAAATATGACGTTAAAATTAATAACTCAAAGAAAATATATTTTCACAAATATAAAACTAATGAAAATTATTTCCAGTTGCAAAATCGACGTTATCTTGGAAATAAATTCAAACTTCTCGGATTTATTGAAGATATTGTTGAAGCACGATGTGGAGAAGTTAATTCTTTTTGTGATATTTTTGCTGGTACAGGTGTTGTTGGAGAAAGATTTAACAAACCTGAAATTAAAATAATATCAAATGACTTTCTACAATTTAACTATCTTTGTTTAAAAACCTTTATCGGTACATTTTCTTACAATGAAATTAGTATCAAAAAAAAAATTGAATATCTTAATGGTTTAGAAGCACAAGAAAATTATTTTTCAAAATATTTTTCCAATACTTATTTTACTCTTGAAAATGCGAAAAAAATCGGAACTATCCGAGAAGAAATTGATAAAATCTCAGATAATGAAAATGAGAAAAATATATTATTATGTTCTCTTTTGTACGCTGTAGACAAAGTAGCTAATACAGTCGGTCATTATGATGCTTTTCGTAAAAATTTAGATATGATAAAATCCTTAAAATTATTAATTCCGAATATTGATGATTCTCATAATATCAATAATAAAATATACAAAATGGATGCAAATAAGCTAATTAGAAAGATTAATTGTGACGTTTTATATATTGACCCTCCATATAATTCTCGGCAATATTCAGATGCTTATCATTTACTTGAAAATTTAGCAATATGGGAAAAACCAGAAGTTTTTGGTAAAGCAAAAAAAATGAATCGTTCACATATTAAAAGTGAATATTGTTTGAAATCGGCAATAACCGCTTTTAAGGATTTAATCAATAATGCAAATTGTAAACATATTCTATTGTCTTACAATAATACAGGATCTTCAAAAGATGGTCGTTCAAATGCAAGAATAGATGATAACAGCATTTTAAGAATTTTACAAAATAAAGGTGATGTAGAAATATTTGAAAGAGATTATAAAGCCTTCACTACTGGTAAAAGCAGTGATAATAATAATGTTGAACGAATTTTTTATTGCAGAGTTAAGGAGAATTAATTATGATAAAACCTTGGTCAATAACTACAACCTTAAGGAATCCTGAGAGATTAAGAAATTTTTTAATAGTTGCACAACAAATTGAAGAAAGCGAGTGGAATTTAGAAACTCAAATAAAATATCAAATTCTATTAATCCAAAATAGATATTATGGTTATGGTAGTAAACAATTTTATAATAATCTATCACAAGCTCAAATTCGTTTAATTGACAATATGATAAATGAAATTAATATTGAACAAGCTGAAAAAATCTTCAATACAAAGAATTATGAGGACCCTCCTATGAGAGGGAGACAATCTTTAAGTCCTCTTAAAAAATTGGGTTTAGTTTCGATTGTAAACAATGCAGTTCACATTACAAGTTTAGGTCAGCTTTTTTTGAAAGATAATTTTGATTACGGAGAAATTTTTCTTAGTAGTTTTTTAAAATGGCAAATACCAAATCCTCTTAGTAGGGAATATCGAATTGAAGATGGTTATGACATTAAGCCTTTTGTTGGTACAATTCATCTCATAAATATTGTTAATAAAAAATGGTTAGAACTGAATAATAATCCAAAAGGTATTTCAAAACAAGAATTCTCTTTATTTGTACCAACCCTCGTCAATTTCTCAAATATCGAAAAACAAGCTCAAAATATAATTGATTTGAGATTAGAAGTTTCTGGTAAAAGTAGAGATGAACAGAAACAAATTTTAGAGAACTACAAAATAAATTATGCTAAAGAATTTTTAAATGATAATAATCCAATAAAAGTAGAAAAACTTCTCAAGAATCTAAAAGATTATGGAGATAATGCTATTCGATATTTCAGATTAACAAGATTATTTTATATTAGAGGTAACGGTTATTATGTTGATTTAGAACCCAGAAGATCTATTGAAATTGAGAATTTGCTTAGTTTTGATAATGCACAATCATTAGAGTTTAGTTCAAAAGAAGAATATTTAAATTATCTCTCTGATATAACACAACCAAAATTACCTTGGGAATCAAAAGAAAAATATATTGAAATTATAACAAAACTTGTAGAAGAAATCAGAATATATGAAAACAATCTGTCAGCAAATTTAAAAGAAATACTGAACTTTAACGTACTGTCAGAATTAGAATTAAAAAGATATATTCAAGAACTAAGACAATATAGAAGAAGCCTTCAAAATAGAGAATTGTATATCGAATCTCAAAACATTGAGAAGATTAATGACTATATCCAAACTCTTGAAAATATTTACACTTATGAGAATAGACCATTATTGCTTGAAAAACTTTGTTCACTTGGCTTGAATGCACTAAATGATGCCTTAAAGATACAGCCAAATTATCCAGTTGGAGATGATAACGAACCAACATTTACTGCACCAGCAAATACACCTGATATTGAATGCTATTATGAAGTTTTTAATTCGATATGTGAAGTTACAATGTTAAAAAGTAGAGATCAATGGTATAATGAAGGTCAACCTGTTATGAGACATCTTCGAGACTTCGAAACAAAACATAATGAAAAAGATACTTTCTGTATATTTATTGCTCCAAAACTGCACAGAGATACAATTAATACTTTCTTCACAGCTGTAAAATATGAATATGAAGGTAAACAACAAAAGATCATTCCTTTAACTATTGAAAATTTTGTTGAATTATTAAAAATACTAATACAGTTGAAAGAAGCTGGAAAATTTTTAAGGCACATTGAATTAGCAAATCTTTATAATGAAATAATTGAACGAATAAATGATGTTAAAGATTCTACTGAATGGATTAATAACATTCCAAATATTATCCTTGATTGGAAAGAAAAACTAGTGAGTTAAAATGAAAACAAATATTATTTATAATGATGACTGTATTAAAATTCTAAATGAAAAAATTGAAAAAAGTTCAATTGATTTGATTTTTGCTGATCCCCCCTATAATCTTTCGGGAAATGGATTAAAATGGGAAGGAAACAAAACAGGCGGTGATTGGTATATGGTTAATGAAAATTGGGATAAAATGTCAGAATCAGATTATTTTAAATTTACAAGAGAATGGATAGCAGCTTGTACACGAGTATTAAAAAAATCTGGTTCAATATATATCGCTTGTAGTTATCATAATGTTGGTGAGATAATGATTATCTTAAAGCAACTTGATTTTAAAATCAATAACATAATAACTTGGTATAAAAGTAATGCAATGCCGAATATGACACGTCGTGTTTATACTCATTCAACAGAATTTGTTATTTGGGCAACAAAAGGTAGTGGCTGGACATTTAATTATGAAATATTAAAAGAAATAAATCCAGAAAAACAAAAGAATGGAAAGAATAAACAAATGCGAGATTTCTGGAATATGCCATTAGTTCAAGGTAAAGAAAGATTAAGAAAAGAAAATGGAAAAGCTCTTCATCCTACTCAAAAACCAGAAGAAATGTTAAAAAGAATAATTTTAGCAAGTTCTAATGAAAATGATATCGTCTTGGATCCTTTTTTAGGTAGTGGTACTACTGCTTTAGTGGCTAAAAAATATAAAAGAAAATGGATTGGGATTGAAAGAGATGAAACATATTTTAAGGCTGCCGAAAACAGAATTACAAAGATTTAGCTTTTACATAAAAATGATTGAAAACGTTCTCTAACAAAAGCCTCCACATTCAGATTGATAGAAAAGCGAGAAGAACGTGGCAGGCTCTAACCATTATGCGATATTAAGTAAGGAGTAAAATGAAATTGTCTGATGACTTTCTGGAACAACTTGAAGCCCAATTTAGTGAAGATGAATGTAAAATAAAACAAGATTGTATTGAATTTAAAATTCCAAGAACAAATTTATTACTGGAACTCAATGAAAAACATTTAAAAATTTTGGAAAACAATAAATTAATAACTAATATCAAAGACCTACAATTCCATAAACATTATGGTTTTAGCTACAAAAATTACGGAGAATATTTTATTGGAGCTAATGATGTTTATTTGTATGATATGTATGGTGATGCAACCGAAATCGATTTAAAATTTAAAATTGGTAAAGCTTATGTTGAATTTAATCCTATAAGTTCAATTTGTGATTTATTGATGAATCCATATTATACGAATAAAGCGTATTATCTTGAAAGAGGATTAAGTGAATATTTCTATACACTTAAAATCCACAATTTACCTTCATCAGAACATAAAAATTTGATTATAAAAGCTCTTTATTATCTCAACACTCATTATTTAAAAAAGACAAACTCAACTTTGACTATTATTCATTTAATACCTGAAGATTATGATATAATAGAGGATAACGAAGTTGCAGGCATAAATGAAGTTGAAAAAAAGTATTTGAGAAAAAGAACCTTAGTTAGAAAAGATTTTATAAATATCGAGCCAATAATCCTATTTTTAAATGCTTCAACTCTACCAGATGAAAATGCATTTCTTGGTTTTTATAGAGTTATCGAATTCTTTTTTAATAGAGCATTAGAGCAAGAACTAGAACAATTAAGAAAAAATGATGAAATATCTGTAAAAGAGATAATAAAAATAATTCAAAATAAAGATGAGAGAAGTCTTATAACAAATTTATTAAATAAAGTTTTAACAAAATACGACAAAAAAAGATTAATAGAATATTTGCGGCATAAAAAGCTAATTTTTTCTGACAAATTTAGTAAATTCAGCAATACTCTTTACGAATATCGCAATTCTCTTGTTCACTCAAAAGAAGCTCAAATAGATAAAGTTGACTTACCTGATTTATTTCAAGATAAACTCTATTATCTTTACTGGAATTACACAATAAAATATATTGCAGAAGCTTGCATCAAAAGATTGAATTTGAAAGTATGAAAGAATATCGCATAACAAGCGTGTCAGCAGTTCGTGTTATCAGTTCGTTTCGTCTGAATCGTACCGATTCAGGTTTGGTCGGTTTGTTCGGTCGTGATCGTTCCGATCCCGCCGCACACGCCAAACATTAGGCACAAGCAGGAGAACCGAAACAGAATGACAAATTTGCTACAAGAAAATATTGAAATGAAAGCCAACGCACAAGCATACACATTTGCAATTCGCACAAGCCGACACACAAACCCAAAATTGCAAAAGAGTATGCTTTTTGCCAACGCTCTAATAAAAGGAAATTATTATGCTTGAAATAAGAAGAGGAACAGCAGCGAAAAATTATGAAAACACCTTTTTTAGGGAGTTCGCTGAGAATTTGGAAAAGTTCTTTGACAAATATTCTATTGATGGTTTATTAGTTGCAAACTCTGAGTGTGAAGCCGAAAAAAGATTGCAAATTGATGCTTTACTTATTACAAATAATGTTGTCTGCATCATTGACTTTAAAAACTTTGGCGGAAAAATAAAATTACCAAGAAATGCCAAAAGTGAATTTGAATTTGGAAAATGGACAAATGATAGCGGAGAAATAATAAAAGGAGGAAATTCAATAAATCCATTTATTCAACTTAAAAATCAAAAAGAACGATTTATTAATGTTTGTAAAAACAAGATAATTCCAGATTTTCAAAGCGGTGAAAAATTTAACCCATTTCATACGGTAAGAATGGTTTGTTTTCAAAAGCCAATAGAATTAGTGGGTTCTATTCCATCGCACGAAGAATTAAATTTTTTCATTATTGACCAAGACAACTACCTTGAAAAAATAAAAGATGTAATTGATATTGCCGATAAAGAAGTAAAACTATCACAAATTTCATTTGACTTATTTAAAGAAATATTTAGAGCCAATAAATTTGACATTAAAGAAACTTATAATGAAAAAATAACATTTGACAGTTATTCAACAGAACTGAATTACGATAATTTATATCCAGACCAAAAATCAGCACTTCACGAAATTACAGAATTTATTAAATCTGATAGTGAAAAAATATTTGTTCTTCAAGGAACTTCGTTAAGTGGAAAATCCCACTTAATCCCTTTTATTGAAGATATTGCATACAATAATGAAATTGCACAAATTGAATTATTTGCTTCTTCAAGTAGAGTTGTGACAAATTTGCTATCTGAAAGTAATTTAAAATTCAATAGTTTGTATTCTTATATCTACGGAGGTGGCTTACAGGAAAGTCGAAACGATGATGAAGAAAATGTAAATCAAGAAGATGAAGGAAATACAGATAAAATAAAACTTGAAATTGTTCCTTTGAAAAAAAGTGATAATGAGGACAAAGCAATTTTCATAGTTGATGAAGCACAATTAGTTTCAGATAATTATCATCAATCCATAGATTTACGATTTGGGTCAGGTAAATTACTTGAAGATTTTATCAAATTTTCTGACTTAAAAAATTCTAACAGGAAAATTATTTTCATTGGAGATAGTTTTCAATTAACAATTGGGAAAAAAGAAGAAAGCACCTTAAACCCAGAGTATCTAAAAGAAAAATACGAATTTGAAACTAAGGCTTTCCAACTAATTGATAAAGAGGATAAAACATTAATTGTTAAACAGGCTCTTTTAGCGGTAAATGGCATAAGAAATCAATCTTTCAATCAACTATCATTCGAGTTTTCAGAGAATTTAAAATCCTTAGATAAAGAAGAAATTCTACCAATTTTTAAAAACAGAATTGAAAATAACTCAGACTTTCATTTGTTGAGTTATTCAAATGCTGATGCACAAAAGGTTAACTATTGGATTAAAAGAACAATCATCAAAAATGGAGATGATATAGCACAAAAAGACTTAATAATATTCAACAACAATTTTAGAGTTGAAGACGCAAACGACCCTTTCGCAGAGCCAAAGAAAGTCTTCAATGGACAATTTGGGACTGTAACAAACGTTGATAACAAAATAATCCCCGAAATTATTACCCCAAAAGGCAAACAACCAATTACTCTTAAATACAGAAAAGTTAGCCTAATTTTAAAAGACACAGGACATAATGCTACTATTTTAAGTTTAGAAAATTACCGATTAAGTGAAAAAGGGGAGCTTTCAGAAGATGAAATAATTGCACTTAAAATTATTTTAAATAGAGAAATAAAGATTGAATTAAATAAAAATCCTTTTGAGAAATCAGAAGCATTTAATGAATTACAACAATCAAAAGAATATAAAGAATTAGCACAAGAAATCAAATCGTTAGAAGAAAGACTAAAGAATGGTGAAAAAGTAAAAACGAAATTGGAAGAGACAGAAAGGAAGCAAAGAAAAAATTTAAATTCCGCAAAACGAAAACACCGAAAACTATTTGAAAATAAACTCAATAAAGATACATCATCTAAATACTATAAATATAAAAATGCAGCACAACTTAGATTTGGTTGGGCATTAACAGTGCATAAATCTATGTCATATAAATGGGATGAAATTTTGTTTAATGTTGACCAGGGTGAGAATAGAGGCAAAACGAATGAAGATTATTTTAAATGGATTTATACAGGCTTGACCAGAGCAAAAGAGAAAGTTAATATTATCAATTACAAAGACATTAATCCATTCTTAAAAATGGAATTAAGAGATGCAAACACTGGTAATAAACCTGATAAAAAAATATATTTCATTGCAAATCCTGATATTAAAATGTCTGTGGTAGAAATGTCTTTAATCAAGAAGTTCAATTTTCCAGAGGATAAACCTCAATTACTTCAACTTTTTCAATTATTGAATTCAAAATTAGAGCCTAATAAAATAAATATCAATTCAATTAATCACCCAAATTATCAAGAATTATATGAGTTAAACGGAAGTAATGGAGAAGTTGCGACCGTTTCATTTTATTATAATAATAAAGGGCAAATAAAAATTCCTACATTAATGAAATCTGAACCAAAAGAATTTGGCGATGAAGTCATTAATATACTTGTTGGTGAAAATAATCTTAGTGACTTTGCATTTATAAAGGATAAATGGCGAGAAAATATTTACACAAGTATAAATCAACAGTTGAATAAACACGATAAGTATTTCAATTATATAATCCAAGTACCTTTCAAAGACACAGTAAAAATTGTCAGAAATGATACCGAATTAATAGTTGATATGTATTATGATGGCGATGGGTTTTATTCAAGCATAATAGCAACTTATTATAGTGAAGATGAGATTTGGAATAGTTTTAAAGAAATATTAAGTAATTTAAAAGAGTAAGTATGTCATCATTATTTGATTTTAGCAGACATATCTCACAACTCGCAAGAGAAAAAAAGTACAATGATGCTTTGAAGTTTTTCAAAGATAATAAAACTGATTTTTCAAATGAGCAAATTGGTAACAATGAATATTTGGTATCAGATATTTTAAAATGTTTACGTAATACAAAATATTTTGATGCGGGTTTTCAGTTTTTAAATATATATGGCATTGAAATAAATAATGAAACAAGAGAAAGAGTATTAACTTCTTACGGTTGGCTTTTATGGTCAAAATACAAATCGGAAAACACCAATACAAATGACCATTCTGAAACTGAAATTAATCACTTTGATGATGATGAGACAGATGAGCCACAAACAAACTTTCATTATAATAAAACTGAACTAATCCTAAAAATAGAAGAACTAATCCCTTTACTATACGAGAAAAATACTGACTTTTCAAAAAATCTAATTTCATTCTTGTTTTCAATAGTATTAAAAAGCGAAAAGAAAAAACCAACACCAAATTGGAAGTTAATAAATGACTTTTGTAATGAGTTTAATCCAGATAACCTAAGTACAGAATGTATCACAATAGAAGTGGAAAGAAAGGGCAGGAAAAAGGATATGGAGTTGGCTTCTGATAAAGAAAATTGGTTTGCTTATAAAACAAAAGCATTATTAAAATTAGGTGAATGGCAGGAATGTTTTGACACATCAAAAAATGCTCTTGAAGTTTTAGAAAATTTTCATTATTCGAATGACATTTGGTTTGCAAGAAGAATTGCACTTTCAAAAAAGAATTTAGGTAATTCAAAAGATACTATTTCCGAATTAGAAAATATTTTACGAAAAAAGAAAGAGTGGTTTATTCAAAAGGAATTAGCAGACCTTTATTTTGAAGATAATGATTTAGAAAGTGCTTTTAAATATGCAACACAAGCGATTACTAATTTTGGACCATTAGAATTTAAAGTTGATTTGCTATTTCTATTTGGTAGAATTTTAAACAAGAAAAATGAAAAAGATTTAGCATTTAAACATTTTACTTTATCTAAACTAATAAGACAAAGTGAAGAATGGAAAATACCTCAAAAAGTATTTGATGAATTACGAAATTTTGAAAATGCAGAAATTAGCATCAATGAAATTGGTAAGTTGAAATCAGAACTTAAAAAGTATTGGAATGGTTTTTTACCAGAAAAGAAGAAATCTTTTTCAAAATCAGAGGGAACTCAAAAAGGCGAAATTGTAAGAATAATGAACGATAATGAAAGAGGAAAGGATGGATTTTTGAAAAGTAACAATAAAGACTTCTATTTTTCCTTATCATCAAACTTTCATTTAACACCAAGAGTAGAAATAGGAACAAAAGTTGAATTTAATATAATACCGTCAAAAGATGAGAAAAAAGAAGAGAAAA
>Ga0208902_1001749_pt1 | contig 10273 bp, 10 predicted proteins | sample AntAceMetag02UKH_FD_184767 | JGI IMG/M metagenome (GOLD analysis project Ga0208902, IMG submission 184767) | Saline lake microbial communities from Ace Lake, Antarctica - Antarctic Ace Lake Metagenome 02UKH (SPAdes) (version 2) | ecosystem: Environmental > Aquatic > Non-marine Saline and...
CGGCGGCGGAGGAAGCTGGGGGAGAGGTGGTATTCTATTCCCACCAGGATTATTCAGGTTATTACTTCCCGGAAGACAGTCCCGCGATTGAGCTGGTCAGCCGGGCACTGGATCGGTTGGGGATAGAGACTGTGATGGAGTCATCCTGCGGTGCCAGTGACGCCAATATCACCACCGGCCTGGGAATTCCTTCACTGGTCTTGAGCGTGGGTTATCTGAAGCCGCATACCAAGGAAGAGAGTCTCTCTCGAAAGGAACTGATCAAGGCCGGCTGTCTGGTCTATGAGATGCTGCATATAAAATAAAATTCCAAATTCCAAATCCCAAATTCCAAATAAATCCCAAATTCCAAATTCCTCAGCCAAAGGCTGATCTCCTCCAGAGGCGGACAAGAGCCTTTGGCTGAAAATCACAAAGCCGCCTAGCCGCCCCCAGGGTTGCATGCATTGCCGGATGTAAGGCGATTCTGCACCTTCTACAAGGCGAAGCCGATACTACAAGCTCCCGGTGAAACCGGGGGCGATACATCATTATGAAAGCACTTAGTTTATTATCCGGTGGTCTGGACAGTATGCTGGCGTCCCGGTTGATTATGGACCAGGGGATTGAAGTGCTCGGGGTTAGTTATTCTACCCCGTTCTTCAGCAGTGAGCGCGGAAGACGATCCGCTCTGGAGCTGGGGATAGATTTCCATAGTTACGATATTACGGCGGAGTATATCGGGATTTTGAGGCATCCAAGATACGGCTATGGGAGGAACTGTAACCCCTGCACCGACTGCCACCGTTTGATGGTCTCAATCGCTACCAGAAAACTGGAAGAACTGGACGCGTCTTTCATTATCACCGGAGAAGTAGTCGGCCAGCGTCCCAAATCTCAGACCAGGGACGCTCTGAACTCAGTCGCGAAAGGAACTTCTCCGGGGCTGCTCCTCCGTCCGCTCTCGGCATTGCTATTGCCCGAGACCAAGCCGGAGCAGGAGGGATGGGTTGACAGGTCAAAGTTATTGAGTCTATCCGGTCGTTCCCGGAAGGATCAATTTGCCCTGGCGGCGTGGTACGGTTTGAAAGATTATTCTTCGCCCGGCGGCGGATGTCTTCTCACCGAATCGGGTTACTGCCGTAAGCTGCTGGAGTTAAAAGAAGAGGAGGGGTGGAAGATTCCGGATCTCAAACTTCTCCGGGTCGGGAGACATTTTCGGATTTCTTCCGGAGTTCGGGTGGTTTCCGGGCGGGATGATCTGGAGAATCAGGCGTTAATAAAACTCTCAAAGGATGATGACTATCTCTTCCAGTCCGCTCGTCGTCCGGGGAGTTTAATTATACTGCGTTGCCGGAACAAACTCTCCCCGGATGATATCACCGCTGCTGCCGCTATCTGCGCACGGTACAGCAAGGAGAAAGAAGAGCCTGTCTTTGAGATAGATTATTGGAGAGGAGGGGAGAGTAAAGAAGTGAAACAGATCCTGGCATCACCGATGCCGGATCAGGAGTTGAATAGTTTTAGAATATAGGGCTATAAGTCATATAGTATGAATACCCATATCTATTATTCACCACGAAGGGCACGAAGAACACGAAGGATAATACTTAAAAGAGATTGGATTTGCATATTTCTTCTTCGTGAACTTCGTGTTCTTCGTGGTTGTAATTAGCCTTATAACCACACAATACGGAAGAGAACATAATTCGGAAGTTATGAAAAATATAATATTGATGATTATATTATGCTCAATATCCTGCGCCGCCATAGCAGCGCAGGATATTGAGATGATTAAAATAGATCTGCTCTCATCGGACGCGGAGGTTAGATCCGATGGTTGCCTGGCTCTGATTGAGGAGGGAAGAACCGCGATTCCGTTGCTGGCTCCGTTTCTCCATGACCGTTCGATGCTGGTCAGGCATTGCGCGGCTTACGCCCTCTCCCGGATTGGGGGGCCGGAAGTAGAGAAATATTTTAAAGATGGATTGAAAGCTACCTCTCCCGATCTGAGGAGGATATCAGCTCTGGGGCTCGGGATGTTGGGTGTAGCCGATCTGGAAGGGTTGCTGCCTTTATTGAAGGACAAGAGCTGGGAAGTCCGCTGGTCGGCCGCCTTTGCCTTGGGGCGATGCGGCGACCGTCGAGCCCTTCCGGATCTGGGCCGGGTTTCCCGGAGTGATGGGTATTATGATGGGAAGAGCGGATCTTACCCGGTCCGGGAGGCAGCTCTCAAAGCAATCAACCGGTTGAACGCCATGATCGGATGGCGGACGGATTTGAAGAGATCTCTGGCTTTCTCTCGGACCGATGGCCGCCCGCTCCTGCTCTACTTCAGGAAGAGCGGGAGTGATCTCTGCGGTCAGTTTGAGAGAAAAATTTTTACCGAGGAGAAGATAATAGATGCTGCCCAGAGGTTTATCCCGGTCTGGCTGGATCATCAGAGTTCTCCCGGCGCGTTCACAATCTATGGAATTAAACGGGTGCCGGCGATATTGTTCATTGCTCCGGATGGGAGCCGATTGGGAGAAGTAAACGGTACCATCAGCCCGGAAGCTCTGCTGGAAAAGATGCTGGCCGGGTTGGAGAGGGAGAAGAGTGCAACGCGTCTCCGGGCCAGGATGAAGATATCACCCGGCAATCTCGAGACCGCCTGGCAGTTAGCCGGATGCTATATGGATGATGGCCAATGGGCGCGGGCCGGAGAGATGCTTAATTTAATTATTAACAATGATCCGGATAACCGGAGCAGTCTGAAAGATAATGCGCTCTTCGCCCGGGCATATATCCAGGGGAAGCTGGGGAATTATAAGAAAGCCTGCCGGGAGTTGAGAGAGCTATGCAGGGAGTACTCCGCTTTCGGGGATCGGGCTGAGGCTATGTACTGCTGGGGAATCAGCGCCGTAAAAGCTGGGAATAACCAGGAAGCGGAAGAAGTACTGGATCAACTCCGGAAGCAGTATCCGGAGAGTAACTTTGCCGGTATTGCCGAAGATATCCTGGCCCGCCTCCGGGGAGGGAAGTTATAAGTGCCTAAAGTGCCTTAAGTGCCTAAAGTTGTCGCTTTGGACTTGATGGTGCCAGGCAAATTTCGTCACGCCACAGCGTCGTGACGGGGGGGAGGGAAGTTATAAGTGCCTGAAGTGCCTAAAGTGCCTAAAGTTATCGGCTCAGGCGGGAGGGATCCGGATGATAGGTATGGTGGCTATTCAAAGAACTAAAATATTCCCGAAATTTTAATCAAAGAGAATAAATTAACTGGAAGCAAGCGAAAAACTTTTCTTTCAATTTTTTTTAGAAAGTTATACTCTTCGGATAATTGGAAGAATAACTGTAGCAAAATTAAATAATTTAATGCTCAACTCCGTTGGCGAGGCGAATCTTTTAACTTTAGGCACTTAAGCGCACTTTAGGCACTTAAGGCACTATAGGACTTAGCCCCGTGATCGGGGCTAAGTTCTAAATCAGGAGGATATTCAAATGTCACAGCATCCTAGTTTCGGAGGGAAAGGAAAGATTAAGCCAAAGAGGAACGTGCTTAAACGCTATGAGCGGGTACGTTATCTTAAGGAAAAGGGCAAGTGGGATGAAAAGCAGTCTATCCTGGGTTTGCCCAAGACCTTGGTTAAAGAATAACTTAGCGCCTGCGGCGCTAAGTTAGTTTTGAACCAAGATCAGCATGGTTCTAATTAAGCAATAAAGGGACAATCTTTTTCAATTCCGGTTTTATGTTTTAACATTTCCTTTTTCTTAGAAAAAATAAAGAAGTTGAAGAGAAAAAACGTTCAAAATATACTATTTTCATCAGGGCGCAGATTTTGGAACGCGCAAGCTTGCTTGTGCATATTGATTATTGCGTTCTTCTTTCTTCTCTCGTTCGGATTACCGGTCTTTGCTGAGGTTGATTCAGTGCCGGGTACGGTTACCGGGGATAACGTTAATATGCGGGTCAGCCCCAGCCTGAGATCGGAGGTCGTCGGGCAACTGGAGAGGGGGCAGGAGGTGCGGATTCTCCTGACTGATGGGGAATGGTGCGCGATTCTCCCTCCGATGAAAATGTCCGCCTGGGTCTCGGAGCAGTATGTCAAAGATGGACTGGTTACCGGACGCCGGGTTAATGTCCGGAGCGGTCCGGGGATTTCGTATGGACGATTGACTTATCTCCGGCAAAGAACCGCTGTTACGGTTCTGGAAGAGAAGGGTGGGTGGGTAAAGATCGATCTCCCGGATACCGGACGACTCTGGGTGAGTTCCCGCTACATCGACCATACTCCGATCGGTACGGCTCCGGAATCCGATGAGACAGTGAGAGTGGTTTCTTCCTCCGGGGTTCAGGACGATTCATTTCCTGAGAGCAGCGAGGTAATCGTTATAACAGTACCTAACCCTATTCCGGTTTCATCACCTCCTGCGGCCCGGTCGGTAACATCGTCGCGACCCGGGCCGTCATCATCATTGACTATTGCGTCGCCCCGGTCCGTGCGGTCAGCATTGGCCAGATCATATAGCGGTTACATTGAAAAGCTGGGTCAGCCGTTTTCTACCGCTGATCACGAGTATGCGTATAAACTGCTGAAAAATCGCTTTGATTCCCGTCCGCTTGCTTTTCTATCCGGAGATACTATCGATCTTAAGAAATATTTATCCCGAAAAGTCCGTCTCTGGGCTATAATTGTTGAAAAGAGAGACGACCATCCGGACCTGATGGAAGTAAAAGGGGTGGGAATGCTCTGGTAGGGAAAAAGACTGAACATAAATCAGGGGATCAGGGTATCGGGATATCAGGTAGACGCCACTGGCAACTGCCGGTTGATAACACTGAAGATCGAACTTCGAACGTTAGAAAATAGCAGATAAAACTGAACGTTCAACTTTCAACCAGCCGTCGCTAAAGCTATGGCGGGCAGGCTGCTCAACCAGCCTCCGCTAAAGCTACGGCGGGCAGGCTATTCAACTTCCAAAGAAACCTGGCCGAGGTGTTGGGAACTTTTGCGAATTTTGCGCCTTTCTTGACCCGCCATTTTATCCGCCATAGTTTTAACGACGGCGGAAGCTCGAAGAGCGACGGCTGGTTTGCGGCAAGAAATGGGCAGGGCCGGGAAAAGTCTCGCGAATTATGTGGCTAAATAAGATGCCCGGATTGCTGACATTTAAAAGAGGAATTCATATTCCTGAGCATAAGGAACGGACGGAGGGGAAGAAGATTAAGACTCTTCCTCTTCCCCCACGAGTAATTATTCCCCTCTGCCAGAATATCGGCTCGCCACCTCGACTGGTAGTCGAAGTAAAACAAAAAGTCAAAGTGGGGGATGTAATCGCCGAACCGGTCGGTCCCGTCTCCTCCACTCTTCATGCTTCTGTCTCCGGAACTATAACCGCCATTGAGTTATTTCCTGATCCCACCGGGCCGGCTTCCCGGGCGATAGAGATAGAGACAGACTTTGAAGAATCCGATTTTGAATATTCCCTGGCGGAGGGAGATCCATTTCAACTCTCCCCGGATGAAATTAGAGAGAGTGTAGCCCGGGCTGGTATTGTTGGTCTGGGCGGTGCTGGGTTCCCAACCCAGGTCAAACTCGCTCCTCCTCCCGATACGGATATTCAATACGCGATTATTAACGGGACCGAATGCGAGCCATTTTTAACGGTCGATCACCGGTTGATGCTGGAAGAAGGGAAGAAGGTAATCGATGGTCTCCGGTTTATTATGCTGGCTACCGGAGCGAAGGAAGGAGTGATAGCGATTGAAGCTAACAAGATGGACGCTTTCTATAAACTTCAGGCCGGAGTTAATAGAGAAAAAGACATTCAGGTCCAGCTTCTCAAAGTTAAATACCCCCAGGGCGGGGAAAAACAACTGATATATTCACTCTTTGGCCGGGAAGTCCCGGTGGGGGGACTTCCCTCATCAGTCGGCTGCGTGGTCCAGAATGTCGGAACCGCGATAGCGATCGCGGAAGCGGTCATGTTGGAGAAACCCTTGATTGAAAGGGTGGTAACCGTCACCGGTCCGGAAGTGAAAAAGCCGGGAAATTTCCGTGTCCGGATCGGGACTCCGTTCTCGCATCTGCTGGAGGCGGCGGGAGGGGTACCAGCTGGTGAGTTAAGAGTGCTCTCCGGCGGACCGATGATGGGGATCGCCCAGTCTGATCTGTCCGCTCCGGTGATCAAAGGAACCTCGGGGTTGTTGGTTATGGGAACCGATTCCCGCGATCGTAATTTACCCTGTATCCGGTGCGGGGACTGTCTCCGGGTCTGCCCGATGGGTTTGATTCCCAGTGATCTGGGAACGATGGTTGAACATAACCGATGGGAAGAATTTGAGAGTTTGAATGCCGCGAGCTGTATTGAGTGCGGATGCTGTGCCTATGTCTGTTCGGCAGGACGAGATCTGGTTCAGTTGATTAAACTTGGGAAAGCAGCGCTTAAGAAGAATAATTAAAGGCCCCGAATATAAATTTTGGGGGGACCGGGACGACTTTAGGCAGGACGATTTTTGACAGGACTATTTCAGGCAAGACTATTTCAGGCAGGACTATTTCAGGCAGGACTATTTCAGGCAGGACTATTCTTGGCACGGTGATTGAATGAATTTACAAATAGTATGAGATAGGAAATATTATTTATTATCAAATTGTTCTACCTTGAAAAAGGGCCGAGGTAGGGGTCAATAGTCCTGCCTGAAATGGTCCTGCTCTAAAAGGATCGAGGATAGGCTAATTGGCTTGCCTGAAATAGTCCTGCCATAAAAGGGGCCGAGGTGGGAGGGAATAGTCCTGTTTATAATGGTCCTGTCTTAAAAAGGGGCCGAGGTGGGGGCTTGATCGTTCTGATAAAAAGTTGTTAAGCTATTTTATGAAGAAAGAACCACAAAAACTATTCCAGGTATCTCACTCTCCTCAACTCCACGGGGGAGAGTCAATCCCGCGGATCATGTGGGCGGTTATGCTCTCTCTGCTTCCGGCGTTGGCGGCCAGTATCTATTTCTTCGGCTGGAGGGCATTGCATATAGAAGTCGTCGCGGTCGTTTCAGCTATCATGACAGAAGCTCTGATCCAGAAACTGAGGGGTAAACCCATCACGGTAACCGATGGGAGCGCCGCGATAGCTGGACTGCTCCTGGCGTATAACCTCCCGGTGGGAGTCCCGCTCTGGCTACCGGCGGTGGGCGCTGCTTTTGGAATCGCGGTGGGGAAGCAGGCTTTCGGTGGCCTGGGGCATAATATCTTTAACCCGGCCCTGGTCGGTCGCGTATTTGTCATGCACTCCTGGCTCCCGATGATGACATCCTGGTCTCCGCCCCGGACCAATCTTTATGCCGGGGTTGACGCTCTTACTTACGCTACCCCGCTGGGAGCGGCTAAGGAAGCAGTGGTCGGCCTGATACCCTCATCGGATGGATTATTTACCGCGATGGATATGTTCTGGGGAAACATCGGTGGATGTATCGGGGAAACATCGGCCCTGGCCTTATTGATCGGAGGAATATTTCTTCTTTATCGTGGGTATATCCGTTGGGAGACACCGGTAGCTTTCATCGGTACGGTAGCATTGCTAACCTGGTTGCTCCCGGCTAAAACCGGTGCGCTCGGGCTGGCCCCTCATTATCACATCCTGGGCGGCGGCTTGATGCTGGGAGCGATCTTTATGGCTACTGATATGGTGACCACACCGGTGACCGGCGCCGGGATGTTTATCTTTGGTCTGGGCTGCGGGTTGATCACCGCGATTATCCGGCTTTATGGAGGATTCCCCGAAGGAGTCTGCTATTCAATCTTGATCATGAATGCCTGTACCCCGTTGATAGATAAGTTGGTCAAGCCAAGAGTATTCGGAAAAAAATTAGCTCTCTTCGGTCGCTGATTTATGTTTTGAACAAAGACCATTATGATTTGGTCAAGGCAATAGTTGATATCTAATTCAAGCGTTATTATAAGTATTCCGTAGCGCCATAGGCACTAATTAAATGTTTAAAAGTTTAATAAATTCACGTAATACGTAGTTTTTTAACTTTAGGTATTTTAGCGCACTTTAGGCACTTTAGGCACTTCTTTAATGAGAAAAGACAGTATAATCAAATTAGGAGTAGTTTTAATGGTGATCTGCTTCGTCGCCGGGACGGCGCTGGCGGTTACCTACCGGCTGACGAAAGATAAGATTGAAGAGCAGTCTCAAGCCCAGCAGCTTAATGCACTGAAAGTAGTGCTTCCTCAGGCTGCCGAATTTTCTGAACCGAAGTCCGGAGTGGATATAGAATATTATGAGGGTCTGGATAAGGAGAAGAGGGTGGTGGGGTATGCTTTTATTGGGAAGGCAAAGGGGTATAGCAGCACGATCAATGTGGTGGTGGGAATTGACCCGGAGGGCACGATTACCGGGATCGAGATAACCGAGCAGAAGGAAACTCCCGGGCTGGGGACCAAGGCGGTTGAGGTTCCGGTTACCAAGACTTTCTGGCAGGCGATTCTGGGAGGGGGAGGATCGGAGGAGCCCGGTCGTCCCATGTTCGAGGAGCAATTTAAGGGAAAGATACTTAAAGATCTTAAGGTGATAAGCGGGAAGACCGACACTGAAATTCAGGCCCTGACTGGCGCTACTATTACCAGTAAAGCGGTAACGAAAGCTGTTCGGGAGAGTATAGAGAAATTTGTAAAACAACAGGGAGAAGCAGGGGTGAGCAAGGAGTAGCAGGGATGAGCAAGGAGAAGTAGGGAGAAGCAGGGAGAAGCAGGGAGAAGCAGGGATGAGCAAGGAGTAGTAGGGATGAGTAGGGAGAAGCAGGGAAGAGCAAGAAGAAGCACGGGAAAACTGATGATTCCGTGCTTCTCCCTGCTGTTCCCTACTCTTCCCTGTTGTTCCTTTCTCTTCCCTGCTGTTCCGTCCTCTTCCCTGCTATTCCATGCTTCTCCCTGATATTCCGCCCTCTTCTCTGTATAATTATCTATGTACCTAAAAGAATTCACAAAAGGAATCTTTCAGCGCAATCCTGTTTTCGTCCTCCTGCTGGGACTATGTCCTACTCTGGCGGTATCGACTTCAGTCGAAAACGCGATGGGTATGGGAGCGGCGTCAACCTTTGTTCTGGTCTTCTCGAACCTGCTGGTTTCACTTATTAAAAATTTCATTCCCAAAAAGATCAGGATTCCCTGCTTTATTGTGGTAATAGCTACATTTGTCACCATGGTGGAGTTGTTCCTGGAGGCATATTTACCCGATCTTAACGAGAGTCTGGGGCTTTTTGTCCCCCTGATCGTGGTAAACTGTATCATTCTGGGTCGGGCCGAAGCATTCGCGTCCCGAAATCCGGTTTCGTTGTCATTGGCTGATGGACTGGGAATGGGTGTGGGGTTTACCCTGGCATTAATGCTCCTGGGATCCATCAGGGAAATCCTTGGTTCCAACGCACTTTTTGGCTATGAACTGATCCCCGGTTTCCGCCCGGCTATGATTATGATCTTGCCTCCGGGGGCGTTCCTGACCATCGGTCTGCTCCTGGGATTATTTGCCCTGCTTCGGGCCCGGCGGGAGGCATCGGGGAAAGAAGATGATAAATTACAGGCGGAAGAAACAACTTCAATTATCTCAGGCTAAGAAAGCTATTAAGATATTATGATTGGAGAATTATTTATAATCTTTATCGGAGTTGTTCTGGTCAACAACTTTGTCCTGGTCCGGTTTCTCGGCATCTGTCCCTATATCGGGGTTTCCAAGGATTTAAAGTCAGCGGTTGGTATGGGGATCGCGGTAATCTTTGTCATGACTATTGCCTCCGTCGCGACCTGGTTCATATACCAATATTTCTTGGCGCCCGGGCCATCCAATATCTGGTTTGTTATCTTTGGCGATGGGATTAATTACTCCTCCTTCAACTTTACCTACCTGCGAACAATCGCCTTTATTCTGGTGATCGCGGCATTGGTGCAGTTGGTGGAGATGATTATAAAAAAAACCAGTCCCTCATTGTATCGCGCTCTCGGGATATACCTTCCTCTGATCACTACCAACTGTGCGGTACTGGGAGTAGCGGTCTTAAATATAGATACTTTCTTTAAAGGGGGTGAGGCGGTACCCTGGAGTCTATTGAAGAGTTTGACACAGGGTTTTGGCGCGGGGGTTGGTTTTACCCTGGCTCTGGTTTTGATGGCATCCATTCGGGAGCGGCTGGAACTGGCGGATATCCCTCCGGCCTTGAAGGGGGCGCCGATAGCTTTTTTGGTCGGGGCGCTGATGTCTATGGCGTTTCTGGGATTCACCGGTTTGATATAAGATATTAAATAACCACGAAGAGCACGAA
>Ga0208902_1001750_pt1 | contig 10273 bp, 7 predicted proteins | sample AntAceMetag02UKH_FD_184767 | JGI IMG/M metagenome (GOLD analysis project Ga0208902, IMG submission 184767) | Saline lake microbial communities from Ace Lake, Antarctica - Antarctic Ace Lake Metagenome 02UKH (SPAdes) (version 2) | ecosystem: Environmental > Aquatic > Non-marine Saline and Alkaline...
AATATTCGGTGACTTGGATTTATATTCGGGACTAAGTATTATGGTATTAGATGTTGCTTATGAAAGGGGAATGTAAAATTTGTGATGAATAGACAACAAAAAAGAAATTGAATGAATAACAACCAAATCATTACAAAATAATTCAATAAAATATTTGGCGTTTGGTTTTAAAATGTTTATATTTAAAGTAGTATTAGTGATTAAGAGAAATGTTATGATAACAGAGCAAATAAGAACTTTAGAGTATATACAAGAATTCCTAGTATATAGTAGTTCAAGTAAAACAACTGAGATTTATACTCATGTTTAAAAAAACACTTTTCTCAGTTATAGTTGCAATATTTTTTTATTGTTTGACCTTGAACGCGCAGATTATGGAACAGGAATATCCTGAACTAAAACAAGTAATGCCGTATGGTCCTGATAACCTTTGCAAAACCATTGACAATGGGTTCGCTTTTGTCGGGTATTCAAGCGAAAATAACGTTTATATGGTAAAATTGAATTCTGAATACGAGATTGAATGGCACAAGCAAGTGTATGCCAGACCCGGACAAACAGGCACTAAAAACATTGTACAAGATGATGAGGGATTTTTCTATGTCGGTGGAAGTTGTTATGACGATAACAATAATTACAAAAACTGCTATGTTGTAAAATTAGATAGTTTGGGTAATATTGTCAAGGAAAAAGTCTGGAAACCTGAAAATAGCAAAAATTCTGGCTTGATAAATTTTGTTCTTGCGAAAAACGGTTTAATGGTGTTAAATTCAGTAAGTTTTGAAATTATTAAGGATTATGTTTTTTACTACACTACATTTTTAAACAAAGAACTGGAAATTGTGTCAGAAAAACAAAGAACAAAAACACTGATCGGAACAGAAAGCTTTAGAGCAATTTGCTCTAATGAAACTGGTTTTCTTTTAGTCGGACTTGGCTCTATGGGAGGATTAAGGTTGAAAAAAATTGAAAACGACAGCATTGTTTGGGAAAAAACAATTGACAATACTGTTCAAGATTCTGCGCTTTATCGCTTTATTCCACTTAAGTGCAATTCTGTTAATGACGGATATTTGATAACCGGGTATACAAAAAACTATGAACCAGGGCTTGTTTTAATTGACAAATTGGGAAATCTGATTTGGGTAAAAGAATTTAATGTCGGACCTGCTTCTTCATGGGACATTGGAATAAACTGCTGGGAATCAAAACATAATGACGGATATATTATAGTTTGTACCGATGGCGATTGGCTTATTTCAGCTAAAACCTTTATAATTAAGGTAGATTATGATGGGGCGATACAATGGCAACAGGAATCACTAGGTTCCACTAATGCCGCAGTATATTTGGAAAATGGAAATATTGTATGTGTTGGGAGAACTCAACAATCAATAACCTGCTTAAAGGTTTTCTTTCATGATACTGTTGGAATAGATTCTGAGCCGACAGTTCCAGAATCCATTACACTTTTTCAGAATTATCCTAATCCATTTAACACCAGTACCACTATTTCATTTGATTTGCCAAAAAACAATCATGTAAAATTGATTGTCTATGATATTATTGGAAACAAAATTACTGCTCTAGTTAATGAAAAAAAACAAGCAGGATACCATTCGGTTGTTTGGAACCCTGGTGATATTGCCAGTGGAATGTATGTTTATAGATTAATGATTGGTAAAAACAAAGTCTTTACCAAAAAAATGGTTTTAATAAAATAGAATAAAAAGGGGAGTTAATCCGTAAGTTTCAGCTACATCGCAAACACCAGCGATAGGCCGGCAAATAGTGCCATTGGGTTCTTTGGGCATCTTGACAAAAGGGTAAAAATGTGCTTTAATGTAGATACATTAATATAGATTAGTTCTTTACAAAAAAACCAAAAAGGAGGATAGAACAATGAAAAATTTAATTAATGTTTTGGTTTCAGTTCTTATATTTACGGGAATAATAATAGGGCAAACATGGGAACACGAATATGATGAAATTGCCGAGTCGGGTTATACGGTATCTGAAATCTGTGAAGTAGAAGACGGTTATATTTATGCAAACCTTGGAATCGGAAACAAAATGAATTTGTTTAAAGCAGAAAAAGAAACTGGTGAAATCATCTGGCACAAAGAACACCGTATTACCGGATATACGTCTCCAACAAAAATATTACCAATGGCTGGAAAAAAACTGTTAATCGTTGGCTGTGTAGATAATGAACAATTTCTTTTAATAACTGATAGTTTAGGAAATGAGTTAAAAAAGAAAGTTTGGAGACCAGATGGATATTATCGAAGCGGTTTAACAAAACTTGTTCAAAACAATGACAGCACTTATACGGCATTGGGTTTTTTAGTAATTGAAAATGATTCCAGTTATTTTTCTCTTGTGAAATTTGATAAAAACCTTGAAATTATCTGGGAAAAATCGTATCTTGTACTAGAAGGAGATATTTATGCACAAAATATTATCAAAGATGGAGAAAATTACATGGCTTTTGGAATTTTAAGCGGTTCACTTAATGCTTTGCAAGCTGGGTTGATAAAAATTGACAAAGATGGCAATATTATTTGGCAAAAAAAATATCCTGAATATTCTTTTGCTGGTGGATTAGCCGAATTGATAAAAACATCAAATGGATATTTAGCTTGTAGTCTTTCAAGACATAATGGCAATGCAGGACCTGATTATGCAGCTCTTATGAAAATTGACAAAGACGGCAATGTGGTCTGGTTTAAGGATTGCATTTTGGATTTTTTAGAATTTGGATGGATGATTAAAGTCTGGGAAATAAACAACGAGTATATAGGAGTTGTTAAAGCCCAACCATATCCTTATCCAGAAACTTATGTTGTTAGGCTAGATACTTTTGGAACTGTAATTGGATATCAAAAATGGAACCGAATGGATGCATCTGACGCTATTTTTACTCAAGACCAACACTTGTTAATAGGTGGTGGAAACATGTATTGTAATAAACCCTGGGCTTTTAAAACTTCTTTGCCAATAACTGATATTGTTGTCCCCATGGTAAAAGTAAAAGAGTTTAAATTAAGGCAAAATTATCCAAATCCATTTAACGCCAGTACTACTATTTCATTTGATTTACCAAAAAACAATCATGTGAAATTGATTGTCTATGACATTATTGGAAACGAAATTACTGCTCTGGTTAATGAAAAAAAACAAGCAGGATACCATTCGGTTGTTTGGAACCCTGGTGATATTGCCAGTGGAATGTATGTTTATCGGTTAATAATTGGTAAAAACAAAGTTTTTACCAAAAAAATGGTTTTAATAAAATAGCAAAAGATATAGGGGAGCTGAACAAGCTTCCCTGTTTTTTTTATTTTTAAAAAGATTGTTTAAAAAAATAATATTATGACAGAAAAAATTGACACAGAAGAAAATAGCGAATATTTAAAAAACAATTCCTCTATTGGCATATTGAGGATTGCCTTGGAAAGCAAAACAAATTATTAAAATATTGAAACAAAATTCAATAAACCCTAAATCTATTGCTGAAGTGGGTTGTGGTGCTGGTGAAATATTAAATCAATTATATCAATCAATGTCTAATGATGTAATTTTTACAGGATATGACATTTCGAATGACGCTATTAAACTTGCTAAACAGAGAGAAAAAGAGAGATTAGAATTTAAGCAGGAAAATATTTTGGACACAAATTCTAAATTTGATTTATTGCTTATGATAGATGTTTTTGAACACATTGATGATTATTTAAGCTTTTTGAAATCGTGTAAAAACAAAGCAAAAAATACAATTTTTCATATTCCACTGGATATTTCGGTTCAGGCAATATTAAGAAACAAACCAATGTTGGCAAGAAAATCTTCTGGTCATTTACATTATTTTATGAAAGAAACAGCAATAGCAACATTAGTTGACTCCGGCTATGATATTGTAGATTTCTTTTATACTGCAGGTTCTTTGGATTTACCAAGAAAGACATTGAAATCAAAAATTGCTGTTTTGCCAAGGAAATTAATGTATAAAGCAAATAAAGATATTGCTGCAAAATTATTAGGTGGATTTTCATTATTAGTTCTGACAAAATGAGAATTAAAACACATAACAATGTATATGAAAAATATTATGATAAATAAAAATATAATTGTTAATATATCTCATTCATATTCAATTTTCATTTCTCCATTGACTTGATCTTCATTTTCATCTGTAATCAGAGTTGAGCCGGAATATTTAATAATTTTATGCGGTAAGCTTTTTGTTACATAAAAACAGCTTGGTTTTGTTAAAGCCTTTACTATCCAACTTGATGCTTCTAATTTGAATACGAAGCAATTTTGATCATATACTATTTCTGATTTTTCTGTAGTCAATTCAAAATTATAAAATGTCTGACAAAGTGGCACAACCATTTTTAATTTAAGTGGATTGGTCATTGATACAATTTTATCCAAATTATTTATAATATACATCATCAAAACAGATCCGTGCATAATAGCTACATCATCGTCAATTATCTTAGTTTTTGTTTTACCACCCTTTTCTTTTTGATATTTGAGAATATATTTCTTGCCTTGTTGCAAAACAATTTCTTTCCTACCGTTTCTTTTATCAATAATTGAAATCTCAAATATTTTAAATGGATTTGTTTTAAATTTTGCTTTTTCTTCAATGATATATTTTGCATTACTATTAAAAAATTTCGCATTTTTAAAAAAATATCCGTCTTTCTCTGTTATACTTCCGGTTGTTTTAAATTTCTCATTTTTGGTAGAAACAATAGTTCCAATATATTTCTCTGCAATTGCAGAAACGCTAAACAATATTAAAATAAAAAATAAAAATACTAATTTTTTCACAATTTCTTATTCCCCACAATAAAAAACTAAATTAATCATTATTCTATTCGTCCAATCTATCATAGATCAAATCTCCAGGTTGATGTTTCAAAAAACGCGAAAGAATGTATTTCGCCGAAACAACACTTACGCCAATCACACCAATTATCAATATCAATTGCATCAAATTGAAATATCCAAGAAACGAATCAAATTCAAAATTGTTATTAAAAATTATTTGAAGAAGAACAAATGAAATCAAAAACGCCAATAGCAATGTTTTAATAATAAAATCAAAAATTATTTTTTGATAAATCGTTTTAATAGATTTCTTTGACGCTCCAAAAGCTAATAATAATCCCAGCAACTTCCTAATTTTATGTAAATGTACATATAAAATATATACAACATATATTGCTAAGAAAAATAAAATTATAATGATAATACTAATTCCTAATAGGTTTGTTAACGCCGCTACAGAGTTGTAATTTTCCAAATTTTCAATTGATTCTAAACTCAATTCATAGCCGAATGTTTTTAATAGATATTTTCTAAATGCAACGATCTTATCCAAATTAGTTAATTGTGTAGAAATGCCATTGTAAAAAGTTCTTTTGAATGAATTTTCAATTTTTTCCGTATCTCTTTCCTTTAATGGATAATATCTAAATGCTTCCAAATCATTAGTGTTTGCACTCACCACAGAGATCAATGAATCAAAAGACGAGTTGACGAATTTTTCCCATTCCGACATGTCTTTAACATATCCGATCTTTAAAACATATTTATCTTGTTGTTTAGTAGTATCTTTTTGAAAAGGCGCTAACCGAATAGAATAGGGTTTAAATCCATTATTCCCAATGCTTGCAATCATATTCTTCTCGAATAATTTCGCTTCACTTTTATTTGCCTTTAGAAATATTTCTTTTTTATGTTCGTAAATTAGTTCCCTTTTCATTATTGCCCAATGAAATCCTTGTGTGCAAATAAAAGCATTTTTATGTGGTAACGCATCTGCCACACCATAAATCTGTATTGGAATTTTCCTGTCACCTTCTCGAATAAATATAAAATCAGCATCCATTTCATAGTTGTTTCGTTTAAGCAGATCGTGAGTTACTATCAATCCCATTTCGTTATTTCTTTCAAACATTTTTCCTTCTAAATGCTCTGAAATTTTATCCAAAATAGAATTGCCTTTTACATTTTTGTCAACACTTACAATTTCACCGAAAGATAAATCCTCTTTGTTTAAATCCCTTTTGTTTAGAAAATTCAATCCGAAACGAGTTAGGGCAAAACTCTCTTGTATGTTGAATTTATCTATTACTTCCGGAGATGACAACTGATCTTCAATTGCATAGATCTCATAACTCAATTGCCGCAATGGAGTTAAATTTAACCAATTAATATAAGGATCTTTCATCTTTTTTTCTAATTGATTTAAACTATGTTTAGAGACACCAATCGCCAATAATCCAATTGTTAAGAAAATTAAAAGTACAAGAAAATACAAATTGTTAAACCGAATTTTAAAATCCTTGCTCTTATGTTTTTGCATAAAGTTGATAAAAGTCGGCTGATAATTTTTCTTTTTTTCTGTTATAATAGATTCGTTTTTTCCCGTTTGTTTTACTTCTTTTTGGCTTCCAGATGATTCTAATCGCTGTGTTATTTTGTCTTCCAAAATATTGTAAAAATCGGTGTTGTTACCGCCATTATCAAGTTCCCATTGTTGAAAATCGTTTATTTCTTTTTTCCAAACTTTCTTTCCATCAATTACATTAGAAGTGAAAATATTTTCTTTATCTACAACACCATTTTCACTTATGCAAATAATTCTGTCTGCATATTTTATAGCAAGATCTTTCTGATGTGTAACAACCAACGCAGAACTTTCCCGTTCTGAATTTTGAACCGATTCTACCATCCATTGAAAAATTTGATTAGCATTTAACTCATCTAAATTCCCCGTTGGTTCATCTGCGAACATTACTAAAAATTCCGGTAAAGATGCCCTAATAAAGGCGAATCGCTGATTTTGTCCACCCGATTGAATGTTCGTTTTTTCCTTCAATTTAGAATTCGGCATATTCAACAATTCTACTTGGTTCTCGATGCTTTCATAAATGTTTTCTTTATATTTATTTTCTTCATAAGAAGATAATCGCTTATCTTGTTGAATGATTTTTGGTAAAATGAGATTTTCCCCGGCATTTAATTCATCAAAAAATACCGACTCTTGAAACATAAAACTAAAATAATCACTACGAATATGTGATAACGATTCTTCGTCTTTCCACAAGTTGTTATATTCGTATGATTGATCATTTTTTTCATCGGGATAAAATACAATTTGTGATCGTTCAAATTCATCTTGATGTGATCTTCTCATTAAACTCAATGTTTCCAACAATGTTGTTTTTCCACAACCCGACTTGCCGAGGAAAACAACAAATTCATCTTTATAAATATCCAACTTTGGAATATTTAATACTGTTTCCCCACCGTAAGATTGTGTAAAATTACGAATTGAAAACAGTATTTCTTTTCTTTTTTTCATAAACAAATATCCCTAATTAAATAAAAACATTCTATAATTTTGAACCCAAATTTTCTTTGTATCTTTGTGCGAGATATTTCGTTTTTTATTGCTTCTTTGAAATTATTTCATCCATTTCTGTTACGATTTTATCAAATAATTTTAAAGTGTTTTCAATTGCATCCGGTTTAGACATGTCAACACCAGCACTTTTTAATAGTTCAATCGGATAACTTGAACTTCCGCTATGTAACATATTTAAATAATTTTCAAGAACATTCGGTTCATCGGCTAATACCTTTTGACTTAAAGCAGTAGAAGCGGAAATACTTGTAGCATATACATAGACATAAAAAGCACGATAGAAATGAGGAATTCTACTCCAAGTTACTTTATATTTTTCATCAAGAGTCAACACATCACCGTAGAATTCATCTAAAATATTCATATATGCGTTATTCAAAGATTTTGCTGTTAAGGGAATCCCCTGTTCTGCCATTTCATGAGATTTCTTTTCAAATTCTGCGAAAAGAACCTGTGTGTAAAGTGTTCCTTGAATATTATCTGCCCATTTATCTAAAAGAACCAATCGTTCTTGTTCATCTTCCGTGTTATCCAAGAGGTAATGCATCAGCAAATTTTCATTGAATGTCGAAGCAACTTCTGCAACAAACATAGAGTAGTTAGCATAAACATATGGTTGTGTTTCATTTGTATAAAAGCTATGCATTGAATGTCCCAATTCATGTGCTAATGTGAATATATTATCTCGCGTGTCGTTGTAATTTAATAACATATATGGGTGAGTATCATAAGCTCCCCAAGAGTATGCACCTGTTCGTTTTCCCTTTGTTTCATAAACATCAATCCAACGAGAATTCAATGCCTTCTTTGCATCTTTTACATATTCCTTCCCTAATGGTTTTAAGGCACTTAATACCAATTCTCGCGCTTCATCAAATGGATATTTTTTGTCAGAATCTTTAACAATTGGAACACTTGTATCATAAAGATGTAATGAATCAATACCTAAAACTTCCTTTCTTAATTCCATATAATGCTGCAATGGTTTCAAATATTTATGAGTCGTTTCAATAAGATTGTCATAAACTTCTACCGGAATATTGTCATTGGAAAGCGACATTCCTAATGAGCTGTTATATCCTCTTGCTTTTGAATAAAACATATCTTTTTTCACTGACCCATCGTAAGTTGCCGCACTTGTATTATTAAATTTTTCATAAGTGGAATACATTCCTTCAAATGCACCTTTACGAATTTTAGGATCTTTTGACAAAAGTAATTTTCTGTATCTGGAATATGACAACTCTATTTCATTTCCTTTGTCATCTTTTACCATTGGAAATTGAATATCTGCTGTTGTGAGTGCTTCTCGAATACGTGAAAAATTTCTGAAAACATTTCCAGCCATTGCTAATAATTCTTCTTCACGAGTTGATAAAATATATTGTTTCTGCCTTAAAAAATCATCAAAATAATGTTCGTAAATATTTAATTCTTTTGTAGAGCTGATGAATTTGTTTAATTTTGCTTCCGGAATGTTTCGTAATTCCGGTGCTACAAAAGATGCCTTTTGTGCATATTGAGAATATAAAGAGCTGATCCTATCTGTTAAGGCTAAATTCTCTGATACTCTTGTATCTTCATCTTTTTGTAAATAAGCGAAAATTTGTAACTGATCTAACTTCCTTTCCAATTTTTCTTGTACCTTGAAACAATTTACAATGTTCTTTCCTGATTTTCCTAATGTTCCTTTAAATTGTTCTATGTCTGAAATATGTGATTTAACATATTCAAAATTACTTTCCCATTCATCAGCAGAGCTATAAATATCCTGCAAATTCCATTTATATTGTGTTTCAATATCGCTACGAGTTGGTAATTCTTTTGATACCGATTCTTCTTTTTTGCTCTGACACGAAGTAAATCCCAAAACAAATGTCAATGCAATCAATGCAACAAATAATTTGGTTCTCATTTTTTCTCCTTAATTTAATTTTTTTAACATCATATAGTTTACAAATTATTTTATATTTTTACAAAATAAATATTGAATATTATATTCTGTCCCCTTTTAAAATTTTATATTATTAAAATTATGATAATACAATAAAATTAATTATATTTCGACTATCGGGATGTAGCGCAGTCCGGTAGCGCACTTCGTTCGGGACGAAGGGGTCGAAAGTTCAAATCTTTTCATCCCGACTATCAAAAGATGATATTTAGATGTTTTATTTTTTGTTGCAACAAATTCAAACGACAAAGATAGTAGTATTGCAATGCAGAGAGTGTGAGAAGTGAAATGTTAAAATACATTATTAGAAGCCTTTGCATAACCCATTCTTATCAAATATAGTAATTTATTACAAATCTGCCTGTGTTACAGCAGACAGGAAATTTCTGATTAGCTAAACAATTTCTATAATTGAATCTAAACCGAAACCTTATTTTGCATTTTTAACCTTAATAGAAAATTGTAGTACCAATAAAAGAACCTTATTACCTTATTAAAGATGAATATTGAATAAATACAATTAAATAAGGTAATAAGGTTAGTAGTTTGGAGTATGTTTTTCTACTAAGGTTTTAACAAATAAATAAGGTTGAAATATATTAAAAATTCATATCAATTAATGACTTTTCACCTGCTTACCAGCAGGCAGGTAAGCAAGTCTATTAGGTTAATCAAGGGTCTCAATTTATAATTTATAATTTGTAATTAAATATTCTTGTTGTAGTCAATAATCTGTGGCAATTTCATTTCTTATCTAACAACAGAAGCAATAAGTTTTAATTCAGATAATAAATCATATAATTTATCTAAAGGCCATTGAGTTGCCGAATCACTTAATGCATTATTTGGATCATGATGAACTTCCATAA
>Ga0208902_1001755_pt1 | contig 10258 bp, 9 predicted proteins | sample AntAceMetag02UKH_FD_184767 | JGI IMG/M metagenome (GOLD analysis project Ga0208902, IMG submission 184767) | Saline lake microbial communities from Ace Lake, Antarctica - Antarctic Ace Lake Metagenome 02UKH (SPAdes) (version 2) | ecosystem: Environmental > Aquatic > Non-marine Saline and Alkaline...
TCAAGATGTGTGATAACCTGTTGCTTTTCTTATTTATTTGGGATATCTCAGGGCACGTGTCAAAATCTTATTACTTTCAAAGGGTTAGGGCAACACACAACATAATGCACGTAAGTCTAACCTGAAGATATTGTCAGATACCAAAGAAATCCTGACCTTTCCCAAAGCCGATTTCTCTTGACATTAAGGGATCTTTTGTCATTACATTAGTTAAGATCTAACCAATCATTCAACCTCTATTCAGGAGGTTAGCCCATGGAGAACAACTTCAAATTGTATATGCCCTGCTCCTAATAGGTGATACTTGCCTGTTGGGAGCTCAAATCATTGCCAGAGAAAGCCAAATCCATCGTGAGATGGGGACGGAAAGCTACGGGTCTTAATATTCGCCTGTTGACCCTCTTTTAAGGTATCTTGCTTCTGAAAGATACCCGGGTTGAGGAAAATGCAGCAATAATAATGCAAAACTCAAGTAAATATCGGCATGAAGGAGGAAAATATGAAAGATACAGAGAAAAAATATTACAAATTATTTAAAGATTTTACTGAAATCATTAATTCAAGCTTAGATGTTACTGAAGTATTAAATATGATCGCGGAAAGTTTTGTAAAATCATTGAACATTAAAGCCTGTACTATTTTTCTTCTCGACAGGACTTGGAATGCATTGAAAGTTCGTGCCTCCTATGGGCTAAGCGATGCGTACCTAAAAAAGGGGTCTGTAGATGCCGATAAAAGCATTGTAGAAACGCTGAATGGGAAATCGATAATGATTTATGATCTGACTAACGATTCTCGGGTTCAGTACCCAAAAGAGGCAAGAAATGAAGGAATTGCTTCGATCCTTTCCGTCCCAATAACGGTAATGGGGAAAATAATTGGGGCGCTTAGATTATATACTGCAGAACCTTATGAATTCTCAGAAGATGAACGTGAATTTATTTCCGACCTGGCTGACATGGGAGCTGTGGCTATTGACAGGGCACAATATTTCAGGTCGTTTAGAGATGTTAGTGCCCTTATCAGCAAAAGCTTGGATCTCAAGGAAATCTTGGACTCTATCACAAAAAATGTTGCAAGATCGTTAATCACTAAAGGTTGCGCTATCTTCCTCTTAAGTAAGGTCGAAAACAAGTTAAAGCTTCAGTCCTCCTATGGCCTGAGCGATGCATTCCTAAATAAGGGACCGCTCGATACTGAAAAAAGCATTTGTGGGTGTTTGCTTGGAAAACCGGTTTTTGTCCTTGATGCCACTACAGACCCAAGGATTCAGTATGGGGCAGAAGCCGAAAAGGAAGGTATCGCTTCAATCCTTTCCGTTGCAATATCAGTGAAGGGACAAATAATTGGTTGTCTCAGAATATATACCGCAAAACCCCATGAATTTACTGAAAATGAAACTGAATTTATTTTTGGTATAACGGAAATGGGGGGTATTGCTATTGAAAATGCAATAATGTATGACCAGTTGAAGGATGAGCATGAAAAGTTGATAGAGGACGCCCATAGATGGTTTGAATTTGGGAGAACGACATAACGTGATCCCTGTTCCCTAAGATTTTCAAGTTTCAAAAGGAAACGCGTCATTCACGCAGGCGCATTAAACCAGGATACATCCTTGCAAGCGTTCCTGCTCCTGGAATTTCAAAAGGCCGGAAAACAAAGGACTGCAAAACCAATTGTTGACTATTTTCAAAGGGTTTGAGATGCTACCTTAATGCACGAAAGTTTCACATTAGGTTTGGTCACGTTCCAACAATTAATCTACGAATTTTCAGTGATCTTACTCGATTTTAATGATTATTTATAAGATATATTATTTGTGACGAAAAGGGCCTGGCCGGTGTATAAGTTAAGGGGTCCGATATGACGATTTCGAGACTATTTACGAATTCGTTATAATTAAAAAGAATAAAGGATTCAAAAAATGAAGTGGATTATAATATCTCTATTAAGTTTTCTATTAGTTAGTTGCTCTGATAATGATAATTCCTCTAATAATATATCATTTGATTGGGGGGGAGCCAAAATAATAACCTGGGTTCCCCCTTATTACGTTCCTGAGTCTAAAACAATGCTTCAAAAGGACTTTGGAGATATTGGAATGAAAGATGGAATCACTCACCTGGCTTTGCAATTTTGGGTTCCCAATGGGGCACAGGCTTCCAAAGCCACCCGCTATGGGGACCTGAGTGATAGTGATATCGAATGGTTTAGAAATTGGGGACACCAAAACCTAATTAGGGTACTGCTCTGTGTCTACAACGGTGAAAATGGCTGGGATTGGGCTTTAGCCAAAGACTCTTTTGTGAATAATCGAACCGCTTTCGTGAATAGCCTTGTTTCTGAAATGGAGCGACTTGGACTAGATGGGATAGAGGTGGACTTAGAAGGCCCTGGTGAAACAGACTCCGACAAACCCAGCTTTATGGCATTTATGAATGAGTTAAGCCAAGAACTGCGTGCTCGTGGAAAAGAACTGACGATAGACACTTTTGCTTATATATGGAACGCCCCGAACTCCAATTGGTGGAATGATCTCAATCTAGTGGTCGATGGTATCACTTCCATGGGTTACGAAGAAATCGGCCGCAACGCTCCAGATTGGCGATCTTATGCATCTCAAAAATCATTGACCAACGATCCATCTAAACTGATGCTGGGTATGCCAAGTAACTTAGCATCTTGGCAAGGAAATACCGTGGGTGAACAATTGGATTGGGTAGTGCAAGATGGTTCTGTGGGTGTAGCTATCTGGGATGCTACCCTCAGCAATGACGCTTGGCAAAACGCGGCTGTTTGGAATAAGCTAAAAGAAATCCGCGGCTCTTTGGAATAAGCAAAAGAAAACACAAACCGCGGCGGAATATCACCTCAAGCTATAGTGGATTGGGTTTTTCGAACCAGTAGTTAATAGGAAAATGGGGGTCAGTCCGTTGACATAAGACATTTTGTTGGCAATTTTATTAACATTGTTCTTCAAGATTCTATATTTCTTTACATTCGTGGTCGCTACATAACGGAACAATTCCTATAAAGTGCGCGTTGGACTTTCCAGGCAAAAAGGCTAACTTACATCTCCCACTCTTGAATATTTTTGCCGGATGTGCCATGCTGGACTTATGCACGTACCTTTCTGCCTTGACTGGATAAGCGGCGATTGAACCGGAGGTACTGACAAGTATTCAAGAATTCGGTTTGCCCTATTTATTTTTTGGCTGATGTGTGGTTGAAAATAATAATGTGACGATTTGGCCTTATGTGGTGTATCAAGGGACATTGCAACCTAACTCATTTTAAGCGGGGGGATTGATGAAAACTTTTATTGGTATTTTTCTGATCGGATTTCTGTGTTTCTTAGGATGTAGCGACAATGATGATACAGCAAGGACAGTAGGTCAAGCTATTCCGGTGACTCCCTTTGGTCTCATAGAGACCCATAATCCCACCTATGAATGGACACCTGTACCTGGGGCGACAAGGTATCAACTCCTGGTAGAAGATGTAAGTGGAACTGTAATAATCGAGGACTGGTACACGGCCGAGGAGGCGGACTGTGAATCAGAGGATGGTCTGTGCAAGGTAACGCCCGATATCGAAGTTTTTGAGGAAAACGAATTCAGAGTACAGACATGCGCAAATGATGAATGCGGCTTGTGGAGCGGGACGCTAAATTTTAATAGTACCACTATGAACGCCCCTCGTTTCACCGATAACGGTGATGATACTGTGACGGATAATAACACAGGTCTAACCTGGTCGAAGAACGCTAATCTTCATGAGTGGAGGACCTGGCAGGAATCTAAGGACTTTTGTTCGGATTTAACCCTTGGGGGCCATAGCGACTGGCGTCTACCTGCACTTCATGAACTGTATAGTTTGATTGATTTAACCACGACCAACCCTGCTTTGCCCCTGGGGCACCCGTTTACGAATGTGCAGCCCTACTGGTACTGGTCGTCGACTAATGCGTATGTTTGGGGCAAGGCAGAGACCGTGAGCATGGAAAATGGCTCCGTGCGCGACGAAAATAAGACCATGAGCAGCATATTCATATACGGATGGCCGGTTAAATGCGTAATAACCTATCCACTAAAAGCCATGAAAGGAAACAATATTGATTGTAATCAAGCATTAGACTGTAATCCAACTGCAATAGATATAGTAAGTGATATTAAGGTGATGACTTACGGGTACCCGTGTACTCCGGATCTAAAATTCGCAGGCTCTCCAGGCGAAATGGGATATAGCCATCCTTCCGATCACTGGCAAGGAGCTTCTAGATTTTATCCTACGGCAGCAAATGGAGTTTTGGCCGATTTATTTATTGTAACCCGCTCCGAAAATTTTAAACAAGCGAAAAATCAGTTCGAAGTTTATAAATGGCCCCCGGTCTGCAAGCTTCAATCGCCCTCAGATCTTGAATATGATAAAACTGACACAGAAATTTCTAATCATTTTTCTACTCCTGTTGATGTCGACGATGTAGATTTTAATCATTCTTCTTGTCCTCAGGTAATCGGTAAATATTTCGTTATGGGCGCTGAAAATAAAAATGGTGGTGGCAATTATTGCAAAATTCCACATACTCAAATTAAAATTTTTGATGCAAGCCCTCTTGGCAACACGCCTCCTGAAAAGCCCGTCGTTGTTGGTCATACGATTGACGTCCATAAAGATAGTCAAAAAGATGAAAAATGGGCTGCAGCGGCTACCGGAATTATCAAGTTGAAGTCTGGTCATTTTTTAATAGCATCTTTAACTACGGAACACGAACCCTTGACAAGCGGTCAGGCAGAGTGCCTGGGGATGCTGTTGTATATTTCGTCAACGACAAACCTCGAAACTGCCGAATGGCGCTATATTGACAATGTAAGATTTAGAAAACTCCCTGGCTCTGAAGATGACCCTAATTGTTCTAACTGCAGCTATAAAGCTTATAATAGTTTACATCTTGCCAGTGATAATACCGGTGATATATTTGGAATATTAGGATATAATAATTCTGCTGTTAAAGGAGGGGGATGGAATAAGGTTACGGTAATTAGATTTACTGTACATGAAAACAGTGCGACAGGGAAAGAAATAGAAGGGTGTGTACAGTTAGAACAGGTTAATGCAAGTGAAGTAGATTTTGGAGCAAGCATGGGAATTTTTATTAGAGATGGTAGATTGGAGATCTACGGTACTGAGTATTTTGATGGTCCCGATGATGATTCGCTAACACTCAGTAACTGGAGGGCAGTCTCATACAAGCCGTAATTGTAGTAACTGCTACTTTCACCCTTATGATAGTTTACATCTTGCCAGCGATAATACCGGTGATATATTTGGAATATTAGGATATAATAATGATTATCGTAAAGGACTGGGAATTAATTATGTTACGGTAATTAAATTTACTGTAAATGCAAACAGTGCGACTGGGACAGTAGTAGCGGGGCCTGTAAAGTTAAAACAGGCTGGTGGCAGTAAAGTAGATTTTGGAGCAAGTATGGGAATTTATATTGCAGATGGTAAATTGGAAATCTACGGTACTGAGTATTTTGATAATGCCTGTAATTGTTCACTAACAGTCAGTAAATGGAGAGCAGAGCGATAAATTCCCTCATTTTGTAGTTCTTATCGTCGAGTCAAATGTGAAGTTTTCCGATATAAAGTGCGCGTTAGATTTTCCGGGCAAAAACGCTAACTTACGTCTGGCACTCTTGTATGGGTTTGGTGGATGTGCTATGCTAACTTAATGCACGTTATGTTGTCAGTTAGTTTATGTTGCGTGTATTTGGTTCCTTCCATTTAATTCCCGAGATTCCTTTTGTAAGGAATCCTTCTAATTCCTTTTATTCCATATTATTTTTCAGATTCCATCCGTTTAGCCTCCGACAAAAACCAGTCTGCGGAGTCCTGGTCAAAACCTTCATTTGACATTGCAAAACGGTAGGCCTTTCGATAGTACTCTGCCGCCTTTCTTTTTTCTCCACGGGCTTCATAGACCATAGCCAACCGATTAAAACCATCGATCTGGTCGGGATATTCGGTCAGAAGTTCCCGGGATACGGCTTCTGCTTCATCTAATTTGTTCTCATTTATGAGATCTACGACGCTATTTGACAGTTGATCAAGCTCTGTGTAGACAGGGATGAACCGTTGTTTTTTGACGGAAGGGGGCCTTTTCACTTGTTGTGGTGACAGACAACATTTTTTATACTTTTTACCACTGCCGCAAAGACATGGTGCATTTCGACCTATTTTCACCATAATTTGATGTTCTCATAATTTTCTATCTGAGGCAATGGCTTTATCATGCAGCTGCGATTTGCCACGGATTTATCCGCTGAGGAGTACGTTCAGAGGGAAGCCTGGAAAGAGGCAAAACTTGATAGCTGCCCTATCCACCCGGAAGGAGGGTGTGGATTCAGGAAAAACGGCACTTACAGTAGAAAGTATCCGGAAGGAACAAAAATAGCGAGGTGGTACTGCCCAATGGGGCATCAGACGTTCAGTTTTCTTCCGGATTGTTTATCTGCACGTTTACCTGGAGAGTTGAAAGAAGTCGAAAACGTCATAGAAGAAGTTGAAAAATCACCCTCGCAAGAGCATGCCGTTAAAAAGATTCGCCTTGATATCTTTCTCCCTGGTGCTCTTCGATGGGTTAGACGCAGGATTCTTCCAGTCCGATCGGCGTTAACGATGCTGATCGAGCTTATTCCTTCCATGTTTTCGGCCTGCGACCCGACCTTGTCATCCTTTCGTTGTGCACTCTGCGTGAGCTACGCTCTTCCTGAGCTTCGTCAACATGCCGCTCCATTTCTCGATATCCTGCCGCCTCCTTTAGGCTTTTGCTCCCGCCCCGGATCAAAAAAAATGAAAAATAATCGTTTTCAACACAAAACGGGGAGTGACCCACCTCTCTAAAGGCCGTAGATTGGCTCCACGGGGAGGAATCAGCATGAAAGATAGGAGAAAGCGGTTGGTGATGGTTGGTTTCAGGTTGCTTGATGGATTCGTACGTCTTCCTGCCTTCCCCAAATCAGACGGACAGAAAGGAGTCGATCATGGTCAAGAAAAAAATCCTTGTCCCCAACCGGATCAGACGCATTGAGGGAGGGTTCAGTTTTATCCCTCACCGCTTCCTCACCGATGGCTTTTTGGCCTCCTTGAGCCAGACAGAGATCCTTATCTACCTTTTCCTTATCATAGTCTCAGATCGTAACGGCCTCTCCTTTTACTCCTATGATGCTATTTGCACCTTATTGGAGTTAAGCATTGATGAGTACATTGAAGCAAGAAATGCCTTGATTAAGAAGGATCTCATCGCCTTTGACGGCACCCTCTTTCAGGTGCTCGATTTGCCCGGGAAGCCGGCTAAAAAGGAAGTGAAACCTTCGTCCCAATCGCACCGAAGGTCCGAGATGAGGGACCTGATCCAGCAATCCATTCGGGAGATTTAAAGTGGGTGATGAGGATATCAGGAGGTTAGGGCAAGCCATCCTGGATTACTTCGATTGGCTGAGCTCTACGGGAAAACCCAAAAAGAACCGACTCAGGGAACGCTATGGTTATATCCTGATCGAGTTTCTCATCTTCGCAGTCCGCGAGCAAATCGCATGGAAAGACATGTTTACGTTTGACACACTCAGGATGTTCCAAAAATATTTTTTCGGTCTTAATGGTGCAGGTCCTGCTCTCATTAGCCTTTCGAGGTATCTGCACGAGAAAGGTAGAATCTCTGAGTCTCTTGAGATTCCAAAATACCAGGTTAAACTACCCGACATTTACGAGCAATATCTTCTCTATCTTAAGCAGACCCGGGACATCTCTCAAAGCCAGATCAGCAGCATAAGAAGGGTGCTGGCCTCCCTTCATGATTATCTTGAAAAGCAAAAACTCAGCCTTTCCAGCTTGAAGATAGAACACCTTGATGCATTTATGGGGGAGTTTAAGGTAGCAAAGACGACACTCCGGACTTACCGCTATCTTGTACGAGGATTCTTGAAGTATCTGTATCATGAAAAAAAGACAATCAGGAAAGATCTCGCTCCCTTGCTGGTAGGCGCCCCCCTATTTACAGATAAAAAACCGCCTAAGTTCTTGCGGCCCCAGGAGATACAAAAACTCTTTTCAAACCTGAAGCTTTCTACTTCTGTGGATATCCGGACGTACGCCATGATCCACCTGGCGTATACTCTGGGGCTTAGACCCAAAGAAATCAGCAGAATCACCCTTGACCATGTCTCCTTTACCAGGGGAGAGCTCACTATTAAAGAGAGAAAGACCACGAGTCCGACTATCCTGCCTTTGCCCAAACAGACCGTTAAGGCCATCGCTGCTTATGTTTTCAAGGCCAGACCTGAAACACAGCACAGACACATCTTTGTGACCTACTGCAAACCTCATTCGCCTGTTCGGCCCGGGACAGTGGTTGGCGCCATAGGAAAAGCCATGAAAAAAGCGGGCCTTTCTTCCTCGGCCTATTGGCTAAGGCATACCTACGCTCAGAACCTCTTGGGACTGGGACGGTCCATTTACGAGATCAAAGAAATGATGGGGCACGAAAATATTCAATGCACACAGAGGTATCTTTACATCGACACCGAACGAATGAGAAAGGTCCTGTTCAATGAAACCCTTTGAAAGCTTCCTGGCTCCACAAATGGATGAGTACCTCACTTACCGTAAAACGTTGGGATATGAGATGAAGACATATCGATCCCACCTGGGAATTTTTGATCGGTATCTAAAAGAACAACAAAAGTGCCGGAAATTGCTTGAGCCTTCTTTTTTCCTTGAGATGAGGGCTAATCTCAAAATGGAACCAAGTTCCATTAACACCGCGATCTCTGCTGCACGCACCTTTTTTCAATTTCTGGTACGCCGCGGTTATTACAAAAACAACCCACTTAGAGATATCCCACATCTCAAGAAACACACCATCGTGCCTTTTATTTTTACCCCGGAGCAAACAGACCAGTTGCTCGAAGCCATGTGTAAAAGGTTTCATAAAACAAAGGGGCGTTTTCTAACAGACCTTGCCGTGTACATATCTCTGTTGCTTCTGGCTCGATGCGGCATGAGGATCTCGGAACCCCTGAAACTTAAGCGGAACCATTATCGTAGCGATGATCGAACCATCTATATCGAAAGGACCAAGTTCTTAAAAGACAGGCTCCTCCCCATACCCCAGATGGTTGCCATACAGATCGAAAACTACCTCTCTGTACGTGAATCCCTGATCCGCAATGATCAGAGTCCCTTCCTTCTGGTGCAGGGAAACCAACGCCCTTTATGTGATCAGCAGGTGCGTCGCTTGTTTCATATCATTGTAAACGATATCGGACTTGAGCAACCCAGACGGGTTATTGCAAATGTAAACTTCTCTGCACCTACTCCTCATTCCTTGAGGCATTCGTTTGCAGTCTATACCCTACTGAAAATTAAAGAACGGGGAGAATCTCCCCAGCACGCCCTTCCCGTATTGGCCGCCTATATGGGCCACAGTGAATATAAATACACCAGCGTATACCTCAGAGTCACTGATGCAATCAGTCGCAAAAATCTGGTGGATTTTTCTCTTTGGCAGGAAAAGAAAGAATGAAACTATCCCCCTGCATCCGTCAGTTCTTCGATCAATATCTGCCTCATATCAAAGGGGTCAGTGAGCATACGCTTCAGGCATACCGGGATGCCTTCAGGCTTTTTCTCCCCTTTGCAGCAAGGTTTTACAACATCAAAATCAGATCCCTCAGAGTGGAGCATCTCTCATCGGAGTTAATTATCGCTTTTCTTGAAGACCTTCAGCGTGAGCGAAAAAACCTGGTCAAGACTCGCAATCATCGGCTTGCGGTCCTCAAATCGTTTGCCAAAATGGTTCGCTTCAAGTACCCGGAACAAAAAGAGGTGGCAGATACCATCCTCAATATCCCCCAGAAGCGGGCTCAGAAGCCTCTCATCGGTTTTCTTTATCAGGATGAGATCTTAGAGGTCTTTCAGTCCGTTGATCTAAAAACAAAAGAGGGGTTCAGGGATTATGCTCTGCTCCACTTGCTCTATGACTCAGCGGCCAGGGCCACTGAAATAGCAACGTTGAATCTGGATTATTTTGACCGTCAGAAAATGACTCTCGCTATCCTCGGAAAGGGAAATCAGTTCCGGCTTATACAGCTTAAGCCTAAGCCCTCTCATCTCCTCCAGCTATATATCAGAAGATACCGTATCTCTCCGCAACCCCCATATCAAGACCGGCTCTTTATCAATCAAC
>Ga0208902_1001756_pt1 | contig 10257 bp, 9 predicted proteins | sample AntAceMetag02UKH_FD_184767 | JGI IMG/M metagenome (GOLD analysis project Ga0208902, IMG submission 184767) | Saline lake microbial communities from Ace Lake, Antarctica - Antarctic Ace Lake Metagenome 02UKH (SPAdes) (version 2) | ecosystem: Environmental > Aquatic > Non-marine Saline and Alkaline...
AAAGAATAAACTTGTCAACAGTCAGGAACTGGATACAACACTCATCTGCAAGTCCATCGGTCTTCAGGCTCGGGCGCTGAAAAACAAGAATGTGCTTGGTGTTCTGGATCTTGAGGCAAGGGGGGCAGGTCTCGAGGAGATTATTCCCATGATTACCGGGGGACGGATATCTCAAGCTTGGGAAACAGGGGATGTTGATCTGGCTCCCATGATGGTGGGACAGTCGGTGGGCCTGGTCCACAAGATCATGACCTGCAAAGAACTCGTAGAGGGAATGATGAAAGAGGCCGAGGAGCAGATAGCCCTCGTGTCCGGGAAAATTTCAAACTAAGAAAATCGTTCAGAGATAAAAAGGGGTCAGGTCTTGCGTTTTGCCTTTTACCTGACCCCTTTTACTTATTTCCTCTCCAAACTGCTGTGACGCCGGTAGGCTCTTTTTCCTTTTTTGATTTTCTTTTCCTGTGGTGTGTTGTTTTCCTGAAACGGGTCTTTCCCGATCCAGCGGGGGGTAATCTTCTTCTTGCGGATGAGTTCACGAAGCTGGGGAAGGTCGCGCTTGGTCACAAGAGTAAAGGCCCGGCCTCTTCTCCCCATTCGCCCGGAACGACCGGTACGATGAGTATACTGTGTTCCGTCCCATGGCAAATCCCAGTTTATTATGTGAGATACGTGTGTAAAATCGAGTCCTCTTCCTGCGACATCGGTGGCAATGAGGTAGCGGAGTTTCTCTGTTTTGAAACGCCTGAATATGGAAGAGCGCTTGTTCTGGCTGAGCCCTGCGTGTATGTACTCGATATCTTTATAGTGTTTCCGCATATCACGGAATAACTTGTCAACCCTGTGCCGGGCATTACAGAAGATGATCGCCTGGCTGACATCTTCTGACTCGAGATATTTTATGAGTTCCGCTCCCTTGCGATTCGGGTGGAGATAGGAGAAGTAATGTTCGATGCTTACCGGTGCCGCCCGTTTTTTGATAAGGGAGATGTATTCGGGGTCCCGCAGATAATTATGAGAGAGCTTTACAATGTTGTCGTCCATTGTCGCGGCGAAGAGGAGCGTCTGATGTTTATTGATCATGCAGGACATGATAAACTCGACGTCCTCGAGGAACCCTTCCTTTAAGAGTTCGTCCGCTTCATCGAGGATGAAGCATTTCACGTTCGACAGATTGATAACCCCGTCATACAGAAGATCGATGAGTCGCCCGGGAGTCGCGACGAGGATATGTACCTTGTGTTTTATCTTGGCGATCTGAATCTCCTTGCTGAACCCGCCGAAGACGGCAAACGAGACTACCCCGGCCCCGGCGCCGATCTTTTCGATCTCATCCACATACTGAAGGCATAATTCACGGGTCGGGACGATTACCAGACTCTGGATGGCGTTTAGTGAGATATCGATCTTCTGAACAAGGGGAATCGAGCACGCGGCTGTCTTTCCCGATCCCGTTTCCGCGAGGGCGCAGAGGTCCTGTCCCGAGGTAATGATGGAATAGGTAGCCTCCTGAATGGGGGTCATCTCCCTGTACCCTATCTTCTCTACCGCATTGAGGATTTGTGAAGGAAGTCCAAGTTCACGGAATTTCGTGCGTTCCTTCTTTTTTTCTGCCGGGATTTTCTCTTTTGTGACGTTCCTCTTTCTCCCCGCTGGTGTTTTCTTTCTTTTCTCGACCTGGGGCACTTTTTCCTTCTCTGTTGTGTGCTGTTCCTCTTTCTTTCCTGGAATAAGCGCTGTAAGAGATTTCAGAATCTTTAATAGATCAAATTTCATGCAAGTCATCCTTTTCTGTGTGATGGTTTTTTCCTGTATCAGGGGTCACGCGGCGGACTATACCACAACTTGCCCCTTTTAACGCAGGATTATTGTAAGGATTAAGCATGGACACCCCTCTGTTTCTTTCCTGGCTATCCTGTCTTTCTAATGAAAACGGGGAGGTATCCCTGTATTTCCCTTTTAATGGGCGCTATCCCCATTTTTCATTCATTTACTTGTTTCGGAAATGACCCAAAAGTGCTAAAGCTTTTATCTATTTACAAATAAAGGCGGCGGTCATAATGGATTCATACACGCAGCAACAATTGAAAGAATTTTTATCACCACGCAATATAGCCGTTGTCGGAGCGTCACCAAACAATCAGTGGTTCGGAAACATACTGGCAAATGCCCTGAAATCGGGCTTCGAGGGACAGGTTTATCCGGTTAACCCCAGGGCGGATGAAGTACAGGGAATCAGGGCATACAGGACCATTTCCGATCTTCCCGATGGAAAGATCGATCTTGCCATTCTCCTTGTGAAGAGCTCTATCGTTCTGGAAACCCTCGAAAAGCTGAGAAAAAAGGGAATCATGAATCTGCTTCTTGTCTCATCCGGGTTTGCGGAGACGGGCGAAGAAGGGCGGCGCATGCAGGATCGACTCAGGCAGTACTGCACACAACACGGCATAGTCCTGATGGGGCCAAATTGTCTCGGATTCATCAATCTGCGGGAGAGAGTGAGCACCTTTTGCGGCGGGGGGGTGGAAGGAGAATTGATTCCGGGTGCGGTTGGTGTGATCGGGCAGAGTGGTGGAATCTCCGAGGTGATTTTTACAAAGATATTGAAGAAGTCTGTCGGAGTTTCTCTATACGTGACAACCGGCAATGAGGCAATGGTTGAAGCGGAAGACTGGATGGAATATCTTGTTTATGATGAATCAACCCGAGTAATTACATGCTTCATTGAAGAATTCAGGAACATTGAGAAGCTGAGACGGGTGGCATTCGAGGCTGCCCGCAGGAAGATCCCTATTATAATTCTGAAGATCGGACGCTCGGCGAAGGGCAAAAAGGCGGCAGTTTCTCATACAGGAGCCCTCGCCGGCAACGACAATATCGTTGACGGGTTTTTTAAACAGATTGGGATTATACGGGTTGAGACTATAGAAGAACTCGTGGAAACGACCGCCATCTTTTCCCGGTGCGAGCTTCCGAAAGGAAAAGGTCTGGGGATCTGTACCTTCTCCGGTGGGTTGTGCGGCCTTTATGCCGACCTGTGTGAGAAGTATGGCATCGAACTGCCGTCGCTGCAGGAAAAAACTATACAACGTTTAGTCTCACTTCTTCCCGAATTTGCCCAGCCGGATAATCCTCTCGATGTAACAGGGTCAGGATTTATGCAGGGATTGAATGAGATTGTTCGGTCAATGATGGAAGATGAAAATATCGATATTATCGCTCCGATCTTTATTCCGCCAAAGGATAAGGATGATCCCGTTGGGTTTCTCAATGAATCATACATGTCCCTTATCGATACAGTTAATAAGCCGGTTATCCCGATAACCTTCAGGGAAATGACTGACTATGCTGCAGACTATCTGCACAGCAAGGGATTGTACTTCATAGAGGATCCGGATATTGGATTCAAAGCCGTGTCTCATTTGATGGAGTATGCCGAATTTTTGAGACACAGGGCCTGAGCATCCGGGGGTAAGGAACAGACAGTTACACTTATTCGAGTATGCCCAGCTATTACGCATTTCAAACTTGATGCAGGGAGAACTTATATGCCAAAGACGCTGACTCAAAAGATATTGGAGAGTCATATTGTTGCGGGTGAGTACAAACCGGGAAAGGAAATCGGGATCCGCATAGATCAGACCCTGACCCAGGATGCTACCGGAACAGTGGCTTATCTGCAGTTTGAGGCCATGGGGATTGGCAGGGTAAAGACGGATCATTCGGTAAGTTTTGTCGATCATAATACAGTACAGATGGGATTCGAAAATGCCGATGACCACCGATATCTTCAGACAGTAGCGGCAAAATACGGGATAGATTATTCACGGGCAGGGAATGGGATTTGCCATCAGGTTCACCTGGAAAGGTTTGGCAGGCCTGGGACAACTCTTCTCGGTTCTGACAGTCATACGCCAACAGGCGGAGGAATAGGACAGATCGCCATCGGTGCGGGAGGCCTGGATGTTGCACTTGCCATGGCCGGCGAGCCGTTCTATCTTACCTGCCCAAGGATCATTAAAATCAATCTCACCGGCAGACTCGATTCCTGGGTGAGCGCCAAGGATGTGATACTTAAAATCCTGAAGATATTTACAACGAAGGGGAATGTAGGATGTGTATTCGAGTATGGAGGCCCCGGGGTTGGAACCCTGACCGTTCCCGAGCGTGCTACCATAACAAATATGGGCGCCGAGTGCGGTGTAACGACATCCATATTTCCGAGTGATGAACAAACCCGGAAATTCCTCAGGGCGCAGGCGAGAGAGAAGGAATGGGAAAAAATGGATGCAGATCCCGATGCCGAATACTCTAAGATTGTAGAAATCAACCTGTCGGAACTGGTCCCTCTCGCGGCGACCCCCCACAGTCCCGGCAACATATCTACAGTAAAGGAACTTGAGGGCATGGAAGTAAATCAGGTGTGTGTGGGCTCCTGCACCAATTCCTCTTACAGAGACCTGATGATGGTTGCAAAAATTCTGAAAGGGAAAAAGGTGCATCCCCGTGTAAGTTTTGTCCTCGCCCCCGGCTCAAGACAGGTCCTGGATATGCTGGCGAGAAACGGTTCCCTCACCGATCTCCTCGAAACGGGTGTAAGGCTGGAAGAAAATGCCTGCGGTTTCTGCATAGGGAACGGCCAGTCACCGCAGACCGATGCCGTATCTCTGAGAACCAGCAACAGAAACTTCCTCGCCAGATCAGGGACGAAGAGTGCCAATGTGTATCTCGTCAGTCCTGAAACTGCCGCCGCCGCAGTCATTACCGGAAAAATCACAGATCCGGGGAATCTTGGTTTTCCCTGTCCCGAGGTGGCGATACCTGAGGAATTTATAGTAGACGATTCAATGATACTTCCCCCATCCGACGACCCGGCGGGCATCGAGATCTGGCGGGGACCCAATATAGGAGAACTGCCGGCCAATGATCCCCTGCCTGAAACTGTGGCCGGCGTCGTAACCATAAAGGTGGAGGACAATGTCACTACGGACCACATTATTCCCGCCGGCGCCCGGATGAAGTACAGATCAAATATACCGGAGTATTCCAAATTCCTATTCGAGGTAGTAGATCCCCTGTTTTATGAGAGGGCAAGGGAGGTAAAGAAACCGGGGGGCCACAACATCATCGTTGGCGGATTTAGCTATGGGCAGGGGTCATCAAGAGAGCATGCGGCCCTCTGTCCCATGTATATGGGGGTAAAGGTGGTTCTCGCCAAGTCTTTTGAGAGGATTCACACGGCCAACCTGATAAACTTCGGTATTGTTCCGGTGACATTCAGGAATGAAAACGACTACGACCAGATAAGTCGGGGAGATAATCTTGAAATTCCAGATATTCGCGAAAAGATCAGCAGGGGTGAAACACTGATTATCAAAAACACTACGAGAGGAGTAGAATTTGAGGTTGAGTACGACCTGTCCGACAGGGCAAAGGAGATTGTCCTCGCCGGAGGAATGCTTTCGCTAATAAAGAATAGAAAGTCATTAATGTCAGGGAGACGAATAAGTGACGGAAAAAGTTAAGGTAAAAACGCCCATCGTAGAGATGGACGGAGACGAAATGACCAGGATCATGTGGCAGATGATCAAGGATAAACTGTTCCTGCCCTATCTCGATCTGAAGACTGAATACTATGATCTCGGCCTGAAAAAGAGGAATGAAACGGACGACCGGATTACCATCGATGCGGCCCATGCAATCATGAAATACAGAGTAGGCGTAAAATGTGCCACAATTACACCCAACGCAGACAGGGTTGAGGAATATGGACTTAAGAAACAATGGAACAGTCCCAACGGAACCATCAGGGGAATTTTGGACGGTACAGTCTTCAGGGCACCCATTCTGGTAAAAAATATTCATCCCTTCGTGAAAACCTGGAAGAGGCCTATGCACATAGGGAGACATGCCTGTGGCGACGTATATGAAAACCAGGAGATTAAGGTCCCGGGTCCCGGAACAGGCGAGCTTGTTTTTACACCCCGTGACGGGGGTGAACCGATCAGAAAGGTGATCAAGGAATTTGAGAGCCCGGGGATAGTTCAGGGAATTTATAATACAGCTTCCTCCATCAGGAGTTTTGCCACTTCCTGCTTTACCTACGCCATGGATCAGAAGATCGATCTCTGGTTCAGCACGAAGGATACCGTTTCTAAGATCTATGATGCGGAATTTCGCAAAATATTCGATGAGGAATATGAAGCAAACTGGAAGGACAAATTCGAAGAGGCCGGGATCGAATATTTCTACACTCTTATAGATGACGCTGTTGCAAGAATCATCAAATCGGAAGGCGGTATGCTCTGGGCCTGCAAGAACTATGACGGAGATGTCATGTCGGACATGCTTGCCTCCGCAAATGGGAGTCTGGCCATGATGACATCGGTTCTTGTATCGCCGCATGGCTACTTTGAATATGAAGCGGCCCATGGAACCGTCCAGAGACACTACTATAAGCACCTTGCAGGCGAGAAGACATCCACGAACTCCATGGCGCTTATATTTGCCTGGACCGGATGCCTGAAAAAGAGAGCGGAACTCGATGGCACACCCGAGGTCGCTGAATTTGCACGGAAAATAGAAGATGCCGCATTAGAGACCATTGAAAGTGGTATTATGACCGGCGACCTTATGCTTGTCGCTGATCCTGATCCAAAAAACCGCCGGGTCTATACGGAGGATTTTATAGATTGTATAAGACAGAATCTCGAGAAGAAGCTGTGACGGCTTCGTAAAAAGTTAAAAATTCCCCCTCTCCCTCGATGGGAGAGGGTTGGAGTGAGGGTGATAATTATCCCTGTTTCCGTATATTATTTTTCCCCCAATTCCTTCGATCTCTTTGTCGCGGCTTTCACCGCCGCCGCAAGGGCCTCTCCGATTTTCCCGGCCTTAAGCGCCTTTATGCCTTCTATGGTGGTACCGCCTGGAGATGCCACCATATCGGTGAACTGGGCCGGCGTCTTGTCCCCTTTGAGACACAGTTTCGCGGCGCCTAATATGGTCTGGGCCGCTAATTTTAACGAGGTCCCGGCTTCAAGCCCCTGGCTGATGCCGGCATTTGCAAGCGCGTCTATGATAATGAATCCATAGGCGGGGCCACTCCCGCTCAGACCTGTAACCGCATCGATGAGTTCCTCTTTGACAACGACTGTGACTCCTACGGAATCGAATATTCGGCGGGCTGTGGCGATATCGCTGTCCGTGGCATTCCTGCCGCCCGCAAGGGCCGCCGCGCCTTCGCCGATGAGGGCGGGCATGTTTGGCATTACCCTGACTGTGCGGGTTTTTTCGCCGAGGTGTTTCTCTATGAATCCAAGGGTGACACCCGCCGCGATGGATATGACAAGCCTGTCCGCAACGGTATCGGCCATATCACTTAATACTGTTTCCATGTTCTGGGGTTTTACTGCGAGGATAACAATGTCGGAGACCTTTACCGCTTTCGTGATGTCATCCGATACACATACATGATATTTGTCTCTGAAATGCGCAAGCCGTTCCTCTCGTATGTCATGTATGGTTATATTTTCCACCTGAGCCAGGCCGCTTGAAATGATTCCCACGGCGAGCGCCTCCCCCATGTTTCCTCCGCCTATGATGCATATCTTTTTTCCCGGCATTTTAGCGTGATAGCCTCCCTGTTTGCAGATTGTACAAGATAATTTATGCTCCGGGGCACAGCTCTATCCGTCTTCCCGGGAAACATAAATCTTGACTTTTAAGATAGCAATTACTATTCATAACCTATTTTAATGTAAAGGGGAAGGGATGTTTGTATTAGGAAATTTTATAGAGGCTCTTGCCAGGATCGTCGACATGGGACTTACTCTGTATATGTGGCTCATCATCATAAGGGCTCTGATCTCCTGGGTGAACCCCGATCCATACAATCCGATAGTCCGGTTTTTATATAGAGTTACGGAACCTGTGCTTTACCAGGTCAGGAAATGGATTCCGCTTAGAGGTATGGGCATGGATTTTTCTCCGATTATTGTAATCCTGGTGATTGTATTCCTACAGAGTTTCCTCGTAAAAACCATGCTGCAGATTGCGTTTAATTTCAGATAAGTGGAAGGTGCCTGCTTATGAATATTACGCCTTTGGACATAGATAACCAGAAGTTCCGAACGAGGTTCAGGGGATTCGATGTCAGGGAGGTCGATGATTTTCTGCAGTCTGTGGCGGAGGATATCCTTGACGTAATGAGGGTGGAAGCAGATAAACTGGACGAAGAAATTAAACATCTAAAAAAGACAAAAAAGCAGCTTGAGACTTATTTTGAATCGTTTCTCAGATTCAATATTGAATTCCTCGATACGTGGAACAAGAGGGAGACATGATCCCGGTCGGTGAGACAGCTGATGGTGTTGTATTCAATATCAGGGTTATCCCGCGCGCGTCCAGATGCGAGCTTGCGGGTATTCAGGGTGATGCCCTGAAGCTCAGAATAACGGCGCCCCCTGTTGAAGGCGCGGCCAACAAAGAGTGCATAAGATTCCTCTCAGGCATACTGGGTGTAAAAAAATCTCAGATAAAAATCATAGCCGGTTACAGATCAAAGAATAAAAAAGTTTCAATTTCAGGAATAAACAGGAAAGACATCGAGAGAATGGTGTAAAAAAGGGGACTCAGAGTTTTCTTTTTCTGCACATGCGATGAGGAACGAAAGATTGTTTAGAGATATCTTCAAGGAAAGCCTGCAAAAACGCCTTGTATTTGGATTTCTGGCAGCCACCTGCATTACCGGCATGGTGGCTACGTTCGTTGGCATAAAGATAATCAGCAGAAATACCGTGGATGAGGCACAGAGAAGGGTGCAGCAGGATATAAATACCGCGAGGCTCATCTATGAACACAACATGGAGAGACTGGCATTTCAGGTCCGCTGCATAGCATTGAGATCCGATCTTGACGATGCGATTTCTTCCGGTGATATGCTCGCGCTGAAAGATCTGAAAGGGTTGATACGCACGGGGATGGAGGTGAAGAATGAGCAGATAACCGAGTGTATGTGTCTTGACATGCTTTTCCTGGTGGATGCCAGAGGCAACGTGCTGTACAGGGCTTCCAACCCCGTGGCCAGAGGGGATAATGTCTTGTGGGATCCAGTCATACGGGAATGCCTTGATAAAAAAACGCCCCTGTCGTCAACAGAACTGATTTCTTCGGAAAGAATAGAAAGGGAGAACCCCCTGCTCTCGGAGCGTCTTGGGATATCCATAGTAAAGACTCTTCGATCAATAGAAACCGGGGAGAAACAATTGTCTGATGGGATGGTGCTGAGAGCGGCCTATCCCGTCTTTGACGCGCATGGGAGGTTCAGAGGCGCTCTTGTTGGAGGTGTTTTGCTTAACGAGGATTATGCCATAGTGGACAAGATAAAAGAAACGGTATACCGCGACGAAAAATACAAGGGCCTTGATATGGGGTTTGCCACGATATTCCAGGGAGGCGTGCGCGTATCCACCAACGTGATGACGAAGGATCTCAGAAGGGCAACAGGCACCGTTGTGTCGAGGGAAGTCTATGAAAGGGTTGTTGAAAATGGCAAAAACTGGATTGGGAGAGCGTTTGTAGTCAATGACTGGTATCTCAGTTCGTATGTGCCTATATACAGTATAGACAACACCATAATAGGAATGCTCTACGTTGGAATACTGGAGGCAAAATACAGGGACATGAAACTGCTTGCCATGTGGATATTCCTGGGTATAACGACACTTGGCATGGTTGTAGCCTTCATTATCTCTTTCTGGATGGGACAGACCATTATGGAAAGGATGCGCATATTGAAGCAGGCCGCGGAGACAATCGCAACCGGTGATCTCGATTATCAATTGCCCAGTAGTAAATCTTCGGATTTTGGTGTGCTGGACAAGGCGTTCAATGATATGGTCAAGTCACTCAAGGATCGCGATGACAGACTCAACAAAGCCTTCCAGCAACTGACACAGACAAAACGGCTGATTTCTCTTGGACAGATAGCGGCCGGTGTTGCCCATGAGATGAACAATCCTCTCGGTGGTATATTACTTTACAGCAGTCTCGTATCGGAAGACCTTCCGGAAGACAGCCCGGCACGGGAAAATATGAACAAAATCATATATCAGACAAACAGGTGTAAAGAAATCGTTCAGAACCTCCTGGATTTTGCCAGAACTCCTTCGGGCGAGATGATACCGCTCAATATAAACGATGTACTTCTGACGTCTCTCAGTCTGGTGAAGGACCAATCCATGTTTCACGGGATAGAGGTAA
>Ga0208902_1001758_pt1 | contig 10254 bp, 11 predicted proteins | sample AntAceMetag02UKH_FD_184767 | JGI IMG/M metagenome (GOLD analysis project Ga0208902, IMG submission 184767) | Saline lake microbial communities from Ace Lake, Antarctica - Antarctic Ace Lake Metagenome 02UKH (SPAdes) (version 2) | ecosystem: Environmental > Aquatic > Non-marine Saline and...
CAGACGGTAATTTTCAGAGTAATCTTGAAATCACTAAAATTTCACAGGAATCAAACACTACAGAAGGGCTCTATAAAGTCTTTTCTTTGGGGTAAATATGAACAGTGAGGAACTTTCTATGTATAGAGTCCAAAATGAATTTAATCAAATACTGGAAAAAGAGAGCATTAAAAAACTTATAAGCACCGAGCTAAATGCTGCTAAAGACCTCCGTATTTCATTAGTCAATGTGATTAACTACATTCGTAGATTATCGAATTGTGAAGCAGTCGGTATCCGTTTATATGATAACGATCACTACCCTTTCTTTGTGTTTGATGGTTTTACTGAACAGTTTATAAACGAAGATAGTTGCTCATCTAAATTTAATATGAAAGAAGGGTTGGATACTGGATCCATCACCAAAAAAATTGATAATACTACATTTTTTGAGAGAACTTTCGATAATGAAGAATCTGATTCTGCATTTTTTTCATTTATTAAAAATAGAACATCTGAAATTGATGTCAGCCCTACTTTTAACAAATCACTGCAATCGAATGATCTTCAAAATAAAATCACTGATCACTGTATCGGGTGGGGGTATGAATCAACTGCATTAATTACAATAAATGCCATGGGAGAATTGATAGGTCTGCTGCAGTTGAATGACAAAAAAACAGACATGTTCGATGATTGCCTAATTGAATATCTTGAACTGATTGGAAACTATATTGGTATAAGATTTCAGAATGAGATAATTCTCACAAGTTTAAAAAAGAAAAATGCATTAATTAACACTTTATTGGGAGATATCCCGAATGAAACTATTATTGCCGATCGCAATGGAACAATTTTGGCAGCTAATCACGTCAGTGAAAATTCAATCAGTACATTATCGAGTATCGAAGAAACTTTTTATATAGATTGTACAAATAATCATGAAATCAATATACGTAATGAACTGACAAAATGTATAAATACAGGTAGTGTAAAAGAATTCCCTTATCTGAAACATGAAGATAAGTTTTTCTCTATAACCCTGACCCCTTTTGGCGACGAGAAAATAATAATATCAAAAAAAATGATTGCCAATACCAACACTGGAGAAGTACTAAAAAGAATCAATTCAAAACTTAAATTTACCCATGATAGTCAACTACTTAATAAAAATACCGAAAGGCTTGCCTTCACCGGTCGTATTGCTGCTGGTATTGCCCATGAAATAAGAAATCCTTCAACAAATATCTCACTGGCTCTGAATCAATTGGAAAATACCTTTGATTCTGAGTGGAACGGGAATAAATATATTGGAATCATTGAAAGAAATTTAAATAGAATTAATTATTTAATAACCGAGCTTCTCAACTGTGCCCGACCACCAGAACTCAATATACAACCTTATAATATACATAAAATTATAGAGAATATCATTGAATCTGTTGATGAAAAAATTAAATCAAAACACATAACTGTGTTTAAAGAATTTACCAGTGAGAAATTTACAATTCCTGTAGACAAAGAGTATATAGAACGTGTTTTTTTAAACTTTACACTTAATGCTATTGAAGCAATAGCGGATACCGATGGACTCTTAACCATTTCGACGCGAAATAATGGACAGTGGTTCTTGATAAAAATAGAGGATACCGGCATCGGTATTCCTGAAGAAGATATCATAAAAATATTTGATCCCTTCTTCAGTTCCAAACAGGGCGGCATTGGTTTGGGTTTAACGACATGTTATTACGTTATTGTTAGTCACGGCGGCACCATAGAAGTTACGAGCGAGCAGTCCAAAGGAAGCATATTTACAATATTATTACCACTAATAAACAAAGCAGAAAGCGATAAATCTTAATGAAAGAATTTACCTATGACATTAAAAGAGGAGCGGACACATATCGTATGATATCAGAAAGCCGTTTTAAGGGGTGGATTTCTTCAGGTAAAATAAAATCCGGAGAAGTATTAGTTTGGCGCAGCGGACTTTCTAGCTGGCGTAAAGCCGAGGACCTTGAGGAACTGCAACCATTTTTTAGGATGCATGAAAACAGGTCTTCTCTGAAAGGGTTTATAAAAGAACACCCTATTATTATGCAGCAAATGCCAATTAATAGAGAAATAAAAAAAATTATGTTAATCGATGATGAAATAGATTTGTGCCTATTGCTCTCAGAAATTCTTGAGAAAAATGGATATATCGTAACCAGTGTTAATTCAATACGCGACGCTCTGAATTTTCTTATGGAAGAAACACCTGATCTTGTAATCCTTGACTTAAATCTTCCTGATGGGGATGGCATGCGTGTGGTTCCAGAAATCAAGAAGAAAAGCCCTAATACGATTATTTGCATAGCATCTGCGTACGGCTCTGAGAAAAGAAAAATGGAGGCTAAACAAGAAGGGATATCGATTTTTATCGACAAACCTTTTTCTGCAGAAGAGATATTGAAAAATATCAAACAATTCAACAGACAGGAGTGATTTTAATGAAAACTGTTTTTATTGTTGATGATAATACTGAGTTTTGTTTCCTTCTCTCAAATATTCTGGAAAAAGAAGGATATTTAGTTAATGATTATCACGATGGCATGCAAGCACTGCAAGCGATTGAGAAAAATCCTCCTGATGCGGTTCTTCTGGATGTCCAGCTCCCAGATATAAATGGTATACAAGTACTAGAGAAGGCAAAATCATATAACAAGGATTTGTCAATTATCATGCTTACGGCTTTCGGAGAGATAAAGGATGTAGTTAAATCGATGAAAGCTGGTGCCTTTGATTATATCATGAAACCTTTCAAACAGGAAAAACTACTTGACGTACTAAAAAAATCGATCCATTCTTGCAGCTCCTGTACTGTTCAAGGATGCACGGATTTCATACAAACCTCAAAATTACCTGAACAAAAGTTAATAGGAAATTGTACTATATTTCAAAACATTAAAGCTGATATTAAAAAAATTGCACCAACCGACACAACAGTTATTCTTCAGGGAGAAAGTGGTTGTGGTAAAGAACTTTTCGCAAGAATAATCCATCGGGAAAGTTCCAGGAAAAACAAGCCATTTATTCCTATAGATTGTGGCGCTATACCAGAAAACTTGATTGAAAGTGAACTTTTTGGCTACGAAAAAGGTGCATTTACCAATGCGAACACTACGCATAAAGGGAAAATCGAACAAGCAAACAGAGGTACACTTTTTCTGGATGAGATTACTAATCTTTCTGAATCAGCCCAGACAAAACTTCTCCGTGTAATTGAGGAAAAAAAGATCTGGCATCTGGGGGGGGCAAAAGCTATCCCTTTAGACATTCGGATAATAACTGCTTCCAATATTAATATTATTAGTGCAGTTCATCAAAAAAAGTTTCGTGAAGACCTTTATTATCGATTAAATGAATTCACCATCTCCATTCCTCCTCTGAGAGAGAGGCAAACTGATATTCCAGAAATACTATTTTACTTCATAGTAAGAGCTAACAATGAATTTAAAAAACAAGTGAAGAGTTTTTCTCCCATGGCACTTAAGTTGCTGATAAATTATTCCTGGCCCGGAAATGTAAGAGAACTGAAAAATGTCGTGAGAATGGCCGTATTATTTGCTGAATTTGACACTATCAATTATAATGAGTTGCCACAACAAATCACTGCATTCAAACCAGACATCACCTGTGAAAAATCCGTGCAAATGGATAATAATTCATTTAAATCCGTTACCTGCAATATCGAAAAAAAGCTGATAATAAATACTCTGAACCATACTAAAAATAATAAAACAAAAGCCGCCGAGCTTCTACAAATGAATAGAAAAACACTTTACCGGAAGATAATAAATCTGAATATCAATAATTAGGGAGTGAAAAACTTCTCACACCATTCTGCATTGATACCTAATGCAAATTACTTGTCGGCCAGTACATTACGCAGCGTCTCCTGCATTTGTTCAATGTGGTACGGCTTGTTTACTATACCACTAAAGCCATAATTCTTATAGTTAGCTACAATGGTGTCATTCGAGTAACCGCTGGACACGATTGCTTTAACTCGGGGGTCTATCTCAAGCAATTTCGCAATCGTCTCTTTTCCCCCCATACTTCCCGGTACGGTCAGATCCAGAATAACCGCATCAAATGGGTTTTCAGAGATCTTAGCTTCGGTATACCGTTCTATTGCATCATCCCCATTTCTGGTGAGTTCTACTTTATAGCCAGCATTAATCAGCATTTTGTTTAGAAGCGCAAGAATTGTTTCCTCGTTATCCATTATCAGGATGCGTCCCGAAGTTACTGCCAGGGTTTTGATTGCGGCAGCTTTCTTCTCTTTTATGATTTTCTTCTTGAAAGCAGGCAGGTACATGTGGAAAGTCGTCCCTATCCCTAGTTGAGAGTCGAAAGTGATATGGCCTCCATGACTTTTCACGATAGAATACGTAGTGGCCAGACCCAGACCGCTCCCCTTCTGTTTAGTAGTGAAGTAAGGGTCGAATATTTTGTAATAATGACTTCTTGGTATACCGGTACCGTGGTCTTCTATGTCTATCATCACGTAGTTTCCTTCAGGCAGAGGCAGGTGTTGTTTTGTCCCTATGACCATGTTGTTGGCTCTTATATAAATTATTCCGCCATTGGGCATGGCCTGGTCGGCATTTATAACCAGGTTACTGAATATCTGGGTAAACTGCCCTTCGTCAGCTTCCACTGTCCACAGATTATCTGGAAAGGAAAATTCAGGTTTAATATCAGACCCTCTCAGGACAAAGCAAACTGATTCTTCTATCAACTTATTGATGGATATCAGTTTTTTCACTGGGGTTCCACCTCTTGAGAAGGTAAGCAGCTGTTGTGTAAGGTCCTTCGCCCTGAATGAAGCCTTTTCTGCTTCAATCAGCATTTCTTTAGCCGTATCTACTTCATTGGTTTCTATAAAACTATTTGCCAGTTGGACGTTTCCCAGTATTCCGGTAAGAATGTTGTTGAAGTCATGGGCAATTCCCCCGGCAAGGATGCCTACCGATTCAAGCCTGACTGTTTTCTCCCGTTCTTCATCAGTTCTCTTCTGTTCAGTAATATCACGTATATTACACTGAAAAACTCTTTTTTTGTTTACTTGATATGCGTTAGCTATAACTTCCACATCAATTTGTTTTCCTTCTTTGGTGATAAGCGGTAAGTGATCAAAACGAATATAGTTTTTATCCTGTAGTTCCTTATAAGAAATTTTACTTGCCAGAGTATCTTGTAAATCACCAATTCCCCATAGATTCTTCCCCATTAATTCATCTTGAGTATAGCCAAGCAGGTCAAGGGCGAACGGGTTGACGTCCAGGATCTGTCCTGTGTTTCCATCGAGAATTAATATAGCATCCTGGGCAGTTTCAATGAGACGCCGGTAGCGAATTTCTGAGGCTGCCAGAGCTGACTCAGCATGCCTGTTCTCAGTGATGTCAGTAAGAATAACTATCCTTCCCAGGATGTCACCTTCAATATTTTTTAACGTGCTGGTACTAAGAAGAAAGATGAATTCCACCCCGTCTTTCCGGTTCATTCTGACTTCAATGTTTTTCTTAGTCTCTTCACTTGTAATATCTGAGAAAGATAAAGACTGATTATCGGGATCGGTGAAAAAAGAGAGCAGTTCATCAAAGTGTCGATGTAGAAGGTTACCACCAAGTATTTGTTGTGCCATCCGGCTGATACGGCTTATGATTCCAGCCTCATCACACACCAGAATTATCTCGCTTGCCTGCTCAATAATTGAATTGGATAGTTTTCCTGAAGCCAGGATTTCTTCGTCACGTTTCTGTTTGCTCAAATCTGTCACTACTATACAGGTCATTTCAATATCGCCTGCCCTGTAAATACTTGCAGAAAAACAGACCGGGATATTGATACCGTCAGTGGCTGAAAGAGTAAGTTCACATTTATAATTATCTCTATCAGTGAAAGAATCAAAAAGCAGAAGGGAAGATAGCGTAAGCAGGGAACGGAATGGGGCGCCGGTGAGTTTTTCCATTGGTGTCTTGATCAGTGATGCTAAGTTACCATTGCAGTAGAGGATACTATTATCAGCCGCCAGTAGGGCTGCTCCTTCATTCATTGCCTCGACGAGTACCCGATATGCATGTTCTTCACAAATTTTATTGAGATTGGCAAAAGCGGTCACAGACTTCTGCATTACATTAAATCTCCCAAAGGTCCTAAATTGAGATTCAGATCATCATCTTTCAAATTGAAAACAGCTTTTAGTTCTTCCATTTTACTTTCCAGTTTCATGAAAGTTTCACCAAGCTTTTCTATCTCATCTTCTGATAGAGACCCTGCATCCATTCTTCTCATACCTTGTTTCTCTAATAGTTGTCTGATCAGTTCAATTAGCGTAAGAACCAGTTTAGCAAGTCCTTTTTCCGCGTTCTTTGGATTAGCATCAATTTTTCTTGGGAGGATGTTCTGAATTTTTTCAATTTCCTCAATAAAACCTTCTGGGTGATCCGATTCAACTCTCTCATTGATATTCATCATCTTAAAACCTTTATTTTGTAAGAATTGTATTTACAAAATTTAAAATAGTGGAATCTTGATCTAAACTTTGGTTATTTTTCATTTTAATAAAATTATAGGGAGGCCATGGACCACTGAACTGATATTCAAGATCAGGTTGAATAATTCTTAGTTTTTTGAAAGCCTGTGTAAGTTCTTTTTGCATATCTTTTTTTACCAGATATGCCGCATTTAAAAGTAGTTTCTCTGTCTGTAGTTTTTTCAATTTTTTTTCTACAGCAAACACTGAAATAAAATCATCGATTTGTGTAATATATTTTTCAGCTTCTTCCCAAAATGCTTTTTCATTCCTATGCAAATCAAGTTTTTTTTTCATATACACTTTTTGAAAAGACTCACCAGCAACAAGTTCTTCTTTTCTACATCTCTCTTTTTCAATAACAAGGTTAATTTGCTTTTTTATTTTTGTAGCAGGCCATAAAACTTTAATACCAAATTCCACTTTTTGTGAAAGTCTTTTAATATTTTCCTGCAATGCAGAATAGTGCTCTTCCAAAATTCTCAGAACACCTTCATTCCCCATGGCAATTGTCATCAATCTCATTGGAAGAACTGTATAATTCTCCATCAGTAATTCACATATTTCTTCATGTATCACCGCATAATTCTCCACTTGTGTATCCATTGTACCAACTGTCTCGATTTCACTGACAACAGCTGCAACATCTTTATATTTGATGAAGAACACTTTACGACTGCTCATAGAAACATCCGTTATATATGCAGCTGCATCACTATCGTGGGAAATAATGCAATAAATATAGATTTTTTTTAATGGTGTTGTGTTTTTCGGAAATGTATCTTTCTTCATCAGTACATACCCTTTAATTTCTCCATCGTTTCTACTGAACTCAACAATGCACGAAGTCCTAAATATATAAGATCTACATCTGCGACAGAAATAACAATATCCCCTGAAATAACTACACCTTTATCCAATACCCTATCCAGAATTTCTAAAATAGTGACATTTTTTGTTTTAATATCTAATTCATCCAAATTTTTCCTACCTCTGAGTTAAGCTGCTAAAATTATAGGGGGGCCATGGGCCAACACATTCGAAATTAAACCCTTTAGAATTATAATCCTTCTTAAGAATTTCCACCTCCGTAATAAAATTTCCAACATCACTTTGACCCACAAGAAAAGCAGCATTCAAAATCATTTCATCATTTTTCTCTTTCAATGATTCCTTGAACGATTCATTTATCTGTGTATCAAAGCTATGTTCTGCCAAATTATCTCGAAATAAAGTTCTGTACGTTGAAATAGTTTCATCAACTAACTCTTGAAGTATTTTAGTTTTTTTCTTTTTTAATAGATATGCTTTTCCAACGGAAGATAGAGTAATCTCATGCTCAAACAGCAGTATCCTATCAGATACTTTGCTAACATTTCTTAAAATCTCAACATCACAATAAATCTTTACGCCCCACTCTTCTTTTCCCTCCAAATAGATGAGTTTTTCCTCTAGATGACCAGCATGTTTTTCCATAAAACCTTCCAGGTTTTTCTTATCAATAAAAACTGTAGCAAATTGGGAAGGAATCACTGAAGTATCCTTCATAACAGTTTCTATTACTTTTTCATGGATTATCACATACTTACTCACCCACTCAAGGTTCTGTAGATTCTTTTTCAGAATTTCCTGAGTAAAATCATCTTTATCAACATAACTGATTGTTACATAAAGATTCCCGAACTGAAGAAAATCGATGGAGTCTACTAGATCAGTAAGATTAGTAAGCCTGGGAGGTTCTTTCGTGATACAGTATACATACAGGTAGCTAGCATCCGTATTCATTCTTCATCCTCTTCATCTTCATCATCATCATTTGCACCTATATTTAATCGCTCAAGCAATTCACTTTCTTGTGCAATATATTCCTCTTCACTTATTAAATCTAATTCATAACGCAGCTGCAGTTCCATAAGCTTTTCTTTTATTGAACCCCGTCCTGAAAACTCATTTTCTGCCACCTCATTAATTTTTTTTGCCAGCCAGATTACCCCTTTAATTATTAGCATAAAAATTTCCTATACCTGAATCCTTAAATTGACAAAATTAAATGGTGGTACCACAGTAACATATTTAATTCTAACCAATTCACCATATTTTGTATTGATATCTTCAATTTTACCGTCAAAATCCTCCAAATTATCATTCTCGACTAAAAAAGCTGCGTTTATCACCATCACTTCACCAAAAGTCCTATTCATTTTTACTTCCACCGCCAAAGGGGAAAGTATCTTGAGAATTTCATCCCTTAACAACTCAACTTCTTTCTTTAAAGCAGATTCAACCATTTCTCCTATTTTCATCCGCTGATAATGACTTTTTTCAGACGGTAAAGTAAGTATTATTTTCTTTAATTTTCTCAATTCCTCATATTTTTCAAGAATATGATTATAAATGACATCTTCTCGAAAGATAACTTTTAGTCCAATTTCCTTTTTATTATCAAACTTTGCCAGTAGGTCCTTGAATTGGGCAGTATCCTTACCAAGTATTTCTCTCACTCTATCCTCATGCTTTGCAACTGTTGCAAATCTTACAGGCAGGGTCGTGTGGTTTCTCATAACTTCCTCAATAACTTTTTCATGTGTCATGAGATTTTCTCTTGAAGTCTTGTATTTCTTTAAAGGGGCATTACTTACAACTGCTGCAATTCCATTGGTACAAATACTGTAAACAGTATCACCCCTTTCTCCAATACCGGAGATAGCAAATTCCCTGGAAATTTCAGATGCTATAATACAATAAATGTACTTTCCCTCATTCTCTCTATCTATCATGTTACTTTTCCCATTCTTCAGGATATATGGCAATATTCATAAAATTATAAACAGGAAGCGGGCCAGTATATTTAAATTTTATCCTGTTGTCATATTCTTTACATAAATCATCCATGAGATTATCAAATTCTTTTTCCCTTCCTTTGGAAATCAGAAACGCACCATTCATAAAATACTCATCACCTGTAGTACTGTTCACTCTGTATTCATATGATGCCGCTTTTAACACTTCAACTATCCTTTCTGTTTCCTCATTTTTTTTACTTTGCAGTGCATCTTTTACCATCTTTCCGATTTTCTCTATCGTCTTACTATCTTTCCCGCCGAGAGCCATCTCTATTTTTATATTGTTATTGGATTCTTCAATCTCTTTGAAAATTATACTCATATTTGTCCACAACCCTTTTACCCCTAATTCAATAAGATTTCTCATTTCCAAAGAAAGATTATTGAATTCCTTGTATCTCCTGATAAGTAGAGTTCTTATTACATCAGCGGTAGTTGCAATTGTACCAAATCTGACAGGGAGTACACTTTCATACTCCTTCATAACTTCTTCAATCACTGTTTCATGAGCCAGCAAATTTTCCCGATTTACCACAAATTTTGACATAGGATGACTGCTTGCTACCACTGCAAGACCTTCATATCCTATGGTCACAACCTCATCACCTCTCCCGCCTATTCCTATTGGGCCGAATTTTCTGTCATGCTTAGTAGGAATAATGCAATAGATGTATTTCCCTTCATTTTCCATATCAACTCCTGAGTTTTATAAAGAATGAATTTTTATTGATGTCTTCCTCAAGAAAAGAATATTGTCTTTTTTTAGAAACTTTAGCAAAAGAACAATAATCAATAAGTACATTATAGGCTCTGTTGATCTCATTAAATTCTTCCTCACTACCACTACCA
>Ga0208902_1001759_pt1 | contig 10243 bp, 24 predicted proteins | sample AntAceMetag02UKH_FD_184767 | JGI IMG/M metagenome (GOLD analysis project Ga0208902, IMG submission 184767) | Saline lake microbial communities from Ace Lake, Antarctica - Antarctic Ace Lake Metagenome 02UKH (SPAdes) (version 2) | ecosystem: Environmental > Aquatic > Non-marine Saline and...
AAATAAAGGAAACTAGGAGCCTCATGTATGCAAAAAAGTTTGAAGAAAAATCTTGACATTAAAGAAAAAGTATGGTAATATAAGGAAAAAGAAAATGGAGGGAATTAAACATGGAAGACACAAGCACGGAAGTTCAGGTTGTAGAGGAAAGAACCCCAGCAACACTAATTGAAGAAGCCGTAGCAAAAGGTGCAAATCTTGAAGATTTGGGGAAATTGCTTGAACTACAGCTTAAATGGGAAGAAAATGAAAGCAGGAAAGCGTATACAATAGCCGTTGCGGAGTTCAAGTCAGACTCGCCAGATATCTATAAAGACAAAACAAACAAACAGTTTAACTCAAAGTATAGCTCTATTGATGCATTGGTCAACCCTACGATTCCATTCTTAAGCAAATGTGGATTGTCTCATAGCTGGAGTTACGGGAATACTGAAGCTGGGTGGCCTACAGTTACTTGCATTCTAGCACATAGACTTGGTTATTCTGAATCAGTTACAATGGCTGCTCCTCCTGATGTTTCTGGCGGTGGAAGCAAAAACCCAATCCAGCAAATCAAATCGACTCAGACCTATCTTAAAATTGCTACATTTGAAGCCGTTACTGGGCTTGTCAGCAGCGAGGCTAACCTTGATGATGACGGAAATGCTTCTGGAACTGAATATATTGATGAAGAACAGATAGCAAAAATCAAAAAACTGATAAAGGAAAAAGGTGTAAATGAGAAAAAGTTTCTTGAATATTACAAAGCTGGTTCTGTTGAAGAGATAAAACTCAGGGATGTTGGCAAAGCTGAAAAAACCCTTAATAAAAGGAAATCAAAGGTGTAATATGCCAATAATTGTTTATGATATTTTGCAAGGAACTGAACCTTGGCACAAACTTAAAGCTGGGATTCCTTCTGGAACTGGGTTTAGTAAGATTGTTACCCTGAAGGGAGATAGGGTTAAGAATTTTAAGACTTATCTGTACAAAGTAGCAGCGGAGATAATTGCTGGCCCGAAAGATCAAGGTCGTCTTTCAGCCGATATGCTTCGTGGAATAGAGTTTGAGGATGAGGCTAGAAAATGCTATGAATTAGACGAAGATGTAGACGTGGTATGTGCTGGATTCATTTTCGCTGATGAAAGAAGGAGATATGGTGTTTCTCCAGATGGTCTTGTGGGGGAGAATGGGCTTATAGAAATAAAATGTCCAACCCTTCCTATCCATATAAAATATATAGACGAGGCTAAACTTCCAAATGATTACTTTCAACAAGTGCAGGGCCAATTGCTTGTGTCTGGTAGGGAATGGGTTGATTTTTTTAGCTATTATCCAGACCTAGATACAGATACCGACGTACCCAACTTCAAGTTAAGGGTATATCGTGACGAGATATTCATTGAAAAACTAAGAGCAGAATTGGAAATATTTGTTGAAGAATTGGATAAGCTGGTAGAAAAACTGAGAGCGATGTAATAGGGGGGGAATTATGACACCAGATGGAATAATGGAAGTAATGCGAAGAAAGAATCTCGATCTTCAAGAGAAAAACGTTCAGATTGTTACCCTTGCGACGGTTCAGGCAAACGCACAGAGGGATTATAGGATTACAATAGCCACCAAAATAGCCAAATTGCGTCTGGCTGGAGAGAGCGTCTCGCTTGCCGATACATTGGCAAAAGGTGATGAAGACGTGGCTAATAAAAAGGTAGATTTTGTGATAGCCGAGGCGACCTACAAGGCATGTCTTGAGAGTATCAAGGACACGAGGGCCGCGTTAGATACTGCGCGTTCACTTTTAACCTGGCAGCGAGAAGAAAAATACAGTAAACAGATATGATTAACCAAAAAAAAGCAGAATTATTGATAAATCGCGGGTTTTCCGATAAGGATGTAGCCGAAGAGGTGGGTTGCCATCCGCAATCCATCAAGCAATATCGGCTAAAGATGGGTATCTCTAACTCACGAAAGCTAGACTACGAGATTATTGATGTTCTAATTTACATTAACGAAAACGATTCTGAGGTAGCCGAATTAGTAAAGTGTGCTCCAGCAACAATAGCCTTAAGGCGGAGCAAGCTTGGCTTAAACAAAAAATACAGGGAGTATGCTTCTGGTAGGAGCGGTGTTAAATATTATCCAGATGTAGTAAATGCTATTATAGAAAAACTAAGAAAAGAATATGAAATTAAGGGGGACTTTAAAGAATGGATGAAAACGCACAGGAGCGAGATAGGGGAATTCTTGTCCAGCGAACAGTAAACATACTATACCGGTCGCTTAAGACGGAGCAGATGGTAACATACTGGGTAAGAACAAAGGACGGTAAAATATCTAAACCAGCCGATAAGTTTAAAAGGACAATACCCGAACTTATAGACTTGCATATGATAAAAAAGAAGGACGACAGAACGGTTATTGCTTATATAATTTCTGATGAGGTTGTTGGACAAACGGATTTGGGAGATCCAGACATATTGGTGGTTTATACCCCAAGTGGTGAAAAGATGTGGATTGCCGATTATATAAACGAAAGATCATCTGATGAATATGATTCCGCTGCATCAGATGAAATAAAGCGATTATACCGGAAAGTGAAAGACCTGAGTGCGGTTATAGACTCGTTAAGTGGGGGGAAACATGAACCTAGAGAACACGAATAAACTATTTGGAGATTTTCCGACGTTATATGGGGGTAAGGATGAACCATTAACTCAAAACCTGATGTCATTCGGATTTGAATGCTCAAACGGATGGTTTGATCTTATTTACGAACTATCTCAAAAGATAGTAGAGCTTGACCCCAACTGTAAGGCTCTCCAAGTTAAGGAAAAGTTTGGTGGCTTAAGATTCTACGTTGGTGCAGCCACAAACGATGTTTTTGATTTAATAGATGAGCATGAGGATATGTCTTACGGAATTTGTGAATCATGTGGTTCTACCGAAGATGTAACCCAAACCAAGCGTGGCTGGATAAAAACACTTTGCAAGAAGTGTATGGAGGAAAAGGGCATTGATAACACTTGATAGAGAGGCTGTAACATTTGATTTAGATGGGGTAATTCGTAACCTTTCTTATGCAGTATTTGGGCGTGTTCCGATGCACTGGAATGAGAAAATTAACGGAGACGGTGTAGTTGATTTTATAAACAAACACGCATATATTCTCCATGTAGCACCACCAACCAAATATTATGAAACAATAAAGGATCTATTCCCAAAACCGAATATCTTAACGCATCAAGCCCATTCTTGGATAAACAACACAGAACTATGGCTTAGTATGCACTTCGATGATTACATAGTTAAATACACGTCGTCTATCGAAGATAAGACCAGGGAACTCAAGTCTGGACTACTTGTAGAAGACTATCCCAATTTCCCAATAGAATTTTATAAAAGGGTAATACTTATTAGATATCCGTATAACGAAAACGTCAAAGAGGAAGATTGCTACGCTGTAGTAAATTCACCTGAAGAACTACGGGAGGTATTAAAATGGACATAAAGGATATAAAGCTGGAAAAACTAAAACTCGAACTGGAAGTATGGGAGGCTATGGTTGAGTTCGAGCGAGTTACGGAAACATATGTAGAGAGTGTTCATGTCAATAGGGTCTATCCTATCGGGGCTGAGTGTGGAGAAATAATAAACGTAAAGATTATTTGTGATATTGGTGGAAAATATTAAATGCGAGGTAAAGTATTAAAGGAAGCAATAGAAGTTATCAATGGAGAGCGACAAGACCAATACGGAAAGCCGGAGGATTCGTTTGCATTGATAGCGGAATTTTGGACTTCGTATGTTAAACGTATTAATAGAGACTTAGATGCGAAGGATATTGCGCTGATGATGGTGTTGTTTAAACTGGCACGAGAAATTTATCAGGGTAAGAGAGATAATCTGGTGGATGGTGCTGGATATATTGGTATAGCTGGGGATATGTAATGGACACTGGAACTGGCGTTGTAATTTTGGGTTTGTGGATATATGCAGGTTTTTGTATCAATGGATCAAATAATGTTTTTGCGTGGTGTTCTTTTTTGCTCGCATTTGCGGTTACGGTATTTGGTTTGAGTGGGATAGCGTGACAAGGGAAGGGAGTGGGGAATGAAAGAATTTGTATCTTTTCACGACATAAAGCAATTTAGAAACGCAATCAGAAATATTGGTATGGCTAGTCAGTACATTGGGCAGGATGAAGATGGCAATCCAATTTACGATATAACTAAAACAAAACCGACTTTAGTTTTTCATGGTACGGTAAAATTGCATGGAACCAATGCAGGTGTTTCTTTTTCAGAGAAAGATGGGATGTGGTTTCAGAGCAGAAAGAATATAATAAGTGTTGAAAAAGATAACGCTGGCTTTGCTTTTTTTGCATACGGTGCTAGAAGTGTATTTCAGTCGTTTTTTGATTCCATCTTTGAAAAAGAGCAGCTTAATACAAACGATACAGTCACCATATTCGGAGAATGGGCAGGAATGGGCATACAGAAGGGTGTTGGAATATCTGAGTTGGAAAAGATGTTTGTAATCTTTGCTGTAAAAGTAAAACCAGAAGATATAAACATCAATCCATATTATGTTGATAGTGATTATCTTCATTATGATGATTCTGGAATATACAATGTTGAGGACTTCAAAACATATGATATTGAAATAGATTTTGAGAATCCCAAGTTGGCTCAAAATAAAATGATTGAACTCGTGGCTGAAGTTGAGGCTGAATGTCCAGTTGCAAAACAGCTTGGGGCATCCGGTGTTGGCGAGGGGATTGTCTGGACATCTAATTTCAGGGATAATAAGTATTGGTTTAAAACAAAAGGGGAAAAGCACTCCACCTCAAAGGTGAAGGTTCTTGTTCCGGTTGATGTGGAAAAGTTAAACTCAATTAATGAATTCATAGACTATGCTGTTACTGAAAATAGATTAAATCAGGGAATAGAGCAGGTTTTTACCACAAATAGTTCAGAGCCAGCTATTGTTGGCATGGGTGATTTTCTAAGGTGGATAATGAAAGACATAATCAAAGAAGAAATAGATGTGTTAGAGGAAAACAATATCACACCAAAGGAGATTGGTAAAAAGGCTTCCGGTAGAGCCAGGGAATGGTTTATTAACTTATTGGACGAGAGGGCTGGGATAAAATGAGCTATGAGAAGATTGTTACTGGGGAAAAAATAGAACGCTCAGGGAGCTATAAGGAAAAGAGTCTTAAGGAAAGAGCAGAATATTTTGGGATAGCAACGGATTTTCCAACAAGCAGAGCTAGACGGAGGGAAGATCTTAAGATGGCTGTCAGGGAAGAACGTAAACGTAAAAAAGATTTGAAGGTGGCTGTTGGGAAAGAACTCAGCCTTAAAAGCAAAACCTAAAAACACCGAGGTGGCATTATGGATTTACTAATCATAATCTTTTGCGTTCTTGTTATTTATCAAGCATGGAAACTGGGAGGTTGAAAATGAATAGCATTGAAGAAATCTTTTTGAGGCATCCGAATTGGACAACAAAGCAAATCCAAGAGGAAACGGTAAGATTGGGAAGGCGATATTCTAAACGGCAGATTCGGAGAAAGTTGAGTCCGTTAAGAGGCAAGCAGTCAAGCTCAAGAAACAAACAAGATAGAGAGGAACAAATATCAAAAGATTTTAGTAGCGATAAGGGGGTTGTAACTACTAAATCGTGGAAAATTACTACAGTTGAAGATGCGCTTGAGAGAGCAGACATAGATATTGAGGAGTGGGAAGTTGAAAGATACTTAGTTAATTCATGGGAAGTTACCATGGGCGGAGAACCTCCAGAAACATACACAAATTGGCAAGTAAAGCTATGGCTGAAAAGAAGGATTCCGAATATATTAGAAGTACGAAAAGATATTTTAGTTGAAGAAATGGGTAAGCATTCCCCTATCTATACCTATCCTTATATTGAAACTCAATTAGACAGGTTTATGTATGAAATAGATTTGTTTGATGTTCACTATGGAAAGAAAGCATGGGAGGGAGAAACTGGTGAAAATTATGATTGCAAGATAGCTGAGGCCAGAAGTCTCCATGCTATTGCATATCACCTTAACCAACTAAACGGAGCTGTACCAGAATTGATACTATTCCCAATAGGCAATGACTTTCTCCATATTGATACACCAGAGGGAACAACTACTCGTGGCACCAAGCAAGATTCGGATGATAGGCTCAACATGCTTTTCAAGAACGGGATTTATTTGCTTGTTGAGATGATTGAAATGTGTGCTACGATAGCACCAGTGGAAGTGCTTGTTGTCCCTGGAAACCATGATTGGTTAAGTACTATTAATATGGCTACAGCATTAGAGTGTTGGTTTCATAACAATGAAAGGGTAACTATTGATGATAGCCCAAAAGAGCGTAAGTATAAGCACTACGGTTCAAATCTGATTGGATTTGTTCATGGGTCAAGAGACGATCCGCCACCGGATAAACTTCCATTAATAATGGCTGAAGAAATGAGCGATATATGGCATTTAGTAAAATATAAGGAATGGCATACTGGACATGTTCATAAGAAGAAAGAAGTTAAATATTTGTCTGCTGACTCGTTTGGTGGAGTTACTTTTGAGGTTATCCCATCCATGACAGGAACCGATAAATGGCATTACCAGCACGGATTCGTTGGCACTTTGAAGCGTTCTGTTGCCCAAACTTGGGATTACAAAAATGGGAAAACAAGTGTAAACTACTGCGTGGTTGATCTAGAAAATTAATTTGACCGAGTAGAGGCATGGGGAGGTATGTGTGGCAAAATTTAAAGATTTAACAGGGCAGAGGTTTGGATGGCTAATAGTAGTATCGAGGGCTGAAAACAGTAAAGCAGGTAAAGCTAGATGGAACTGTATATGCGATTGTGGAGAAACAACAACAGCTAATGGGCAAAGCTTGCGAGATGGGCATACAAAGTCATGTGGTTGTCTACAGAGAAAAACAATCGGTGATGCACATCTTACGCATGGTATGTGCGGAACCCCTATACATGGAATCTGGAAAGCAATGAGGCAACGTTGTATGAACCCTAGTAACCATGGTTATAGAAACTATGGAGGTCGTGGTATTTCTATTTGTGAACGGTGGAATAAATTCGAGAATTTCTATGCTGACATGGGAAGAATTCCAGCTAAAATGAGCCTTGAGCGTAGAGACAACAACGGAAATTACTGTCCAGAAAACTGTTGTTGGGCTACTAGAAAAAGTCAGAACAGAAACACCAGGAAAAATATAATAATTAAATATCAAGGAAAATCTCAATGTATGGCAGCGTGGGCTGAAGAACTTGGTGTTAATTATATTGTACTGTGGCGCAGATTACAAAAGAATTCACCACAATTTGCATTTAACATGTAATAAAAGGAGGTAATAAAATGGTTAGTTTATTGACGTGCTTTATCGCATTTATACTTGTGGTTTTAGCCATGGGAGTGACCACGAGAATTCTTATTGACAAACAATCTAAACACGTACCGATTATATTTGGCATGGATGAGATAATAAAACACATTAGGAGTAGGGGGGTTCGTGCATCATCATATCTTGTCAAGAAATGGCTAGACTCTGGGGAACTTCCAGTCAGACACGAATTAGACCGTTATTTCACGACTGCCTTCGTCCTTAACGGTTGGTTGCACAAAAACCGTAAGAAACTCGAAAAGTTATGACCCATTTAATCCAGAGATGAACAAAGAAATACCCCACTTCAAGTGCATCTAAAATGGGGTATTCTGTTAATTAACTACACACGAAAACCGCTATGGCTACAAAAAACACAACAATGGTCATTTTATCACCTCCTTTCTCTTTTTATTTATCACTTCCCTCTTACGATTTTCCATGCCACCTTGATACGTTCCCAAAATTTCAACTTAACGATTTCCGAAAAGTTCTGCTTCCAATATTTCCTTGTCTCCTTCCTGAGTTCTTTAGCTTTTCGCTGGTTCATTTTACCCCCTTTATCATTTATTGATTTTTATATTCATCCGATTCGCAATAGCATTCTGCACAAAGCGGCCCAGTTCCATCCTCAAGATATATTGAGTCGTCTTCGCACCTTCCAGTTGGTTGATCGCATTCACAGCATAATTGTCTTGTTCCTGGATAATGATTTGCATTCCATGCTTCATGCTCCCCATGATGTATTGCGTGTCGTTTTCCACCTGGCCAAGTATTCATGTTATTTCCTTTCATTTAGGCTTCTAGCAATTCAGACAATCCCTTTATTCCCTCCAATGCCTCCTGTATCGCTTCCCAATTGTCCATGTACCCGTTGCTATTTGGCTGGGCCATCTGTGCATAACACAGGAGGTGAGAAAATCTCCTAATAGCATTACATGCTTCTGTGCATAATAAATATTCTCTTTCTATGATTTCATTCGGTGTTTTAATTTCTTCTCCGCATTTTGGACACTTCATTTCGCTACCCCCCCCTTTCACCCTATTATTTTTTGCTCATATTCCATCAGGTCTGGATTATACGCTGACTTAAAAAGAAACGCAGCGTTCGTTTTAGTCAGTACTTCAAAAGCATTATTCGATTGAATTCCATTGCTACTTTCTTTCTTTTTAAAAGCTCTCAACATTTGCCTTATAGCGAGTGCTCTCCCAGTTGCCTTGCATGGATTGTCCCGAAGACTACATATTGAAATTCCTCTTGCAATATTTCCCTCTTCGTCTTCCCCCAGACACACGGTAACTCTCGGATGCCTATTCTCGTCTCTGAAATAGTAAAATCTTTTCTTCATTTTTCTTTCTCCCTTTCATTGTTTTTATTAAGTACGTTTATTGCCTTGCCGTAACTGCCCCTGTGATAATGTCCCAGGAATTTATCTACGGCATATTTCCCGTCAATGCTGTAAGTGTATGGTTTATTATCAACTGTCACCAATATCTCATACAGTCCATCCTTTTTAATTGAAATAAGCGTCATGTCTTTCATCTGATACCTCAGTATAACATTTTCCTTCGGTTAAGTAAATCTTTTTAATTGCATCATGGACTATGGCTTCTTTTTGAAGCTTGATAAGGAATCTAGTTTCTTTTTCTGGATCGAATTTCTTCACGTTCTCACCCCTTCCAGTAAAATTAGTTTAGCCCTTAGTAACTCTTGTCCCTCTTCTGTATGCAAAAATTCCAATAACTCTTCTCTGGTCATTTCTACACCATTTGCCGCCAGCCACCTATGAACATCCCCAACAAACTTTTTGGTGTGGTTGAATGTTTTTTTGGACTCCTCCCCAGATTGAGTTTCATGTTTCACGCTATAAAACAGATTCGTAATCTGCCTCCAGTTTATTCCCAATTTCTCCGCTACGCTCTTTCTTGTGCCATATTTCTTGATTAACCTCACAATGCAATCGTAATAGCTTTCATTGTCTTCTATGTAATCACATAATATATTTTCCCAATCTATTGTCATTTACCCATCCTCCAGTTTGTCAACATTTTTCTTGTCTGTTTAACTTTCATCTCAACAATGCAGAAAGCCAAAATAATCCCAGCCAGAACACCGACACCAAACCAAACAACATGTACAATCATAATTTTGCCCCCGCTTCCTTGATTGCTTGCCGTGCCCTTTTTACTATGGCTTTCTGTACTTCATCTTCTGGAAAACTACACCCCTCCGCTATGTCCTTCAATGCCCACAGCATTTTAGCATTGCTATCCTCAAGCCCCTTTATCCGCACCGCACTTTCACCTCTGCCAATCTCAATCCCTGACATTATGGCTTTATTCTGTGCCTTTGCTATCTCTGCTATTTGTTCAGATAGTTCACTCATTATTTACCCCCTATTGATTCTCGTTGTTCTCATCCCACATTTCCTTTTCAGCCCTTCTCATAATCCATACAGCGAACCACAATACAAGGGCTACAACACCAACAACAATTAAAGCTATTACATATCCCATGTCAACCCCCTAATCGTTTCCAGATGGGTACTTTACCCTATTAATACCCAATATTTTCCTTAATTCCCCGACTGTCATTGTGGATGGTGAAGTATTTTCTTCATCTTCCTCTGTCGGTTCGTTGCTCATGTCTTCACCCATCCACTCCCTAAAATCTTTATCAATCTGTGTTTCTGTGGGGTCTTTTATGTCACCCTTCATCTGTCTTCCCTCATATCTGCCAAATCTGCCAGAAAATCAACGACATCTCTTTCTGCCCGAATGTATAACCTATCCAACCCTTCTGGTGGAAGTTTATCTATATCGAGTCCAAGATCTTCGGC
>Ga0208902_1001765_pt1 | contig 10213 bp, 10 predicted proteins | sample AntAceMetag02UKH_FD_184767 | JGI IMG/M metagenome (GOLD analysis project Ga0208902, IMG submission 184767) | Saline lake microbial communities from Ace Lake, Antarctica - Antarctic Ace Lake Metagenome 02UKH (SPAdes) (version 2) | ecosystem: Environmental > Aquatic > Non-marine Saline and...
CACCAGTTCATCCTGGCCGCCAACTAAATTGCAATAAAAAAGAAAGCTACCTACTTTTTTTGCTACTTGAGACAAAGATTTTTCTCTAAGGCTTACTTTGCCCAAATGAAAAGGAGATGCTGCGATGTTAATAATAAAATCAATATTCTTTCCTTTTAAGGAATCAGAAAAGCAACTTTCGCTAACATCATCGGCAATACCTACTGCAAAATTATAGCCTTTAAAGTTATACAAGGGAAGGCTGCTGCCAGGGAAAAAATATCTTTTTTCATCAAACACTCCATAATTAGGTATAGTTATCTTTTGGTAAATATCCTTAATCTCTTTGTCTTGAATCAGAGCACAAGCATTATAAAGAACGCCCTTGTTTTGATCCACAAAACCAATCAGAACAGTTATTCCTTTGCACTCTTTCCTTATTAAGTTTAAAGCCCCTTTGCATTTGGTAATAAAATGGCTTTTTAGAAGTAAATCTTCCGGTGGGCATCCAGTCAAGGCTAATTCAGGAAAGACCACTAAATCTGCGTTTTTTTTCTTTGCTTCCCTTATAAAACCAATGATTTTAGCACTATTCTGCTTTAAATCTCCAACGGTAGGGTTAATCTGAGCTAAAGCAACCTTAATCATAATGTCCTATTATACCCCCTTTTCCTGAGTAATCAAGCATCAGCCCTTCGCCAGCGAAAAAAGAATAAAATGCTAACAATTATCACTCCTAAGGCCACAAACTGGGAAGTAGAGAGAAGAAAAACCTTTCCTCGTGGATCCCCTCGATAAAATTCTATAATAAACCTAAAAATTCCATAACAAATGCCATAGGAAAGCAGAATCTGGCCATCAAATTTCTTATATCTTTTTAAAACTAGAAGAAAAACAAAAATTAAAAACAGAAAAAGAGCAGAAATCAGCTGAGTAGGAATAACCTTCATCCCGCAAAGTCCGGCTGGAGACTCTGGAGGAAACAAAATCCCCCAGCTTAAATCTGTAGGTTTACCGTAACAACATCCATAACAAAAACAACCGATTCTTCCTAACCCATGCCCTAGAGGAATACCTAAGGCTGCAATATCTGCAGTCTTTAAAAGATTGATTTTGTACTTTTTAGCTAAAAAAATAACAGTTAAAATACCTGAAACAACTCCTCCATAAAAAACAAATCCGCTGCGACTTAAAATAACGCTAAGAGGATTATCTAAAAAATAATCCCACTCTACAAAAATATAAATTAATCGTGCCCCCAAAAACCCCCAGATTAGGGCCCAGAAAAAAATATTTGAGAATACTTTTTCCGGAATTCCTTGCTTTTTTGCTCCGCCCTTACAAACAAAATATCCAGCAATTACACCCAAAAAAACACAAACTCCATAGGTATATATTGTAATTGGCCCTAGTTTAAACAATATAGGAAACATCTAATCCCCTCTCTCTAACATAATATTCACCGGGCCGTCTAAGGATAAATTTATATCCATATGTTTACCAAAAGCTCCAATTTGAATATCTATTTTTTTAGATTTTAAGATTGAAACAAGATCGGCAAAAAGTTTACTAGCCTCTTCAGGGCCTAAAGCATCTTCAAAAGAAGGCCGCCTTCCCTTACTAGTATCAGCTGAAAGAGTGAAGTTAGAGATACAAAGAAGCTCATAATTATTATCTTTTAGAGAATAGTACATCTTACCTTCCTCGTTTTCAAATATTCTCAAATTAATCACTCTTTCTGCGATTCTCTCTAGCTTAGCACCATTATCTCCTTTCTCAAGACTTACAAATATCGCAAGGCCTCTGCCAATTGCTGATAATCTCTTACCCGCAATAGATACTTCCCCTTTATGTACGCGCGCAACTAGTACTTTCATACAAAGCTCCTTGGTGAGTCTGTCTCTTCTTAAATTCATCCTCTATTCTCTTTAAAGCTTTCTCCTTATCATTAACCCAAGAAGGAGCAATCAAAAGATCACGATGAGCATCAGAAACTAAACGCAATATTACTTGCTCCCTGGGAAGCAACTCTAAGAAGCTAACTAGGATATCAGCATATTGATCCAAAGATAATAACTCCAGATTAGTTTCCTGATGCATGCTTGCCAATGGAGTATCCTTAACTATATGCAAAGCATGAAACTTAATGCCCCAAATAGGCATCTTAGCCAGAACTTTTGCAGTTGCAAGCATATCTGACTTCGTTTCCTCAGGTAACCCCAAAATAACATGAACACCAATATTTATCTTACCTCTTGCAGAAGTTAATTCTACAGCCCTTTGGAAATCATCAAAGATATGCCCCCTATTGATAAGTTTTAAAGTTTTATCATGGATTGACTGTAAACCATATTCAATATAAACCTCGTAGTCTTTAGCAAAGCTCTCAATTAGATCTAACTTTTCCTGGTCAATACAGTCCGGTCGAGTAGATATAGCAATCCCAATGATATCATCAAATTTCCTAACCAAAGAATATTGCTTCTTTAATAAATCAAGGCTCCCGTAAGTATTAGAATTACTCTGAAAATAAGCAATAAATTTCTTTGCTTTAAATCGTTTTCGAGCATACTCTTTAGCCTGAAAAATTTGTTCCTCTAAGCTTAAAGAAGACAACCGAGTAAAGTAACTAAATGCCTTATTGTTGCAAAAGACACATCCCCGACTACTTATGGTCCCGTCTGTATTTGGACAGTTAAACCCGGCATCTAAACTTATCCGGTGAACCCTCTGGCCAAATTTATTTTTTAGGTATCGATTAAAAGAATAGAAATACTCATCCATTGTTACGATCCCTTAAACTATAAGTACAGCCACAATAATTTTGTCGATAAAGGTTAAGTTTCTTTGCTGCGATTATACTCTTATTAAAACCGCCATCCTTCTTAAAATCAAAAGGCAAAAAATTATCTTGGCCTATATCTTTTCCAATGTCCATAATAGCTGAACTCAGCTTATGAGGGCTTACAGTCAAGGAGGTAGTAAAGTAGTCGCAATCTTCCTTAGCCGATACTCTAAACGACTCCTCTAAACGTAACCGATAGCATAGCAAACAGCGCAGCCCGCCTTCTACCTCTTGGCTATAAGGCTGTAAATTTTTGTACCAATCCGACGGCTGATAATCCCCTTCTAAAATTTGGACATCCAAAGCTCCGGCCACGATAGAAATTGCATCTCTTCGTTTTTGGTATTCAACTTGAGGCTGAATATTGGGATTAAAAAAGAATACTACGGGGATAAACCCTTCCACCCTTAATCTGTTTATGCAGGCATAAGCACAAACCCCACAACAAGCATGTAACAAAACTCTCTTATAGCTCAAAATAGTCTTTTATGGTAATAAACTCTATTTTATCTCGAAGAAGCGGTAAATGAGCCTTGAGAAATTTAAGAGTATTCTTCTTAGGGTGGGCAATAGCAATAATCTTGCCCTTTTCTTGGGCTAAAGTTTTTAGTTCCTCCATACGCTCTTCCATTACCTTAATGCTATCTGTCGCATCTAGAAAACCATGGTTATACCCCGAAATCAATTCCATTTTACGGGCTTCGTCATAGGCAATAGATTTAAGTGACGTTCGGCTGTCAATAAAAACCAATCCTCTCTTTTTTAATTCACCTAACACAATCTTCATCAACTGTTGGTTTTCAGTTGCAAGCGAACCCATATGATTATTAACCCCAATAGCTATCCGGATAGAATTAAGATATTGGCGCAGAAGAGAAATTACCTCCCTCTTACTTAAATCTTCAGTAATAAATCGGTATTTATCTGTTTGGTAGGACTGGCTACTCCCCGGCTCAAGCGGTAGGTGGATAAGAACAGAGAAACCACAACGCGATGCTATGTGGGCAATATTCTTTGAAAACTTTAAATTAGGTATTACTGAAATCGTAAGTGGTATATCTAATGAGTAGATTTCTCTTAAGTCTTTTAAACTTTCACCTAAATCATCGAAAACTAGAGCTATCTTTGGACGTTGAAGGCCTTTCTTTTGATCAGAGAATGATAAAACTTTATTGCTGGAAGTATTCTTCCGGTTTAAAGTCTTATAAAAAATTATCGGGGTAATAATTAAGGCAATAAAAAGAATGACTCTTAAGCTTTTAGCCATCGAATAACTTCGCAAATTCCCCAAAACTCTTAGCGGGGTTATCAGTCTTTAGGATTGCGCTGCCGACGCACACATAGTCAAGGCCGGCTGCCTTCACTTGAAGCAAATTATCCTGTTTTACGCCACCATCGATTCCGATTTGTTTTTGAGGATATTTATTCTTAAAATTTCTTATTTTCTCTAAAACCTGCGGTATAAAAGGTGCCCCGTAAAACCCGGGGTTAACTGCCATAAAAAGGACAGTATCTATCTCGCCAACCAGATACCGAAAATCATCAATCTCTGTAGAAGGATTTACAGCTAAGCCAACTCCCATGCCCATTTCTCGAATTTTTGTAATTATCTTTTTATGGTCTTTCTTGATCTCAAAATGATAAATTATCCTATTGGCACCCAAAGTTTTAAAAGTCTGAATCCACTCGCAAGGATCAGAAACCATAAGATGGGCCTCACAACGAATAGGAGACTTCCAGCCAGCCAAATCTCCAAAAGTGACACTCTGGGAAGGAACAAATTCGCCATCCATAATATCTATCTGCACATAATCGGTAAACTCTGCACAAATATCTACCATTTGAATTAGTTCTTCTTTTTTACTAGTAAGTAGTGCCGGGACAATCATTGTTTACTCTTGCCATCCTTTTTTAGATAACTTCTTATAAATACAGAGATGATCATTTTTCCAATGGGTATTAAGTATTTCCTTTACTGGAACACAGTTAAATTCTTCTCCTTTTACGGTTTTCCTAGTACCAAATCTATCGGAATAAATTTCGCAGTAAAATCTATTCTTCTTATCCTTTTTCAAATGCAAACAAGGATCATCATAAGCACCACAACAGCCACCGCAACGTAGGCAAAGTTTCTCCCACTCCCTCTCTTTATTCTCTAAACAACTAAGATAATCTTTACTGCTTATCGTGTTTGCCATATTTAGGTAGAATTGTTATTTGAAAAGACTAAAAGTAATAATTATGCCACTAAATACTATTGAAACCATCGACATTAGCTTAATCAATATATTTAAAGAAGGTCCGGCAGTATCTTTAAAAGGATCACCAACGGTATCAGCAGTAACTGCTGCCTTATGAGCATCAGAGCCTTTTCCACCACAACTTCCCTCTTCAATATATTTCTTGGCATTATCCCAAGCTCCTCCGGAGTTTGCCATCATTACTGCTAAAGCAAAACCAGAGGCTAAAGCCCCAACAAGAAGACCGATTCCTCCTCTTACTCCCAACAACAGACCGGTTAAAATCGGAACAATAATTGCCAGAAGAGAAGGAATAATCATCTCGCGCTGAGCAGCTTTAGTAGTTAAAGTAACACATCTTGAGTAATCAGCCTTAGCCTTACCTTCCAATAATCCCTTTATCTGACGAAATTGCCTACGCACTTCTTCGATAATTGCTCCAGCGGTTCTACTCACTGCCCTTAAGGACAAAGAGCAAAAAACAAAAGGCATCATTGCACCAATAAAAACACCAACGAGAACATTAGGGTCAAGCAAGCTTAAATCCATATTCACCACCTTACCCAACCTCACTGCCTCATGCATAATATGGTCCTTATAAGCAACTATTAAAGCCAATGCAGTTAAAGCTGCTGAACCAATAGCAAAACCTTTACCAGTAGCAGCTGTAGTATTACCTAAAGAATCAAGCTGATCAGTCCTCTTTCTTACTTCCGGATCTAACTCTGACATTTCAGCTATACCTCCAGCATTATCAGCAATCGGACCATAAGCATCAGTTGCTAGAGTTATTCCCAAAGTAGAAAGCATCCCTACTGCTGAGATACCTACACCGTAAAGCCCCATACCAAAATTACCAAACCCTCCGCTTACTGCAAAACTTGCCAAGATTGCACCGCCGACAGTAAGCACTGCTCCAGCTGGTGAAAGCATGCCTAAAGCAATGCCCTCAATAATCATTGTTGCTGATCCGGTTTTAGAAGCTTCGGCTAGGTTTCTAGTCGGTTTATATCCTGCAGAGGTAAAAAATTCTGTAAATTGACCGATTACTACTCCGGCAAGAAGTCCGATTACCACTGACCCAAAAACACCTAAATACTCTCTGCCTAATACATGCCAAACAACTAAAAAGGAAAAAACAATAACTAATCCTGAAGCTGTCCAAACTCCTTTCCGTAAAGCCTTAAGCAATCCTTTTTGTGTAGCACCCTCTTTAGTCTTAACAAAAAAGTATCCGATCAGAGATGCTACAACTCCACATGCAGCCATAAGCATAGGAGTAATTACTCCTTTTAAGCCTAAACCAGCCGCAGCAGCTAAAGCCATTGTCGCTACTATAGAATCAACATACGACTCATATAAATCTGCTCCCATACCAGCAACATCACCAACATTATCGCCAACCAAATCAGCAATAACTGCCGGATTTCTAGGATCATCTTCAGGAATCCCAGCTTCAATTTTACCGACTAAATCAGCGCCAACATCAGCAGCCTTAGTATATATTCCTCCACCTAAACGTGCAAAAAGAGCATAACTAGATGCTCCCATACCAAAACAAAGCATTGTAGATGTTATTGCTGTTAGTAAATCACTACCAACAGGTAGAGGATTATTAGCATAGTACCAACGCAGGATAACAAACCATGTAGCCATTTCTAAAAGCCCTAAGCCTACTACCATAAGTCCCATGACTGTTCCGCCACTAAAGGCAACTCTCAAGCCTTTATTCAAACTCTGTTTAGCAGCAAAAGTAGTACGAGCATTTGACTTGGTAGCCACATACATTCCTATCCATCCGCAAAACCCGGAAAAAAGACCTCCAGTAATAAAAGCAAAAGGAACAAATATAACTAAAAATCCCTTAAAAGCCATAATTAAAAGGATACAAAAAACAACTAAAAAGAATACTGAAACAACTTTATACTGCTGTTTCAAATATCCCCTTGCTCCCTCGAAAATATAGCGAGATATCATCTGCATTTTTTCGCTACCTTGAGGTTGTTTAAATATCCAACGAATCAGAAATCCACAAAAACTTAACGCAAGCAATGCTCCGGCAAAAACAAATATAACTGGATCCATGAATCTACTTCCTCCTATTTTTTAAAAATTGCTTCCCTTCTCTCCCCCACAGAAATAAATGTTACCTTTACTCCTAAAAAGTCTTCAATAAACCATATGTACTTTCTGGCTGTAAGTGGTAAGTTAGAGAATTTCCTCACCTCATTAGTACAATTCTTCCACCCTTTAAATTTCTTATAAACAGGTTTAACACCTTCTAGGTTGTAAGGAAAATTCTCTAAAGTCTTACCCTTGCGTTTATAGCTAACGCAAACATTTATGCTTTCTAATCCATCTAGAACATCTAACTTAGTAATAATTAAATCGGTTACGTTATTAAGAATCACTGACCTCTTCAATAGCACTAAATCCAACCAACCACATCTACGAGGACGGCCAGTTGTTGCACCAAATTCTACTCCTTTATTACGAAAATAATTTAAAAACTTCCCTTCTAATTCTGTGGGAAATGGTCCTTCACCAACTCGAGTAGTATAAGCTTTAGCTACCCCTAAAACACTATTGACAGACACAAAAGAAAGACCTGTACCCAAAAGAGCATTAGAAGAAATCACTGATGATGACGTCACGAAAGGGTAGGTTCCAAAATCTACATCGAGGAAAGTACCTTGGGCTCCTTCGAATAGAAATTTTTTCTTTCTCTGCTGGTAAAAGTAGTCTACTAAATCACAAACATAAGGTTTTAATATCTTAGCCAGGGCGCTATACTCCTTATAAATCTCATTAAATGAAAATCCCTTCGTCTTATAAACCTTCTTAAAAATAGGATTTTTCTCCCCCAAATTATCTTTAAGTTTTAAGGAAAAAATCTTTGAATCAATAAAATCAATCATTCTTATTCCGCAACGTGCAACCTTATCCATATAACAGGGACCGATCCCTCTTTTAGTAGTGCCAATCTTTTGGATCCGACCCTTCTCTCTCAAAGCATCCATTATTCGATGATAAGGCATAATTACATGACAAAGTGGAGAAATCTTTAAATTACTAGGAGAAACGTCAATACCCTTAGCTTTAAGAGATTTGATTTCATCTAACAAAACTTTAGGATCAATAACTACGCCATTGCCAATCGCACAAACCTTTCCCTTTCGCAAGAGTCCAGAAGGAACAAGATGAAAAACAAACTTCTCACCCTTTATAACTACGGTATGGCCGGCGTTATTTCCTCCTTGAAAACGAACAATAACATCATTACTTCGGCAAAGATAATCAATAACCTTCCCCTTGCCTTCATCTCCCCATTGCAATCCTATTAGTATTGTATTCATAACTTCTCCGATTACCTTTTTAACCCTTTACTTTAATTTGTTAGATTAAGACTTCCACAGTAAAGATTTTCTTAGCAATATTTGGGTATTTAGCGATAAACCTTCGCAATTTGTAACCTCAACTATATAAATCTTAGCCATTGTTTTTTTCCTCTTTGAAGAAACCCTTTAATTCTTCCTTATTAACATTAAATACCTTAAATATTTTATTATTCTTAATTAGAATGACATTCCCGTCCCCGACCATTAGTTCCTCTGCCAGCCGTTTATTCGCACTAACCAGTTCACTCATTACCGGAGATATCATTAACTCTCTTATTTTTTTATAGCTTAAACCTTCTTTCTCAGCTGTATCTATCCAGGAAATATTTTCTATATCCTTTATTCGCCGATAAATATAATTATTTAATTCACCTGGATAAAGCTCACCAATTGCTAAAGCCACCTGCACTTCTTCTTTAGGGTAACCAATCTTTTTATCTTGAGAGATAATAAAATGGAGTTCGAGATCAATCTTATTCTCCCTTGAAAAACTTATTAAAATATCTAAAACTTCGCTGGAACCTTTCTCATGAAAATCTAAGAATAAATCTAATTTTTTTGGCACCTCTTCCCTCTCAAGATACATACATATACCAGTTATCCCTTTTCTTAATAAAACTTTTTTGGTATTTCCTTCTTCAAAAAGAAGTTGAAGCTTATCAAAACTCTTTTCTTCCTTAATCAAAGGATCAATAAGAAAACAAGGCAAAGTCTGGATCTTATGTTGGGCAATAAGTCTCTTTGCCTGGTTTTCTTTGTAATCAATAGTTTCAAACTTCATTCCCGGGAATTTATTCTTCAAAAGGTCTTGCGGCATTTGAGTAGTACAAAGAGAGCAACTCTGGTCAGTAATAATAATTGCTTCGATATCTTTAGTCTCCCCAGGAATATAAGTAGTTTTACAGTCTTCGCAGGAAGACTCTGGCTCAGCTGCATAAACAAAAGATAGGAACAAGAAAAAAGAAATAATGATCGTAAATGTCAAAAAAAATCCTTTTTTAATTAGATTCTCATAAATCATTACTCCACCTCTATAGCTTTACTACTTTTAAAGAAATTATATTGGGGTTCAATTTGATCTGATTTACTACCTTCTCGTCTACAGGATTGTCTAAATTGAGAATAGTCAAAGCTTCCTTTTTACGACTACGCTTACCCAGGCTCATACCAGCTATATTGATATTACTTGCCCCTAAAGTTGTACCTAAAAAACCGATAACCCCCGGTTTATCATGATTATTTATAACTAGCATCAACTCAGAAGGGGCAACTTCAAGATAAACATCATCCATTTTAACAAAGCGAGCTTCTTTATTAGCAAAAAGCGTTCCTTCTAATAGACGCTCCTCTTTATCAGAAGTAACCTTTACTCTTATGCTATTGGAATACTCCCCTTCCTCACTTATCTTTACCTGCTCTATTTTAATACCCCTGGCCTTAGCAACCTCTAAAGAATTTATGTAATTGACATCTTCTTCTAACTGCTGAGAAAAAAATCCTCGGGTAAAAGCTGCACCAAGAACATCAACCTTATAAGTTGATATTTCTCCTAAATAGGATATTTTAATCTCCTTTACTCCACCCTGAGTAAGCTGGGAGATAAACTTACCCATTTTCTCAGCCAGATTAAAGTAAGGCTCAATAATCTTATAAGTTTCAGAATCAAGCTGAGCATAATTAACAGCATTTTTAATAGCTTTGCCCAAAAGAGCATCTTTTATACAATGAGCAACCTCTATAGCAACATTTAT
>Ga0208902_1001769_pt1 | contig 10199 bp, 8 predicted proteins | sample AntAceMetag02UKH_FD_184767 | JGI IMG/M metagenome (GOLD analysis project Ga0208902, IMG submission 184767) | Saline lake microbial communities from Ace Lake, Antarctica - Antarctic Ace Lake Metagenome 02UKH (SPAdes) (version 2) | ecosystem: Environmental > Aquatic > Non-marine Saline and Alkaline...
ATGGCTGCGGAGGGACTAACTGCGGTACCCGTGCAAGCCGCCCTGCAAATGGGACCTACCACCCCTCTCTACGGGAGTTACCTCCAGACTAATACTGGATGGACATATTCAATTGCTACTACTGGTGATATTACACAGGTAGCCAAAGTCACTTGATGCATCATAGTTAGTAGATACTTAAGCTAGCACAGCAAACCCACCGGGAGGACGGATAGTAACCCTCCCGGTGGGTTTTGCTGTTTTTATTTTTAAGGGCGTAGCCTTATCGAGCCCCTGTACGGTATTGCCATCACCACTATCTTTCTCGTGGTATAATGGGGTACTTTGAATAACAGGAACGGCGGTGGGATATAGAGGATACCGGCGGAGCAGGGAAACAAACAGAATGAAGCATAATTATAGGAAGGCTCAAATGAAGGGACTTATCGGAGCTCTTAAGAAGGGAACGCATGGCTTCACCCTGATCGAGATAGTGATTGTGATTGCCATTCTTGGTGTTCTGGCTGCAGTGGTGATACCTATATTTACCAGCTTATATGGCAAAGGCGAAGCTCAGGCGGCAGAGACAGAACTCAGGATAGTTCAGACAGCACTAATCACCTATATGACGGAGAATGGTGTGAAAAGTGTAGTAGCAGATGTAGACCAGCAGCTAGGGCCTGATTACAATACCGATATATCGATAGATGGAGATAATGACCCTACACTGGGCTCCTTTTTCCAGACCACTACTGCCTACGAATACACATGGTTAGCGTCAGGCTTTGTTGAGCAGAGGGGCAAGGTCGAATAAGCGGTTGCCCTGGTGTACAGCCGATGCTAACAGGTCCCAGGAGGCGTATAGAAGTTACTCTTTTCCTTAATTAAGAAGAAAGGGTTAACAGGGGTCTTAGCCCGGTTCTGGTAATCCGGTCTTTTCCAATTCATCAAGCTCTTTGAGCCATCTATCCGCCTGGGGGTTTCGGGAGAGTTTTTCCCGCCAGGCGGGGGCTGCCTGAGCCAGCCGGGTTTTGAAGTCCGGGCTTTGTCCGGCAAGGTCGAGGCTAACCCGGAAGATTTCCCCGGCAGCGCTATCCGGCGCCAGCGCCATAGCGCGGTCAAGGCTATCTATGCTGCCAGCCAAATCACCGCTAAAGAAAGCGGTTACGCCTGCCATCGCGCATGGTGTCCAGTCCGGGGAGGTTTCGGCACAACCGCCGGAGAGAGCGTTATCTATTGGGTAGACGATGTCATAGAGGGCAAGACGTGAGCAGAGGGTGGCGAAACCGGTAAGGTAGTCCGGATCGTCCTCAAGCGGCGCAGTGAGTTTGTCCAGTGCCGGGGTGTCCCTGCCTTCCTCAGCCAGGAGAAGTCCGGAGAGGAAGCTGGTCTCTACCCAACCCGGGTCAAGGGATGCGGAGTGCTCGAGCTTGGCCCGGGCTTCAGCGAAGTCTCCCTTGATGATTAGAGCCAACGCCCACCGGTTCAGTATGGCGGGGTTAGCGGGGGCCAGCCGGGATGCCCTATCGTAGAGCTCGAGGGTACGCTTCCACTGATCAGGGGCGCCGTTAATGGTGCGGTAGAGGTACATATCAGCCAGGGAGTAGTTACGGAAGGCAATGTAGGGTTCCAGCACCAGCGCCTTTTCCTGGGTATCGGTAGCGAAGGCGAGCAGCCTTGTCCTTACAGTCTCGCTGGCGGCTTTGCGAGCGGTATTAAAGATATAGCCGGACATAGCCGCCCAGTAGACAGGATTATCCGGCGCCATTCTAGTTGTGCGGTTGAAGGCAAAGATTGCCTGTTCGCTGTGCGTCCGCTCGAAATTCAGGGCTTTCTGGAACTCAATGTCAGCAAGAAAAGGCTTAACGGTAATACTGACGGCGAGGATAATCAGTAATGAGGCGCACCCGATAGCGAGGTAGTTCCTCCTTTTCCCGTCCGCATCAGGTGGCTTAACATTTTCGCCGGCGTGCTCTCTTAGCAGACCTGCCTCGGCTTCAGCGCCAGCGTCTTTCCCGGTCAGCCGTGCCAGGACAGGGACCATACCCAGCATCAGCCAGAAGACAAGCTCGGCGGGCAGTATCGCCGGGTTGAAGAGGCTGTCAACCAGGTACTGCGCCATCCCGGCTATGAGCGCAATTATGAGCAGTTTGTCGATGCTCAGCGTCACGCGGCGCAGGCAGCGGAAGAGATGGCGGAAGAAGACAGCAATGATGGCGATAAAGGCAGCCAGTCCGAGCACTCCGGTGGTGGTTGCCAGGTAGAGGTAGTGATTGTGGGGCCAGGCGAGAAGGAAGGGTATCCCGCTGAAGCTCCTGCTTGTTTCGGTGAAGGAAAAGCCCTGGGAGGTAATGATGAATGTCTCGGGGCCGTAGCCGATAAAGGTCCTCAGGGAGTGCAGGCTGTCATCAGTAAAGGGGATCAGGGGCGGGTCACCTACAATGCTTAAGGCGGCACGCCAGTACTCCGCCCGGTACTTGATGGTAGTAAGGCCAAGCTCATCGGCGGTAGTGCCCCCGGTTTCCGTTGCCCCGCCGCCAGCAGCCGGGAACAGCACCGGCACTACTATTAAGACAGCCATTACTGCCAGGGCGGCAAGTCCCCCAAACCCGATACCGAGCAGGAGCCTTTTCCTCTCTATTATGCCGAGCAGCGTAATGAAGACAGCGGCGCTGATAAGGTATGCCAGCAGGGTAAAGGAATATTGAGCCAGGAAGAGACACCAGAACTGTAGTACCAGCAGGGTGACGAGGGCCGCCGGCAGGCGGGGGTCTCTCCGTTTGCCTTTCCCTTCCCTACCTTGCCGGGAATAGACCAGGACGGCGATAGTAAAAGGGACTACCATAGACAGGAAGAAGCTCAGGGAGAGGGGGTTTCCGATTGTGGAGAATACCCGGGATACGGTAGGCCAGTGGAAGAGGCTACTCATCCCGGGGAGGTAGTGCTGGGCGATGCCCACGATAGATACCACCGCTGATGAGAGGAGCAGGGTCGATACCGCCCTCACTAGCTGACTGCGCCGGCGAAGCTGATGAGCGATAATCAGGAAAAACAGTATCCAGCAGAGCAGGTTAATCAGCCCCGACTGCCCGTTGTAGCTTCCCCAGAAGCTTACCTGCGGGGTAATGGAGGCTATCGTGGCTATGATTGTCATCAGACCGAAGGCAAATATCGAGAGGTGGAGGGGTAATCTGGCGAGGTGCCGCCACGCTAGAGGCGGGTAGCCGGGGCGGTTGGCGAGCCAGTCGGCCAGCCAGAGCGCCAGCATAGTGATAACGAGCACCTGGAGGAGCAAGGCTTTGTTGAAGAGCTGGTGGCTGAAGGGACTGAAAAAGACGGGAATAAGGAAGATAACCGCCAGCCAACACCATTCGAGCGCCTTCCGGAAGCCGCTGGTGCTACTATCCGGGCTGGCCTCGTCCATACCGGCTGCTCTGAAGCAGGCGACCAGGTTATTCCAGGTATGTTTCATAGGTCATCTATGAATATAGACCGGCGGGAGCTTATTGTCAATACGAACAAGGGGGCTCAGGGGTGCAGCTCGGGGTTCCGGGGGATTGAAGAAGCGGCTACTTGCTCTTTGTCTTGCCGATGAGCCGCTTTGCTTCGTGTTCGTCCTTGCAGAAGGCGAGCAGGTTTTCCAGGTTGATTTTTCCCTTTTTATAGAGGTTAGACAGGGCTTCATCCATTGAAATCATCCCGATTTCCTGGTGGGTACAGATAACATTGGGCAGCTGATAGTGCTTACCTTCACGAATCAGGTTTCTTACCGCCGGATTAGCCAGCATAACCTCTACGGCGGCTATCCTGCCCGGCCGGCCAGCCCGGGGGACAAGCTGCTGGCAAAGCACGGCCATCAGCAGGGAAGCCAGTCGTGTCTGTGCCAGGTGGCGTTCGTGAGGAGGAAAGAGGTCGATTACCCTTTCTACTGCCTGGTTAACGCTGGGGGCATGACCGGTAGTCAATACCAGGTGTCCGGTCTCAGCGATAGAGAGTACCGCCGCCGCTGTTTCCGCGTCCCTTACCTCACCAACCAGGATTACGTCGGGGTCCTGTCTCAGGATATGACGCAGCGCATCGGTGAAGGAGTGAGTATCGCTGCCCAGCTGCCGCTGGGTAATGGCGCATTTAATGCTGGGGTGTACATATTCAATAGGGTCCTCGATGGTAACTACGTGGCGGCCCTCGGTGACGTTTAAGTGGTGAATCATCGCCGCCTGGGAGGTGGTCTTGCCGCTGCCGGTGGGTCCGGTGACTACTATCAGCCCCCTCGGTTTCAAGATAAGCTCCTTGTATATACCGGGCAGCTCCAGCTCATCGATAGTGGGGACCTCCGGCGGCAGCAGGCGAATGGCGAGGCTGATGGAACCGCGCTGCTGGGCGACATTACAACGGAGGCGGCCGACATCGGGGAGGCTATAGCCAAAATCAAGCTCGAGGTGCTGGTGAAAGTGCTTCTTCTGTTCGGGCGTGGTTATCTGGATAAAAGCCTGCCTGGTCTCATCGGAAGTAAGCAGGGCTGTGCCGTCTACCGTCTCCAGGCGGCCATTGACCCGGACTAAGGGCGAGCTTGAGGTAATCAGGTGCAGGTCGGAGGCGGCCATCGACCTTGCCGTATGAATTAAGGAAAAGACATCCATATTCTTAATCCGCCGCGGTGCTTATTAAGAGGAAGACGAAGTTGTAAACCATAATCTCCTCGACTTCCTCGTCTTCCAGTATCTGCTTATAGCCGGCGCTAATTGACGATATAATCACACTAGAGTACCGGCCGCTGCTTCTTAAGTTCCGGGCATACTGGAAGATATCGTCTTCTTGGGGGGCAGTACCGTTGACGGTGGCCCGGGGGCCGGTATGGCTGATGATGGTCAGGTTGACATCATCCGGCATAAGGTGCACAATCCCGCTCAAGTCCGCGTCAATCTGGTTGCGGTTATCTGCCAGGTCAGTAAGTGTGGCAGCGAAAACACCGGCTGTAGCCTCCAGCGGAGCAATCTGCGGCTCTATCGCTGCAATTTCCTCACTGAGCGCCGTTACGGCATCTTGCTGGGGGGGGAGGAGGGCCTGGTTAATCTCTACCTGAGAGCGCAGCGCCTCATTATGGGTCTGGATGTCCTGGACCTGAAGCCAAAGCCAGGAGACCAGTCCGATGCCGATGATGATACCAATCGGGGTAAGAATTCTGGACAGCGATATCCCCTTAGGTTTTGCCGATTCGGGCAGGGTGTTAAGGTTGACCAGGGAGAAGCTACCCTCTTTCTCCAGGGACAGCTTCTTTAAGGACAGCCCGATATTGACTATGAACTGGCTGGCGTCAAAGCCTTCAGGGGCCTGCATTGGCGACGGCAGCTCAGAAACGGAAGCGCCTTCATTACCGGAAAGTAACGGCCAGCTTTCCGGTGCCGCGGCCAGGTCACCGGAGACAAATACCGGTGCCGTTGGCGACAGAAGATTTCCAGGGTGACCGGAATTATAGAAGGCAATCGTTCTCTCCAGCTCTTCAGCAATAGCCGGCAGCCGTTCCGCCAGGGACTCAGCCTCACCAGGGATGGAGAGGCTACGGATTACCTGGGGCACCCGGTCCACCAGTATGCCGATATCAAGGCCGGCGGAGCGGGCATCAATAACGATGGCTTCCGACGCATCAACGGTCCGGCAGAGGGCTAACGGGGCCAGGTCCATAGTGCTTGCCTTAATACCGGCTTTACTCAGCGTCCTGAGCAGGGCATCGGCGTTATTTCGTGGAAAGGCAGCCAGGAAAATACCGGTCTCACCCGCCGGGGCGGGAATAGTCTGGTAGGAAAGGTAGAGCTGCTCGATGGGCATCGGTACTATCCGGCCGGCTTCCTGCTCTACTGCTTCGGGCAGTATTGCGGCAGGCAGTTCGGGCAGGGAGGTCAGCCGGAATATGGAGTTCAACCCGCTTAAGCCAGCGGTGACCGTCCTGGTCGCTATCTTCTGCTGCTTGAAGAGCTCCTTGAGCTTATCGGCAACCTGAGCTTCATCGAGGATGAGCCCATCGATGACCAGCCCCGGCTCCAGCGGCAGTTTCGCCCATTTTTCCACCCGGCGGCCCCTGGCTACCAGCAGCTTGATGGCGGTATCTTCAATAAACAGATTGACTTCAGACATAGTTATTCATCACCTTCATAGCTGTAGATGATAAGATTAATGCTTGCCGTTGCCGGCACAGTTTCTATCAATTCCACATCATCTTCTTCCGCGGTTTCTTCCTCTTCCGCTTCTTCGGTTGCAGGCAGTTCCAGCTCGGTATAGGGCTCCGGAATGGTGATATTTACTGATTCCACCGTAGCGGTAGTGAAGTCCTCACCGGTGGCTATCGAGTTAAAGCAGCTCAGTATGTCGTCCACGGTCTGATAGATATAGATGCGGAACTCCTCCACTTCTTCCGGGGCCGGTTCTATCGGCTGGCCCTCTACCGTGATGTTGAAACGGGTGACCGTGTAGGTAACGGTGTAGGTAACACTCTCCGCCTCCGGGTCAGCCGGCTCAACGGTAACCTCTACGCTCTGGGAAGATGGTTCCGAGGCGGTAAGGCTGGTTATATCCAGGTCCCATTGGTGGGCAATGCCGAACAGTATCTCATCGTATTCAATGCTCTGGATATCGGCGGGGAATTCCGCCCGGCTGTCCTCGAGCGATGCGGCCGCTTCAGCCAGGTCGCTCTCAAGCAGGACAAGCTGCTCTCCCAGGGCCTCTTTATCGGCAGCGAGCTTGGGTAAGAGGAGCTGGGTCAGGTCAAGCTGCACGTTCAGGGAACGCCGCTCGCTCTCCGCTTTCCCTTTTAGCTGGTTGACGATGAAGAAGGCGAATATGAAAGCGGCGACTATCAGTACTATGCGGGCTGTTTTCCCTAACTTCATTAATTACTCCTGTGTTTAGCTAGTCTCCCAGGTACGGACGGCAAGGTTCCAGCCGGTGCGGTCACCCTCGTCAGCACCGGGGAAGTTTAGTTCGCCTTCTTCTGGTTCTCGCCAAGTAAACGAGCCGCCCGGTTGCGATTCAACTGAGACCTCCCCGGCGATGGATCCGTAGTAGTCACCCGAAGGCTGAAAATGAACTGTACCATTAATGGACATAATAAGTACAAAATCCTCTTCGGTGGTACCCATATTGGGTTTGAAGTAGATATCGCCGACGGCAATGATACACCCCGACCCTGTAATGGTGCAGGGTTTTGCGTCCGAGTCTTCTATGTCAACATTACCACACACGAATATGGTCTGCCCATTGAGGTTCAAAATGCGGGACTTGCTGTTCGGGATTTCAAAGTTACCAGTAACATAAACGGTATCGTTGAGTGTTAGTGTCGCTGGAGTATTACTGGAGTTGATAAATTCAAGTGTTCCATCTCGATACAATGGCCCGATAGTCCTATTGGTGCCATTGAGATTTATTATTTCATCAGGAAAGGGATTATCGATGTCTACATCATCAAGGTAGAAACCGGAGAATTCATCTGCAGTAGGCCAGTAACCCACATATTCTTCTGCGCCATACTCCTCATCCTGATCTTCGGGGTTTCCACACATAACATTTCCGAAGATGTCTATATTCGGTTGCAGGTCCAGCACGCCAGGGGTGGTTATGGCATTATCGAGGAGGAAGCCAAAACCGCCGCCAAAGGTAACGAAGGAATCAATGCGAGTACTACCGCCGTCATCACCGGTGGCGGTAGATTCGATTTTGTAGACATCGTTGCCGTCGGCATCCGGAATCAAATATTCTATAGTAAAAACTACATTTTTGTTATTTATTATGTTGTCCCATTCTTCGTCGTCCCAGGTATAAGAATCGCCGTATTCGCTGGGAAACTCAGGGAGGCGCTGCTCCCTGGTTATTTGCCACAGCGCGGCCTCTACCCCGGCATCAGCGGCATAGTACTCGTCGGTTTTCTTCTCGTAGGTCTGGCCGGCTTTCAGGCCGGTGCTCATATGGGACAGCATCGGCGCGATGGTAAGCCCGCCAACCGCCAGCAGGATGAGGACTATAATCAGGACAACCCCCCGCTGGTTCCTTTGCAGTCTGTTCAGTATTTTTTTCATTATTCCTTACCTCCCTTTCCCCGCACTCTTAGCTGGTAGCAGCCGGAGTAGGTCTAGGGACAATCTCATATATCCTGGTCTCTCTCCCCTCCTGCAGCGAGCCGCCGCCCACGGTGGCGGTTACGGTAAATGTTAACATAGGAGAGCCATCCTCCACAAAAACGCAAGAGGTCCAGCCGGGGTCGATGTATTTAGCAACATAGGTGGTAGCATCGAGGTCCGTATTAGTGTAGTGCTCCCGTTTCAGTTTGAGCACACCTTCCACTTCCTCCAGGGAATATACCACCTCCTGATATTCATCAGGATCTATCTCATTTGTAACCTCATCCCAGTCCTGCCAGGTCAGGGTGAGGGGAAGGCCATCCAAATCCCCATCCGGCGCAACGGTCTGAGCCATCTGGGTGTCAAGGGTTACCCAGCGGCCGGCGTTCTGCACCTGTCTTACCGCAATCTCGTGGTTGTTGTTACGAACGGTCTCCGTCATCACCTGCCGGGTCGCCATGCTGCCTACCGCGGCGATTGCGCCGCCGATAGCGACGGCTATCAGCACTTCAATGAGGGTAAAACCCCGCTGGTTTTTGAGCAGCTGCCTTAACATCCGGGTAATCATCGGTCTACCTTATAATCCTCCAGGGTTACTACGGCGTCTTTGTCATTGTGGTCAATCGTTGCCGTTATCTTCTGGATACCGTCATCACCATCAAAGACCCCCCCGCTCTCGCTATAGGGCACTCCGGTATCCGGGTCAAAGGGGACAACATCGAGCTCGATGCTAAAGCCGGAAGGGGCACTTATTATGTCATATGGATCGTGAGCCTCAGAGTAATCAATGTAAGTCTGTTCCTTAATGCTCTCCAGCTGGCTTTTTGCCAGGCTCTCCGCAGTAGCCCGCTCGTCACTTACGAAGACCGCCTTGGCTCCCGTGGAGATGCCGCTGGCGAAGATAACCGCCACCAGTCCCAGTATGGCGATGGCAACCAGCACACCGATTAAGGCAAAGCCCTTTTCACCTTTCATTTTTCTCATTAGCCCTGCTCCTAAAACTCGCTATATATCGAGTACATAGCGGTAATCAAGGAAACGGCAATAAAAGCAACTACCAGCCCGATGGCTATCGTCATCACCGGCTGAATCATCTCGACCGCGGTGCTGGTCCTGTCCTCAGACTCGGTCTCGTAGCTCTGGGCAACGGTGGACAGTGTTTTATCAAGGTTGCCGGTCTCCTCACCGACGCTGGTCATCTGCACCATCAGGGGAAGGAACACCTTTCTTTTAGACATCGGCCGGGACAAGCCTTCGCCCCTGAGCAACTCACTCTGCACCCCGGTCAAAGCCTCCGACATCACATTATTGGTTGTGCTACTGATGGCGACGGTGAGAATTTCAGGCAGGGGCACGCCGACCCGGAAGAGCAGGGATATTGTCCGGCAGCAGCGGGAGAGCTGGTTGAGCAGGTTGATACGCCCGAGCACCGGCGCATTCAGCATAAACCGGTCCCAGCGGTACTTGCCATCGGCGCTTTTGATATAAGCAACGATACCACCAAAAGCCCCGATCAGACCCACCAGGAGATAGAGCCCGTACTGCTGTATCCAGTCGCTAATGGCGATAAGCATACTGGGTAACAGGGGCAGCTCTGAGCCCATGGCACGGTAGAGGTCGGTGAAGTTGGGTAATACAAAGTAAACCAGGAGGCCTACCACAGCAACGGCGGTGACAAGAATAACGATGGGATACAGCAGGGCTCCCTTTATCTTCTTTTCGACTATTGCCCCCCTCTCTGTATGGTCAGCCATCTGCCGCAGGACCACGTCCATGTTGCCACTCTGTTCTCCAGCCGAAATTGCCCGGTGGTATAGCTGCGAGAAAGCGCGCGGGTGTTTCCTCATTGCTGCCGATAACGAGCTGCCGCCGCGAATGTCGGAGATTACCTGAGTAATGACCTTCTTTAAGGACTGATTGGTTACCTGGTTCTGTATCAGTTCCAGCGAGGTAACAATATCGGTGCCGGACTCAAGCAATAGCGCCAGCTGGCGGGAGAACATCACTATCTCCATTGGTTTTATCCGATTGAAGCGGGCAAACATCTGCCCCGCGTCAAAGAAGGGGACTATCTCTTTCAGGGTCAGCACCTGATAGCCGCCGTAACCCAAC
>Ga0208902_1001770_pt1 | contig 10195 bp, 9 predicted proteins | sample AntAceMetag02UKH_FD_184767 | JGI IMG/M metagenome (GOLD analysis project Ga0208902, IMG submission 184767) | Saline lake microbial communities from Ace Lake, Antarctica - Antarctic Ace Lake Metagenome 02UKH (SPAdes) (version 2) | ecosystem: Environmental > Aquatic > Non-marine Saline and Alkaline...
CAAATCCATTTAATCCATTGACTACAATTGAATATAACATCCCACAGAATAATTTTGTAAGAATTACAATTTATAATTTGTGTGGTGAAAAGATCAAGACATTAGTGAATAAGAATAAAATTGCTGGAAATTATTCAGTAGTGTTTGACGGAAGTAATTTTTCAAGTGGAATATATTTTTACAGAATAGAAGCTGGAAATTATTCTAATACAAAGAAATTGGTTTTAATGAAATAATGTAAAAGCAGCATGTTTACTGTCTTATTGGGAAGAAAAAGTAAAATTAACGCTCTCAATTTTTTTGAGAGCGTTTTTAAATAAATTTCTTTAATAATTTACTTGAATATGGATCAAATATTTTATACTTTCAGACAATAAGAAAGGAAGTGATATTAATGAATGTAAAAAAAGAACAATTGCAAATTGAGCGATTAGGAAAAACTAATCATGATTCATTCTCATTTGGGAATAGAAAAATGTTGTTTTATTAAAGAGAATATGCGAGTTTTGCTTAGTGCCCGCATTGGGGACAAACCAGTAAATGGAAGCCCTGTCTCTTTTGAATTGGCTGGTCCAAGAAAAAAACTTTTCTTTGATCCTTCAAAAACAAATATTGGAATTGTAACTTGTGGAGGAGTATGTCCCGGTTTAAATGATGTTATAAGAGCGATTGTTTATGAATCTTATGATGATTATAAAGTTAACAAGGTATATGGTTTTAGATATGGTTATAAAGGAATGGTTAAAGACAATAACATTGAGCCAATATTACTTGATACTGATATTGTAAATGATATACACGAGGATGGCGGGACAATGTTGGGAGCATCTCGTGGAGCTCAAGATTCTAAGAAAATTGTTGACTATTTATTAGAACTTGAGATTTCAATTTTATTTACAATTGGTGGAGATGGAACATTACATGGAGCAGCAGAAATTGTTGATGAGATTAAAAAAAGAAAATTGGATATTTCTGTAATAGGAATTCCTAAAACAATTGATAATGATATTGCATTTTCTGAAAAAACATTTGGTTTTGAAACTGCTGTAGATGAATCGAGAAAAGTTATTCAGTCAGCTCATGTTGAATCAAAAGGAATTGAGAATGGTATTGGATTAGTAAAACTTATGGGCAGAAAATCTGGTTTTATAGCTGCCCAAGCAACTTTAGCAAACACTGATGTAAATTTTTGTTTTATTCCGGAAGTTAAATTTAAATTAGATGGGAAAAATGGTTTACTTAAGATATTGGAAGAGCGACTGAAGAGACGCAAGCATGCGGTAATTGTTATAGCAGAAGGTGCTGGGCAAGAATTTTTTGAAGGTGAAAATAAAGTAGATGCTTCCGGCAATGTTTTAAATAAAGATATTGGTATTTTGTTAAAGAAAAAAATAACAGAATATTTTAAGAATAAAAATTTCCCTGCTTCTGTTAAATATATTGATCCAAGTTATATTATTCGTAGTAAACCAGCTAATGCAAATGATTCTTTATTTTGTTTAGAATTAGCTCAAAATGCAGTTCATGCAGCCTTTTCGGGCAGAACAAATATGTTAGTAGGTTATATCAACCAGGAGTACGTGAATATCCCTATTCCTTTAGCAATTTCAAAGAGAAAAAAAATTGACGAAATGGGAAGACTTTGGCAAACGGTTGTTTCTGTTACTGAGTATAGATAATTCAAGAGATTATAAAATCAGACAAAGAGAATTAAATGGATATTAAAAATCGTAATAATTTAAGTGTTAATAATTATGAATAGAATAATAATAGTATCAAACAGATTACCAGTAAAAGCTACAAGGAGAAAAAATGAAATTGCTTTTTCTTATAGCACTGGGGGTTTAGCTACTGGATTATCATCAGTTAGCAATTTTTACAAGACATTGTGGATAGGATGGCCAGGTATAATTACGGACAATATAAATGAACAGGACACTATTAGAGGAAAACTTTTTTCTGATAATATGTATCCAATTTTTTTAACTCGTGATCATATTAATAAATATTATAATGGGTTCAGTAATAATACGATTTGGCCATTGTTTCATTATTTTCCTCAGTATGTGGAATATAATGATAATACTTGGGAAACATACCGTGAGGTAAATCAAGTATTTTGTGATAAAATCGTAGAAATTGCTAAACCCGGTGATATATTTTGGATACAAGATTATCAGTTAATGTTACTTCCACAACTTGTTAGGGAAAAAATTCCAAATGCAACTATTGGTTTTTTTCTTCATATCCCTTTTCCTTCATTTGAAATATTTCGCTTGCTTCCATGGAGAAATGAAATTCTTCGAGGATTGTTGGGAGCAGATCTTATTGGTTTTCACACATACGATTATGCTCATTATTTCATGAATGCAATGATGCGTTTACTTGGTTATGAGCATACTTTTAATAAGATAAATTTAAAAGATCGGATTATAAAAATTGATTCTTTTCCTATGGGAATAAATTATGAAAAGTTTGCAAATGCCAATGATAATAGTGATGTGAAGAAAGAGATTTCTAAACTTCGTAAAAACACAGGGGATCATAAAGTTGTACTTTCTATTGATCGATTGGATTATTCTAAGGGTATTTCTCAACGGTTAAAAGCTTTTGAACTTTTCTTAGATCGGAATCCTGAATATGTGGGTAAAATTTTGTTATTTATTGTAGTTGTGCCTTCACGAACGAAAGTTAAAAGATACAAATCGTTGAAAACAGAAATTGATAAGCTCGTTGGGAAAATTAATGGTAAATATGGAGAGATTGATTATACACCGATATTCTATTTATACAGAACACTGCCTTTTAAAACTATGGTTGCTGTTTATAATATTGCTGACATTGCACTTGTAACACCATTTAGAGACGGAATGAATCTAATTGCAAAAGAATATATTGCCAGTAAAAATAATAATAAGGGTGTTTTAATACTTAGCGAAATGGCTGGAGCAGCTAAGGAATTGGGAGATGCTATTATTATTAATCCAAATGATATTAATGAAATTGAAAATGCTTTGCAAACAGCATTATCCCTCTCGGAAGATGAACAAATTAAGAGAAATAAAGCCATGCAAAAGAGACTTAAATCCTATAATATAGAACGATGGGGAAAAGAATTCTTCAATTCTTTAAAAGAAATTAAAAAATTACAAGAAGATAGATTGATAAATTTATTAACTCCTCAAGTAGAACAGAAACTCATAAGTGATTATTTTTCAGGAAAGAAGAGATTAATTTTATTAGATTATGATGGTACTCTTGTCTCCTTTGCTTCAACACCTGAAGAAGCAATTCCTGATGATAATTTGTTAAATTTATTGCAGGCACTATCTAAACAAAAACGCAATGAGATTGTAATTATCAGTGGTCGTGATAAGAATACGCTTCAGAAATGGTTTGGCGATCTTGATATATCCTTAGTTGCAGAACATGGAGCTTGGATTCGTGCTAAAAACAGATCATGGCATACAATAGAATCTCTCAATGTTGAATGGAAAAAAGATATCCGGCCAATTTTTAAACTATTTGTAGATAGAACACCAGGGTCACTTCTTGAAGAAAAAGAATTTTCATTAGTTTGGCATTTTAGGAAAACTGATTATAATTTGGCAAAGGTCAGGTGTGGTGAGTTAGTGGATACACTTGAATATTTCACAAACAAATTAAATCTACAAGTATTAAAAGGAAACAAAGTTATAGAAATTAGAAGTTTTGGAATAGATAAGGGGAGAGCAGTCTTACAATGGCTTTCTAAAAATAATTGGGATTTTATTTTGGCTTTAGGGGATGATTTAACAGATGAGGAAATGTTTAAAATATTACCCGAAAATGCATATTCTATTAATGTTGGACTTAGTTCATCTACTGCTAAGTTTAATATAAAATCACCGAATGATGTAAAACATTTATTAACAAAATTATTAAAGGAGAAATAGCGATGAAAACTGTAAATGATTACAGGGAAATTGTAGGCGACAAAATTATTAGTGACCTCTATAAAAAATCAAGAAAATTATCTGGTAAAAGTGTAGTTCATATTAATTCAACATATTATGGCGGCGGTGTCGCTGAAATTTTGAGCTCTCTTGTGCCGCTTATGAATGATGTTGGATTAGATGCAGGTTGGCGAACTCTTCGTGGCTCTCCAGATGTGTTTTCAATAACTAAAAAATTTCATAATGCTTTACAGGGTGATCCTATTCATTTAACATCAATTAAGAAGAAACTATATACTAAAACGAATGAAGATTTTTCAATATATACACATTTAGATCATGATTTTGTAATAATTCATGATCCGCAACCACTTCCTCTAATTAAGTTTTATAAAAGAAAACAACCATGGATATGGAGATGCCATATTGATCTTTCTCATCCTAACGAAAAATTATGGCATTTTTTGAAGGGTTTTATACTACAATATGATGATGTGATTATATCTCATGAAAGTTATAGAAACAATATTCCATTTGAAGAAAAAATTATTAGTCCGGTAATCGATCCTCTTACTCCCAAAAATATGGATCTATCTGAAGGAACAATAAATAAATACCTTCATAAATATAAAATACCAACTGATAAACCTTTAGTTACACAAATATCTCGGTTTGATAAATGGAAAGATCCAATAGGCGTTATAAATACATTTAAGCTTGTTAAGGAAAAAGTAGATTGCAGATTAATATTATGTGGTAGTATGGCTGGAGATGATCCTGAAGGAATAGAAATTTTTAAAAATGTCGAAAGGGAAGCTAGTGATTTAATTGGAAAAGGCGATGTAATATTACTAAATTTTGATAATAATATTCTTGTTAATATTTTGCAAAGGATATCTGAAGTCATTATACAAAAATCCATCAGAGAAGGTTTTGGGCTTACAATTACCGAAGCTTTATGGAAAGAAACCCCAGTTGTTGCTTCTAATGTTGGTGGGATTCCACTACAAATTACAGATGGTGAAGATGGATTTTTATTTGAACCAAATGATCTGGATGGATTTGCAAAAAAAATCATAGAAATTTTAAAAGATCCCGAAGCATACAAAGAAGTTGGGAAAAAGGGGAAAGAAAAGGTTAGGAATAATTTTCTGATAACAAGATTATTAGGGGATTATTTAGATTTATTAAATGAAACTTTAAATTGTCGATGATAAAGAAGATATTGTTCTAGAAATTATTTGCAATATCGCTTACATATAATTGGTAAAAAATCAATAATATTAAATTATTAATAAAAATCCAATTCACTTTGAATATGAATTAGGACTTCATTCCCATCGTCAATAGTGCCGGTTATTCTTTTTATTTTATACTGATGGTGAAGAAAATATTCAAAAGTTGCATTGCCAATATTTTCCACTCGATAATCGGGATAACGATAATAAAAATAGATATCATTAATATATTTTATTAGTTCCAAACCTAAACCCGTTCTATAATATTGGAATTCTAAATTACCAATATTTTTTATTCTGTCCGGATATAGTGGCATATATTCTATTTTTTCGTCTCCAATATAATATAAACGCTCTTTTACGACATAACTGATTTTCTCTCCAGTACTGTCAATTTGTATTACACGAACCTTTTCAAAACGATATTCCAATTCATCATAATTTAATTTTTCTAATTTATCATCTTGTACTCTATAATCATATTCAAGATTGCCATTGGATTCTGTTACAATTTTTTGAATTTGTCCTTTGTTGTTGAAAAAAAGTTTAAAGGAATTTATTGAAATAACTACTTGTTCTAATTGACCTTTATTAGAAAAATAGATCTTTGATAATTTTACATCTCCATAAAGATGTAAATTACTTAATAAAATCATGATAAATATTAATAAAGATGATCCTAATATTTTAAGTTTCATAAGTAAACTCCTATATTCAATGTTAATAATATAAACAATTATTTCTATTATTTGTTCATTTTTTTGAGTTTTTCATATAGCAACGAACAAAATTTAAAAAGATTTCACACAAAGAAATGCAAAGAAGAAATTCTTAATGTAATTGTTCTTTACCAGTATTTCCCACTTTCCCATTTCGTGTTCTTTTTCGTGTTTTTCGTGGCATTTTTCTCCTCACTTTTCGTTTCATTTCAACAAATACCAATTCCATTCTCTTACATTTCTTTTTTCACTTATTTCCCTTGCAATATTACGATGCAATCATTATATTGACAGGTAAATTGAAATAAATTAGGATTGTTATGAATTATAGAACAAGATTTATAGAAAAAAAAATAAAACAACTTGCATCTTATTATAAGGTGATACTTGTTACAGGGACGAGGCAAGTGGGGAAAAGTACTATACTTACAAAGCTATTTCCTGACTACAAACACATTACATTTGATCCTGTTCAAGATATTTATCGTGCAAGAATTGATCCTGATCTTTTTCTTGACAATTTTCCTTCACCATTAATTCTTGATGAAATTCAGTATGTCCCCGAATTACTTCCGGCAATAAAAAGGCGTGTAGATAATGATGATTCTAAAGGACAATATTTTTTAACAGGTTCACAAAATCTCTCAATGTTAAAAACAGTTTCGGAAAGTATGGCTGGAAGGGTAGGCATTATCAAACTTGAAAATATGCTTCCAATCGAAATGATAGGAATTGGTAACACAAATAAGAATTGGTTAAATAAATTCCTCAATGATCCCCAGATATTTGATGGTAAAATATCTCTACTTTCTAATTTCAACACGAATCTTGTTGAATTCTTATGGCGAGGTACAATGCCTGGATTACTTGATATGCCAGATTCAATTGTTCCAACTTACTATGATTCTTATGTGCAAACATATATAGAAAGAGATGTTCGAACAATAGCAAATATTAAGGAGCTTAGAGATTTTGGAATGTTCATAAGGATTGGTTCTGCTTTGACTTCACAGGAAATTAATTCATCTCAAATTGGAAGAGAAATTGGCATAACACCTGATACAGCACGACGCTGGTTGAATATTTTAAATTATAGTTATCAGTGGATTGAATTACCGCCATATTTTGGGAACACAATAAAACGAGTAAGTAAAAAAAAGAAAGGATACTTTACCGATACAGGACTAATTTGTTATTTGCAAAGTATATCTTCGCCTGATGCACTTGCAGCATCTCCGAATTTGGGAGCAATTTTTGAGACCTTTGCAGTTAATTTAATAATAAAACAAATATCTCGTTTAAAATATTCTCCTACACTTTATCATTGGCGAACAAATGGTGGCGCTGAAGTAGATGTTGTTTTAGAAATAGATAACAATCTTTTTCCAATTGAAATAAAATGTAAAACAAATTTGTCTTTGCATGATACAAGAGGAATAAAATCGTTTATGAAAACATATTCAAATAAATGTAATTATGGAATAATCTTTTATGCTGGGAAAGAATGTTATCGTATTTCCGAATTTATATGGGCAATTCCTTGGTTGGCCATTTAGTTAAATAAATTTAACTGTTCTTTTTCTGCTATTATCTCGTTTTCGAAAAGTCAAGTCCAACTTTTCACATTTCTCATTTCGTGTTCTTTTTCGTGGCATTCTTCTCCCCACTTTTAACCATTTTAACTTTTAATATTTTTTAATTAACTATTTTAAATAAATTTTGTAATATTAGCATAAGAAAAATATGAGAGTTGTTTTATGAAAATATTTCAAAAATTGTTGAGGATCAAAAAAGAGAAAGGTGCGGGTTATTTTGTATTAATTGATCCGGATTCATTCTCAACCGAAGATGTTGAAAAAAAGGTAAATAAAATTTGTAATAGTGGCGTGGATATGATCTTAGTTGGTGGTAGTTTGTTAATGACAAATGGCTACAATGAGAAAATTGAATTGATAAAAAAATATTCTTCCATACCAATGATCCTGTTCCCGGGTTCCACATCACAAATTAGAAACGAGTTCGATGCCGTATTATTTTTATCGCTTATTAGTAGCAGAAACCCGGAGCTGATAATTGGGAAACAGGTTATAAGCGCTCCAATTCTAAAGGCAATGAATATGGAGGTAATTTCAACTGCATATATGTTAATTGAATCCGGTAAAGTTACTACAGCTGAATTCATGAGCAATTCGAAACCAATTCCATCTAACAAATCGGATATCGCAGTTGCACATGCGATTGCGGCAGAAATGCTTGGTTTCAAAATGATATATCTCGAAGCCGGCAGCGGAGCCGATAATCCTGTTCCGGATAAAATGATATCAATGGTAAAAAAGCAGGTAAATATTCCAATTATTGTTGGCGGTGGAATAACAAAACCTGAGATTGCAAAGCAGAAAGTAATTGCCGGTGCTGATTTTATCGTAACCGGGAATATTTTAGAGAAAGAAGGCAATTCACATTTAATGTCAAAATTTGCCGATTCAATTCACAAATAAATTGAAAGAGAAATAATGATAAATAAAATAGAAATTATAAAAAACCATTTATTAGAAAGTATAAATGTTAAAAATAGAATTTTAAAAGATAATAAATTGGTTGTAAAAATTGCAGAAGCATCTGATTTGATTATAAATTCTGTAAACAAAGGTGGGAAAGTAATGTGGTGTGGAAACGGTGGCTCGGCTGCGGACGCTCAACACCTTTCAACAGAACTTTTAGCACGATTGAATTTTAATAGAAAATCAATTGCATCAATAGCTTTGACAACGGACACTTCATTTTTAACAGCTTGGTCAAATGACATTGATTTTAGTTCAATCTTCAGTCGTCAAGTTGAAGGATTAGGTCGTTCTGACGATGTGCTTATCGGAATTTCTACGAGCGGCAATTCAAAAAATATACTTGAAGCGATCAAATCCGCAAATGATAAAAACATTAAGACAATTGCATTTTTGGGTAAAGATGGTGGTAAAATAAAAAGCCATGCCGACATTTCTATAGTTATCCCTTCCGAGAACACACAACATATTCAAGAATCGCATATCACGATCGGTCATATTATTTGTGATATCATCGAACGAAAATTATTCTCATAATAATTTTTATTCATAAAGAATATATATAATGGAATACATTCTGAAAGATTTTCTTAATCATCTGCAAGTGGAGAGAAATTTAGCAAAGAATACAATTGAGTCGTATTCAAGTGACCTCAATAGATATATAAATTTTCTAAAAGAACAGAAAGTTTCTAAACCGGCAGATATTAAAATTTCATTACTTTATGATTTTATTGATATATTGAATGAGATACCATTAGCAGCTGCTAGTATTTCTCGGAACTTCTCATCCATACGAATGTTTCATGAATTTATGATGAACGAGGGTTATGTAAAAAAAGATATAACTGAAAATATTATTTCTCCTAAAATCCCGAAGCGATTACCAAAGGTATTATCGATCAATGAAATTGAAAAGATTTTAAATGTAATTGATATTACTAAAATTCTCGGAATACGAGACAGAGCAATGTTAGAATTACTTTATGCCTGTGGATTGAGAATATCCGAATTATTAAAATTGCGTCTTTCATCTATATTTTTTGATGAAGGTTGGATCAGAATTTTTGGTAAGGGAAACAAGGAGAGAATTATACCCTTTGGAAATGAAGCAAGAAAATGGTTAAAAAAATATATAAATTATTTTCGTCCGGAATTAAAGAAAAAGAATATTTTAAAAGCAGAAGATTTTATTTTTTTAAATGTTCGAGGAGGTACGCTTTCTAGAATGGGAGTTTGGAAGATCATTCAACAACATGTAAAATCAGCTGGAATATATAAGAGAGTAAGTCCACATACTTTTCGTCACTCTTTCGCAACTCATCTTTTAGAAGGTGGTGCGGATTTAAGGGCAGTTCAGGAGATGTTAGGACATTCCGATATTTCTACAACACAAATTTACACGCATTTAGATCGTGACTATTTAAAAGAAATTCACAAAACTTTTCATCCAAGAGAAAGAGGGGAAAATTGAATCAAGTAACTCAAATATTAGCATTAGTAATACCTATTTTATTTGCACTCACCATTCACGAATTAAGTGATGGATTAGTGGCATTACATTTTGGAGATCCGACGGCAAAAAACGCTGGACGACTGACTTTAAATCCACTTGCACATCTTGATCCGATTGGCACACTTATGTTATTCATAGTTCATTTCGGTTGGGCAAAACCCGTACCCGTGAATCCGGCTTACTTTAAAGATCCTAAAAAAGATATGATATGGGTATCATTGGCTGG
>Ga0208902_1001787_pt1 | contig 10128 bp, 6 predicted proteins | sample AntAceMetag02UKH_FD_184767 | JGI IMG/M metagenome (GOLD analysis project Ga0208902, IMG submission 184767) | Saline lake microbial communities from Ace Lake, Antarctica - Antarctic Ace Lake Metagenome 02UKH (SPAdes) (version 2) | ecosystem: Environmental > Aquatic > Non-marine Saline and Alkaline...
CTAATTAAAGACTAAACTAAAGGACCATAAATGAAAAATATATCCCTTTCACCCAACGGAACTGAGTACCAGCTTCCAACTGAAAAGCAATCTGCAAAGGAACTCGAAGAACTAAAAAGGATAACTACCGAACAAAGAAAACTTGGTCGCCAGATCGTTGCTGTTCAGGGCTTGGGCTTTGTCGGCTGTGTGATGGCAGCAGTTGTTGCAGATGCAGTTGATGAAGAAGAAAAATCCCTATATTTCGCGCATGGACAGCAAAGAGCTTCTGCGCGCTCTTTCTGGAAAGTGCCTGTTATTAATCAGGGAATTCCACCGGTTAGTTCTTCCGATGCTGAAGTGCCGAAAATATATCATAGAACAGTAGTAGAGAAGAAAACACTTCGTGCAACATGGCTCAATTATGCTTACGAAGTTGCTGATATTGTCGTGGTTGATATTCAACTTGATGCTACAAAGCCTGCCTTCGGGGATGCAGCTCAAGGGTATTGCGATATGTCCGCATTCAGGGATGGCATGAAGACGCTCGGCAAGTATATCTCTCCTGAGTGTCTTATCCTCGTAGAAACAACCGTTCCGCCCGGAACATGCGAGAATGTTGTAAAACCGGTTATTGAAGAGGAGTTCACAAAAAGAGGAATAGATATAAAAAAGAATCCTCCCTTGATCGCACATTCTTATGAGCGGGTTATGCCTGGTGCAAAATATGTAAGTTCGATACGGGATTTCTGGCGTGTTTTCGCAGGTGTGAATGAAAAGAGTAGGGTTATTGCCCGTGAGTTTTTAAACAATATTCTCGATACTGAAAAATATCCTCTTACAGAATTAGATAACACAAATGCGTCAGAACTCTCAAAGGTGATGGAAAACTCCTATCGTGCTACTAATATTGCTCTTACACTTGAGTGGGCAAAGTGTGCAGAAAAGATCGGTGTGGATATTCATAAGGTACGCGCAGCAATACGTAAACGTAAAGGAACTCATGACAACCTGCTGCGCCCGAGTCTTGGGGTTGGTGGATATTGTCTTACAAAAGATCCGGTGCTTGCTAATTGGGCTATGGATGCGATCTTCCATATCGATGAAAAACTGAAGATAGCGATCCATTCTGTTGATGTTAATGATACAATGCCATTACATACGATCGATCTCATCAAAGAGGAATTTCCCGAACTGAAAGATGTTAAAATTGCGGTTCTGGGTATTTCATATTTAGAAAATTTAGGAGATACACGTCATTCACCGTCCGAGACTCTGATAAAGTTTTTAAACGAGTATTGGGCAATTGTCAAAGCTCATGATCCATATGTAGAATATTGGGCAGAGATGGAGAATGTTCCTATTGAAAAATCAATACCCGATGCGCTGAAAGATGCTGATGTAGTAATTTTTGCGGTTGGACATTTGGAGTATCTTGGATTAGAACCGGAGGAGGTTGTTGAGATGGCTGGTAAAAAACCCCTAATCATAGACTGTTCTAATTTCCTTACTGATGATAAGATCAAGAAATACTTGCAAGCTGGATGCAAAGTCAAAGGAGTAGGTAAGGGACATATTAAGAATTTGGAATGATGAGCGCGAGAATAGAGAAATCAAAGGTACGGGTGTTTATTTAAATAAATTGATCATCACGATACCCCGTTGCTAACTGTGAGATTCATTTTACATGGGACTGAAGAAATTCAGTCCTTTTTTTATTGCAATTTAGTTTCTTCAAACTCCATCAATTTACTCCTAATTTATAGAAGTTTCATGGTTATTTTTCTAATTCGTGTTTTTCGTGAATTTCGTGGTTAAAATTTTTTATTAGGAAATAGGTGATCCCAATATTTCCAGCATCTCCTCATGTATCTTCCCATTCGTGGCAACGATCTCTTTATCAAAGATAGAAAACTCCGAACCATCAAATTTGCTCACTTGCCCGCCTGCTTGCTCAAGAATAACAATACCTGCTGCCGTATCCCACGGGTAGAGCTCCAGTTCCCAGTATCCGTCAAAAATACCACAAGCAACATAGCAGATATCCAGTGCGGCAGCGCCTGGACGCCGTATTCCTCTGCACTGTTTTATCAATTTTGAAAAATACTGTATGTTGTTTCTCGCATCATTGAGCATATCATAGGGGAATCCGGTTGCAAGAAGTGATTTGGAGAAATCCGGATTATCTGAGACATGGATCTCTTCATCATTTCGAACGCAGCGCTTGCCCTTTTCAGCAAAAAAGAGTTCATTCAGGATGGGATTATACACAACACCAACAACACTTTTTCCATTTTTTTGTAAAGCAATGGACACGCACACAAATGGGAATCCGTGCACATAATTTGTGGTGCCGTCCAGCGGATCGATGACCCAGCAGTATTCTTGATCGGGATTTTGTTTATGCTCTGTTTCCTCGGTAAGAATGTTGTGTTTGGGATAATAATTCCGTATGGTTTCTATCACTACTTTTTCGGCTTCTATGTCCACATTAGTAACAAGATTTATCCTTCCCTTATAATCGATTAGTTTCTTCTTATGGAAATTCTCTCTGATGATCTCACCTGCTTTTGCACTGGCTTCAAGGGCAATATCAAGAAATTCTTTCATAAATGCTCCTTTGCTGCCCCTTTAAGATTGAGCAGTTTTTTACCATGCTCAAAGACCTGCTTGAAATTCTGAGGATGAAATAGAAGATATTTCTGCGTATAGCAACTGCTCCAGCACCCGTCACAAGAAGTATATTCAACTAATAAATTCTCATATTTTTTACTGTTCATTATCTCATCGAGGTCTTGCTCAAGCAGATTTCCAATTGCATTACCTTTGCATAGATGTACTTCGCCGTTGTGCATAATAGTGAGGCGCGTTGCAGTACGTTTGCCATCCACAAATGGACAGAAATCAGGGAAATTATTATCAATAATTCTCGGAATGCCTTCAATAAAGCTGTTGAGATTGAGAATCGCCGGATTATTTGTAAGGAAATTTATAGTTTTTTTTAGAGCTTCTGCATCGGTGATCTTCATTTCATCATCTTCTTTTGTTGTATCGAGGAGGGAATGATAAAGACCAATCGTTACTTCCCATCCCGCATCTTTACATACTCCAATAATGTCTGGTACCTGATGTAGATTTTTTGCACTGAGCACGCAATTTGCATAGGTAAAGGAAGATGAACCGAGCTCCTTTTTGCGAGTGGAAATTTTTCTCATATTACTAAGCACAATATCAGCATGATCTTTTACTCCACGTAGATAATCTCCATTTTCACCAAGACCATCTAGCGAGGTTTGTATGTTGATTGCATTTTTCAAGCAGAAGTCGATCACCTCTTCGATTTTATCATAATCGAAATACAATCCTGAAACCAGGGAAACGGAAAGAGGAAAGACGTCTCGCGCATGATCAAGAATGTCTATAATATCAGGGTGGAGAAGCGGTTCCCCCCCGCTTATCATACCGACAAGGCTTCCGTATTTTTGAAGTTTTCGTGCAATCACACGATATTCGGCATAATCCATGTATGGTGCGCCTTCTCGGTTTTCGTGGATATTGCACTGCCTGCACCGTTGGTTGCACAGACGTGTTACTTTTATCTCGGTAACAGAGTTGATCGGTTTATTTTGAAGGAAGTGTTTCGTTGCTTTCGGAAGGGTTTTGAGTAGCGTTTTTTTTCTCATTGATTCTTTCTACATTCTTTTGAGCCAGTTCGAAATTTGGATCTAATTCCAGGGCTTTCTTCAGTAGCACTAGTGCCTGTTCGAGCTGTCCGTCATTTTCATAAATAACAGCTAGATTGTTAAGCGTTTTCTTTTCCTCATTTTGCTCGATGATCTCTTCATATAGTTCGCGGCATTTCTCGATATTTCCTTCTGCCTGAAATAGGAATGCATAATTATATTTCGCTTCTGTGAATTCCGGATCTAATTCCACGGCATTGAAAAAATGCTCTTTTGCTTTTTCGATTTTACCTTTCGTTGAGTAGTATATGCCAAAATAGTAGTGCAGATTTGCCGAATCCGGGAAAACCTGCATGTATTTTTTCAGGTCTTTGTATGCTTTTTCAAAATTCTGCTGCGCGTAGTTATAAGCAATTCGCTGGATAAATTCATTTTCTGACAGAACCATACCTGATTCACCAAATACCTTTTCTTTTATAAACCAGCGAGCATTCATTTTTTGCAAAACGAGTGAGAGGGGATATTTTCCATTGATCTCGAATTCCACAATTGCCTGGTCCTGTTCTTTGCTGAGTGCAGATCGGATAAGATCGAATTCTCTGATGGCTTTAAATGCTTTTATTGCGAGATTCCTTTTCAGATAATTTTGTTTGAAACCCTCAGTTTTATATAGCTCATGGTGAGAAAAGAGCGGAAGCGTTTCTTCATGATCATAATTAATAACCAGCTCCATAAAATGATTTGCAACGTCTTCGTGAGTTTTATTTGCTTTTTCTTTAAGAGGAATTCCAAGCTGTTCACGAACATAATTATAAGAAAGAGCGCCCTTTAATGCCTGCTCATGCTTATTCAGAAACGAATCGATCTTCTTTTTCCCGGTTTCAGTTTCAGCATAGTTTTTTGGGGTTTTGTTTTCAAAAATCGGATTCTCGATTTTGAGCCATTTCTTAAGATGGAGATCGAGGAGTCCCTGTTGTTCTGCAACGGATTCTGAGTAGTTATTCAACTGTAGTGAGTTTTTATCCTGAGTGCTTTTGAGGGCGTATTTGCAGTCCTTTGGGCACTCTAATTTGATGCGGATCTCATTACAGCAGTGAAAGCAAATTTGCCTGCGAGTTTTAGGACATTTGCGTGTGGCTTTGTGCTTGTTGCAGATTTGGCAGCGCTTGGGCTGGAAAATTCCAAAATAAGTTTTCATAAATTGTCTTTCTTATCAAATTGTGTGGGTTTCAGGATTTGGTGGAACAGATTGTTTGAACCGATTTCTATTCACGATTGAGATGATGTGCTGAATTTGTTCTTCTGTGAATCCTTGCGAGAGCAATTCTTCAATTGATGCCTTTTCTTCATAAAGAGCATACAGAATCTCATCAGCATCTTTGTATGAAAACCCCAGTTCCCTTTCATCGGTTTGACCTTCCCAAAGATCGGCGGTAGGGGTTTTCTTTATAATATTTTCGGGAACTCCCATTATTTCTGCGAGTTTCCAGACTTCGGATTTATAAAAACATCCGAGGGGCTCAAGTGCACAGGCACCATCACCAAATTGAGTTACATATCCGAGTAAAAGTTCGGTTTTATTGCTTGTTCCAAGTACCAGTGCATGTTCCTTTGCAGCAAGATCGTAGAGTGTGCACATGCGGGTGCGTGCTTTCATGTTGCCTTTTCGAAGTCGGTCAGCATTCGGTTCATAGGTGTCATAATAAGCATCTACCATTGGGGTTATTTCTCGAATAATATATTTGATGCCAAGTGTTTCTGCAACCAGTTTTCCGTCATCGAAGCTGTCGTCCATGCTGGTTTTATAAGGCATGAGCACGCCGATGACATTCTCTTTTTCAAGTGCTTCAACAGTAAGATAGGTAACAAGTGAAGAGTCAACTCCGCCGGAAAGCCCGATGATACCTTTGGAAAAACCTGCGTTCTTGAAATAGGTTTTGATGAAGTTAATTATTTTTTGTTTTTCTTTTTTGAGATCTATATTACGCATACACTACCTTAACAATATCATTTTTATAATTTTTGAAGTGTAGTTTTTTCCCGTCAACTGATACAGATAAATTCCGTTTGAAAGTATCCTGCCTTGATCGTCTTTTCCGTCCCACACTACTTCACCGGAGAAGTGAATAGTATTACTATGAAATATTTTTCTAACTAACTGTCCCTTAATGTTATATATCTTCAGCTGCAAATCCTCGCTGAATCTAGGAATATTAAATGAAATATTCGTTGAGTGAGAAAACGGATTGGGATAATTTTGATGAAGTGGTAATTCTGCATGAGATCCAGGCTCGTCAATATCGTACAGAGGAGCGCCAAATTCGTAACACCCCATATCAACAATTGCAATGCTATCTCCATTGCCATCCCAAATTCGAACATTTCCATCTAAATCCCATGGAGGTAAATGAAGTCCTGTTGTGTCCGGTGTTCCGGCATCTATGCATGGTGAACCATATCCTAGATGATAGCCATTCTCGAATAGTGGGTCTTGGTCAATGTTGCCTTCCAGCCAATATACAGTTCCATTGTTGTTTGTAACAATTCCATCTTCTCCTCCTTGAATATCTGAATATTCAATAGTTATTGAATTTGAATTATCAAGGGTACTAAAGACAATTTCATTGTTAACTATAGAAGAATTAATGATATGGGGAGATGAGTTTTTTAAGAATAATGCACCTCCAGCATCACTATCATTGGTGATAATTAAGGAGTTAATGATTAATGGATTTGAATTTGATATACAGAATAAAGCTCCTCCGGTGCCATACTGAGCTTCATTATCTTTAATGATAGTATTCACAATTTTTGGTGATGAATTTCTTAAATATAATCCGCCACCTGATCCATACTGCCAGTAGCCATTGCCACATGCTATATTATTATGAATGTAAGAGTGAATTATTAGGGGAGATGAATATTCACAATAAATCCCTGCGCCCATACTATTTCCGCCTGCAGGGCTATCCTCCCCATACACATAATTGCCAAAGATCTCAGTGTGTGAAATGCTAATTTTTGAAAATCCCTCAATAAAAAATGCACTACCATAAGCATCACATATTTCACCATTACAACATCTGGTGATCTTACAGTATTCAAATTTTGATGAATCGTTTATTGCTGAAGTCTCATTAAATTTTATTCCAGCCCATCCATCCCACCAATTCATATAGTCTAGTTTGGTAAAGAGAATCGAATCATTTTCAGCACCAATAGCTAAAATTCTTCCCTTTACATTGATCTTGAAATAACCCTGAAAATCAATGACAGTTCCTGGTTCTATTGAAAGAGTTATTCCTTCATTAATTGTAACAGATTCAACAACTTTTACGGTATCTGCATCCCATGTGGCATCCTGATCGAGCACACCGCCGGCAACCTGGGCAGTAGTTCCGGTTCCGGAAAGTGCAATAAATACAACTCCTTCGTCTGGATCATTATTTGTTATGGTCATGTTGCCCGAGTAGCTTTGAGTCGTTGTGGGAAGGAATCCAACTTGAACCAGCATATCGTGATATGCAGGTATTGAAAATGCATTTATTATGTTCGTAAACTGCACGGCATCTTCTTTTTTGATCTTAAAACCTGACGGAGCAGTAATCGAATCAATTTCTAATGGTACGGGACCTAAGTTTGAAATATATACATCCTCAATGCATGAGATCGTATCTACAGTGCCCAATCCAAAAGAAATTTCAAGTGGATCAACAACGATATCGGGTATTGGATCGGGTTCTCCCTGATACTCATAAGCTCCTATATCAATTATATCAAAAACTCCATCGTAGATACGCGGATTCCCTGCTAAATCCACCGAAGGTAAATGTAATCCAGTTGTATCGGGAGTACCATTATTTATACAACATGAGCTGGATTGTAATGAGAAATCTGCCAGTGTATCTACAAATTGAGGATTCTCATCAATATTTCCTTCCAGCCAATTAACCACGCCGTGGAAATTAGTGAAAATGCCATCTTCACCACCCTGAATATCCGAATATGAAACAGTTACATAGGTTGGTTCACCATCCTGATCCCATTCATCGAGATAGATTTCCTGCGGTGAGTTGTTCCATAAAATTGAATTTGTCAGAACCGGATTTGATTCATCAAAGCTGAGTATACCTCCCCCACTCAATGTGGCTGAATTTCCGTATATGGTCACATTAGTTAAAATAGGATTTGACTCTGCACCACAATACATACCACCACCTTTAAAACAAGAATTATTTATAATTAACACATTTTTAAGAAGAGGATCAGAATGGAATGTGCAATTGATGCCGCCACCAGTTTCACCAGCAGAATTATTCTGAATAATTACGTTTTCTAATATTGGATCAGAATTTTCGCAATAGATACCACCTCCATAGTTCCCATCTGCAATATTATTAGAGATTATAACATTTGATAAATGAGGATTTGCATCCCAGCAGTATATTCCACCTCCGGAAGCTTCCGCAAAATTATTTGATATAGTAATGTTTTCCAGAACAGGAGTGGAGTTATATGAGCAATAAATTCCACCAGCAAAATGATCTGAATAATTCTCAGTTATTGTTACATTTTTTAAAATAGTATTTGAAGTCGGACCGAAGGAAACTCCTCCTCCCCAATTAGAATTTCCATGGCTTACGGTAAATTCTTCAGCGGTCACGTCACAAACAGTAGAAAAAATGAGAATTTTACTTTCATCGTTTCCGTCTAATATGCTTTCATTTTCTCCGCTTCCATGAAGCGATAGATTACTAATCCATGTCAAAGGGAATTGCTCTCCGTTTGTAGCAGGACTATAAGTTCCCTGACCAATGAAGATCGTATGCAGATTAAGACTATCCACGAATATTACTGATTGGGCATAGGAGATAGTTTTTAATGGATCAACCCATGAAAGCCCACCGTTTGCATTACTTCCATTGGGAGAAACATAAACATCCGAATTTATCTGCGTGAGTATTGATTGCGAGATATCGAAGGTATAGTTCTCGATTGGATATGCTTGATAATCAGTTGGATTCATCACGGTAAAGGTGTCTACAATAACATTCATCATTTGCCCGGAACATATATCCTTTCCATAGTCGGAATAGTTAGAATAAATATTACATCGATTGTCATTATTAAAATAAATATAAGAACCCGAGTTACAATAGATAGCTCCACCGGCAATATCTGCATGATTATTTTTAATAATTACATTTTCCAAGTTGCATATCGAGTTCTCACCACAATTTATTCCTCCTCCATACTTATCTGCTGTATTATCTATTATTGTAGTATTTTGAATGGTCATTTCAGAATTATAAGCACAACAGATCCCTGCTCCATAATAGGCTTGATTGCCACAAATTTCAACATCATTAAGGACAGGATTTGAACCCTCTTTACAATAAATTCCTCCTCCCAAGCTAAATATTCTGTCAGCGGAATTATTTGAAATTATTACATTCGTCAGATGCGGATTGGAATCTTCACAAAATAAACCTCCGCCATCATAGTATGCTGAGTTGTCAGAAATGATGACATCCGCCAAAACAGGACTTGAATTCTTGAGATAAATTCCACCACCATTCCAGTCTGAGGAATTGTTTGATATTATGACATCCATGACAGCAGGATTAGCATTATTACAATAAATGCCAGCTCCACTTTTGTTATCATATGTAGAATTATTTATTATTACTAAATTGGTTAAAGTTGGATACGCATTATTTTTACATAAAATTCCTCCCCCGGATGCAGCTATCCCATTTGCTATAGTAAGTCCACTTAATGACGCTGTTGAATCTTCTCCATTTTCAAATGTTACAACACTTCCGTTTTGGTTGCCATTAATGATAGTCTGAGAAATATAATTTGTATCCAGTGTGGTTAAAAATAAAGAACCAACAACAATGTTTTTTCCATTATAATTAATATTATCATAATAAGTGCCGGTTTGAACAAGAACAGTGTCAGAATTGGATGAAGCATTAATCGCTAATTGTACTGTTGGGTAGTCATTTGGCACATTGATTATTGTGCCAAACACATTGTTCCCAATGCCCAAAAATATAAAGAGAAATATTAAAGTAATACATTTTTTCATTTCGACCCCCTGAATATTTTTCTTTAGTTCACTTTTTCTGATTTAATGTCCTATATGCATTTTTTTATCTTACCTTAATATTGTCAATTGACTGCACAACAAAATCGGCAAAGGGTTCGAGGAGTTCAGCACCATCCTTGCCGGAAAGCACTCCGATCGAAAGTCCACATCCCGCATTCTTTGCCATTTCCATATCCAGCGTGCTGTCGCCCACAACCGCAGTATTTTCAGGTTTGATTTTAAGTCTATCACACACATAATGCACCATATCTGGAGCGGGTTTGTCATTTGTGATGCTGTCTGCACCGGAAATTGCATGCACCTGATCGAGTACATCAAAAGCTTCCAGAATTTTTTCACAACGTACTGCGA
>Ga0208902_1001790_pt1 | contig 10121 bp, 9 predicted proteins | sample AntAceMetag02UKH_FD_184767 | JGI IMG/M metagenome (GOLD analysis project Ga0208902, IMG submission 184767) | Saline lake microbial communities from Ace Lake, Antarctica - Antarctic Ace Lake Metagenome 02UKH (SPAdes) (version 2) | ecosystem: Environmental > Aquatic > Non-marine Saline and Alkaline...
TTTTCGTTTTTAAAAAACAACTCTTCCAGGTCCGATGGACGCTGGAAGGTTGTTACGCATGAAGACCTGCCAGCGTCCGTAGGACCTGGCATTGCATTTAATCCCCATGTGTTGTAGTGCGTTTTAATTCCTGAAGCAAACAATCGTACGAATTATTAATAGTTGCTTTCGAACAATTATTCAAACTTACTTCCCGAATTGAGTAGGTTGGGATAGCCTTTTTAACAACAGACCCAAATTTTCCGGGATGTGCTGTTTCCAGAAACAGACCTAATGTATTATCATCTGAATATTGCTTTAAAGCCAAAAGACCTACCGCACCGTGCGGATCAAGAATATATTTTGTTTCCAGATAAGTTTCCCGTATCTCCTTTAAAGTGGCTTTATCACTAAAACTACCGGCTAAGATATCATTTTTAATTGCCTTATAGTTGCCTTGATAAATGTGCATAATACGATCGAAATTACTTGGCGCACCTACATCCATCGCATTAGAATAAGTAACAACTGAAGGCTTTGGAATGTATTCACCGGTTTTCCAGAATTGGTAAAAAGTATCGTTAGCATTGTTGGCAGCTACAAACTTATAAACAGGCAATCCCATTTCCCTGGCATACAGCCCTGCTGTAAGGTTACCAAAATTGCCGCTTGGCACAGAAACCATCCATCTTTTATTTTTTATCAGGCTTTTAAGTTGTTTGTAAGCCAAAAAGTAATACAACATCTGAGGCAGCAACCGTGCTATATTGATTGAATTTGCGCTACTGAGTTGCATTTGATCATTAAGATTTTTATCATTTAATGCTTGTTTTATTAAGACCTGGCAGTCGTCAAAAGTACCATCCACCTCTACGGGGTGAATGTTGTTGCCAAGAGTTGTTATTTGGTACTCCTGAAACAAGCTGATTTTTCCTTTCGGAAAAAGAATTATTACAGTTACGCCCTTTACATTGTAAAAACCATGAGCAACTGCACTTCCCGTATCACCCGAGGTAGCTACTAAAACCGTTATATTATTATGCTGTGAGGTGAACTGTGATAAACAGCGCGACATAAACCTTGCACCGACATCTTTAAAGGCTTGGGTAGGTCCATGAAACAATTCAAGTGCATATACATTTTCGCTTATCCCGACAACTGGAATTGGAAAAGCCAAGGTTTCTTTCAGGATTTGTCTCAGTTCTTCCCCGGCCAAAGAATCTTTTACGTAAGGAAACATTACCTGAAAAGACAATTCGAAGTCGTTTAATTTTTCAATACTTTCAAAAAATGAATTTGGCATAACCGGAATGTTTTCCGGGACATATAAGCCCTTATCCCTTGCTAACCCATTTAGTGTAGCTTCTTTAAACGACACTTTTTCACTAAAATCTTTGGTGTTTATGAAATTCATAATTACTCTTTTAATCACAATAGTTAGTTATACAAGCTCCTTTATGGTTATTAAGCAGTTCAACATAACTTTGTGTTTGTATACCATTATCATGGCAAATTTTTTGTAAACAGGAATTGATATTTAATGCATCTTCCTTATTTTGAGCAATTGCAAACACCGAAGGACCGGAACCTGAAATTCCAAATGTCAGAGCATCGTTTTGTAAAGCCCGTTGTTTCATTTCATCAAACCCGGGGATTAATAGTTTTCGTATCGGCTCTACCACGAAATCGTTTAAACTTCTCGAAAACATAACTATGTCTTTCTGATACAGACTTGCTACAAAAGCCCCCATATTTGCGACTTGCTTACTTAATATATTTAGCGGAACAGAATTTTTTAAAATACTTCTGGCATCGGAAGTGTTAATTTTTATGTTTAGAAATAATGAAACAACATACAAATTTTCCGGCAAGGGTAATCGCACGAAATCTTTATCATGAACCAAAACCATTCCTCCCAGAATAGCCGGTGCCACATTATCAAAATGAGCCGAACCGCTGGCTATTCGCTCTCCTTCGGCTGCAAAAGCAACCAATTCTTCTTTTTTATAAGGTTTGTCCAAAAGCTCATTGAATGCAAAAGCCGCGGCTGCACTACTGGCACTACTGGAACCAAGCCCACTTCCTGAGGCAAATCCTTTATTAATTTTTACATTTACACCCAAGTATCGACCCAGTCGCTCCTGCATATTCCGGACAACTACCGTACAGCAATTTTTATCAGCTTCGAATGGAAGATCCGGTCCGTTTTTTATCTCGGTTATTTTGTTCTCGCCAGTATTATTAGTACTTAATTCCACTTTATCACCAATGGTGCTTAAGGTTAAGCCTAATACATCAAAACCCACATTTACATTGCCTATTGTTGCGGGTGCAAAAGCACATATTGTTTTCATTTTCTTATCTGTTTATTATGTACATTAAATCAGAAAAAACACCACTTGCAGTCACTTCTGCACCGGCACCTGCTCCTTTAATAATTAGCGGTTCATGATTGTATCTGTCGGTGTACAGGGCTACAATATTGTCTTTACCTCCCAGGTTGTAAAATACACTTTCGGGTGATATTTCTTTCAACGATACAAATAATTCACCATTTTCCAAAACAGCCATAACTTTAAGGATATTACCATTTTGGTGTGCCCTTTTATATAATCTGTTAAAATACGGTTCTTCCTTTTTTAATTCCTTAAATAACTGTTCAACACTATTCGCATTAACGCAACTCTCAGGTAAAAACCCATTAAATTGTACATCTTCCAGATCTTTTTGATTGCCGGTTTCACGTGCCAGAATTAAAATTTTACGCATGACGTCCAGACCATTTAAATCAACCAGCGGATTAGGTTCCGTAAAGCCTTCTTTTTTAGCTTGCAACACAATATCTGCAAATGGTTTTTGTGCATCGTAATGGTTAAAAATAAAATTCAAACTTCCTGAAAGCACAGCTTGTATTTTATGAACCTTATCTCCACTTAGCAACAAATCCCTTATGGTTTTAATAATTGGTAAAGCAGCACCCACAGAAGTTTCGAACTGAAAATCACAGTTTTTCTCTTTCATCAACTGCAATAATAAACGATAATTTTCATAAGGACCACTACTGGCAATTTTGTTACATGCCACTATTGATATACTATTAGTAAGGAGCAATTTATAACTATTACTAACAATTTCCGAAGCGGTATTGTCTATAAAAACAGAATTACGCAAATTAAGTTTTTTTATAGCTTCAATATAATTATTAAATGATTGGTATAAAGCACTTGTTTCGTTGATACTTTTAATTTCCTCAAGGGTTAATCCTTCTGCATTCAGCAACATTTTTTTACTATTGGCAACTCCTGCAATTTTCAAGTCTATTTGATAGTCTTTATGTAACAATTGTTGTTGCTTAAATACAATTTTAAGAAATTCGCTCCCAACATTGCCAACACCGGCAATAAACAAATGGACTTTCTTAATTGCTTTTTGAAAAAAACGTTCGTGAATTACATTAACTGCTTTGGTTTCATCTTTTCGGTCTACAACAATAGAAATATTGCGTTCAGAAGCTCCTTGTGCTATGGCAATAACATTAATACCATTTTCACCTAGTGCACCAAATATTTTCCCACTTAAACCCACCCGATGCAACATGTTATCGCCAACAACAGCAATTATAACATGATCATTAAGCACTTCAACCGGATTAATTAAATTGTTTTCTATTTCTTGCTTAAATTGCCGGGTTATTGCATCTACAGCTTTTGGGACACCCGTATTTTCTATACCGAAACAAATACTTTGTTCTGAACAACTTTGAGTAATAAGGATAATATTGATTTGTGCTTCTTCCAATGCCTGAAACACCTTGCGTGCAATACCTTTTGTGCCTGCCAGACCAACTCCTGAGACGGTTACTAAGCTGATTCCGGCTAAAGAAGCAACTCCTACTATTTTATTTTGGTTATCATCCGAATCATTGTTAATGAGAGTACCCTTTTGCTCAGGATGCAACGTGTTTTTAAGATATACCGGTATGTTTTTCTGCATAACAGGACGAATTGCCGGCGGATAAAGTACTTCAGCTCCAAAATAAGCCAGTTCAAATGCCTCCTTGTAGCTAAGCCGGTCAATCGAATTTGCCTGTTGGACAATTTTTGGATTAGCATTAAGCATACCATTTACATCACTCCAAAGTTCTAATGATTTAGCATTTATAGCACTGGCATAAATAGCTGCAGAATAATCAGAACCCCCTCTGCCTAAAACCACATATTCGCCACGGTTATTTGAAGCAATAAAACCGGTAGCTATATAGTTTCTTCCATTAATAGCCTGTTTAATCAGTGCTTCCGTTTCCCGGTAGTTAACTTCAGCATTCAGATAACTATGATTGGCTTTAATAAGTTGTTTACTATCAAGCAAATCAATATCTATACCTTCCTGTAACAAATATTTGTGTATAATACATATGGATAGTCTTTCTCCAAAACTGAGCACATGAGAAAGAGTTTTATCAGATAACTCCTTAATTGTAAATATACTGCTACAAATATTTTCCAGTTGATTAAACAGTTTCAGTGTATAGATAATTACATCAGGTTGGTTTGCCGGATTCAACAGTTCTCGTAACAAAATAAATTGTCTTTTTTTGAGAGATTCCAGAGTCTCCATATATTTGCCCTTCAAAGCTAATTTTGCCATCACCTGTAATTGATCGGTTGTTCCTGAAGTAGCAGAAATTATGACAATAAATGGTTTGTCTTGTTTGCTTAATATGTCTTTAACCTTTTGAATATTTTGACCGGAACTAATACTTGAGCCCCCAAATTTTAATACAATCATAGCTTATTTTATTAGTTTGAATAATTGAATAGAAACCTGTTAAGAGAAAGTTTCTTAAATTATTTTTTATCTGCCGGCGTTTTTTGACCGGTCTTTTAATATTTCTTCAATCTCCGTTAACTTCACACCTTTCGCTTTCAGCAAAACTAAAAAGTGATATAATAAATCAGCCGCTTCATTCTTTAATAAATTATCATCATTGTCTATGGCTTCAATGACTAACTCTACAGCTTCTTCACCTAATTTTTGTGCTATTTTGTTAATCCCTTTTTTATACAGTTTATTAGTGTATGAATTTTCTGCATTATTAACTATTCTATCACTAATAGTTTGTTCCAATTGATATAAGAAACCTTTTGCGGTTTCTTCTTTAAAGCATGAGGTTGAACCGGTATGACAGGTTGGTCCTTTGGGTTGTACTTTTATTAGAATAGTATCACTATCACAATCTATTTGTATTTCTTTAACAAATAAATAGTTTCCGGATGTTTCTCCTTTTGTCCATAATCTGTTTTTGCTGCGGCTAAAAAAAGTTACTTTATCTCCGGATTTTGTTTTTTTATAGGCTTCTTCATTCATGTATCCCAACATAAGTACCTGAGAAGTATTACTGTTTTGAATAATTACCGGCACTAAGCCATCTCCTTTTGCGAAATCTATTTGCATCTTATTGAAAGTTTTTTGTTTTGTAAATATCGTTTTAATTCCGGTATAGGTATTTCACCATAGTGAAATATGCTCGCTGCCAGCCCTGCACTGGCTTCTGTATTTTCAAAGAGTTCTTTAAAATGTCGCTTTTCTCCTGCTCCACCTGAGGCAATTACCGGAATATTGACGGCTTTGCTAATAATATTGGTGATATCTATCGCAAACCCTGATTTTGTTCCATCATTATTCATTGAAGTGAGAAGTATTTCACCTGCACCTAATATTTCCACTTGCTTTGCCCATTGAATTGATTTTAATGTTGTTGGTTTTCTTCCTCCATTTACAAATACTTTCCATTCTCCATTTTCAAATTTGGTGTCTATTGCAACAACTACACATTGACTTCCAAACCGATTGGCAATTTCTGTAATTAATTGAGGTGTTTTAACAGCAGAAGAATTGACACTTACTTTATCTGCTCCCGCTTTAATTATTTCAAATACATCATCTATAGAACTAATCCCACCTCCAACAGTAAATGGAATGTTTATTTCCCGGGCAATTTTTTTCACCAGTTCAATTAATGTTTTTCTGTTTTCAATAGTTGCTGTTATATCTAAAAATACCAATTCATCTGCTCCTTGTTCCACATATCTTTTAGCAAGTTCTACCGGATCACCGGCATCTTTAATACCTACAAAATTAATTCCTTTCACCGTACGCCCATTTTTAATATCCAGACATGGTATGATTCTCTTTTTTAGCATAACTGTTTTAGTTCTTTTAAAGTGATTTTCCCTTCATAAATGGCTTTGCCTATAATGGCTCCTTCACAACCCATGTTTCTAAGCTGCAATAAATCATTTACAGATGATATTCCACCACTCGCAATTAAATTTATGTTGGTGCCGGATAAAATTCCGGAGTATAATTCATTAGACGAACCTTCAAGCATACCGTCTTTAGCAATATCTGTACAGATGACATGAGTAATGCCTTTTTGCTCAAAGTTTATTATAAAGTCAATAACATCAATTTCTACACTTTCTAACCAGCCATTAATAGAAATTTTTCTGTTTTTACAATCAGCTCCTAATATTATCCTTTCATTTCCGTATGTTGATAACCATTCTAAAAACAGTTCAGGATTATTAACAGCGATGCTTCCTCCTGAAATTTGGCAGGCACCACAATCAAAAGCAATTTTAATGTCATCGTTTGATTTTAATCCGCCCCCAAAATCTATTTTTAGATTAGTTTTAGAGGCAATTGTTTTAAGAATTTTATAATTAACAATGTGCTTTGATTTTGCCCCATCTAAATCAACAAGGTGTAAATACTGAATCCCATTGTCTTCAAATTCTTTTGCAACTTCAAGTGGTTTTTCATTATACACTTTTTTGGTGCTGTAATTTCCCCGGGTAAGTCTTACGCATTTACCATCTATTATATCTATGGCAGGAAGTATTCTCATAATGATAAAAAGTTTTTAAGTAGTTGTGTTCCAATATCTGCTGATTTCTCGGGATGGAATTGAGTAGCATAATAATTATCCTTTTGCATTGCAGCACTAAAAGGCAGAATATAGTTACAGGAAGCTGTTGTATGTTCATTCATTTCAGCATAATAACTGTGTACATAATACATATCATCATCCGGATAAATGCCTTCAAATAAACCTCCCTTTAAGGTTGAAAAGTTATTCCATCCCATATGTGGTACTTTTTCAGTTGCAGGAAAATTTTTTACTAAAGCATTAAAAATACCCAGGCATTTAGTATTTCCTTCTTCACTGAATTCACACATTAATTGCAAGCCTAAACAGATGCCTAACATTGGATTTTTCACTGAAAGAATTACTTTATCTAATCCCTTTTCTATTAAATACTTCATTGCCGATCCGGCTTCTCCAACGCCTGGAAAGATAACTTTATCTGCGTTTAAAATTTCGTTTTCATTATCTGTAATTACACTTTTGTAGCCCAAGCGGGTTAGAGCATTTTGTACAGAACATATATTACCCGCATTGTATTTTATTATTGCTATCATAAACTTCCTTTTGTACTGGGAACAGAATAATTATTGGTTTTAGTTACTGCCATTTTTATAGCTTTTGCAAAACCTTTAAAAATGGATTCGATTTTATGGTGTTCATTATCACCCTCCGCTTTAATATTCAAATTGCATTTAGCCGCATCACTAAACGACTTAAAAAAATGCATAAACATTTCTGCAGGCATTTCACCTATCATTTCTCTTTTAAACCGGGCGTCCCAGACCAACCAGGGTCTTCCACCAAAATCAATTGCAACCTGAGCCAAACAATCGTCCATAGGCAATAAAAATCCATAACGTTCAATACCTCTTTTAGCACCAAGTGCTTTTAGAAATGATTCTCCCAGAGTTATGGCAACATCTTCTATGGTGTGGTGTTTGTCTACATCAAGATCACCTTTTACATTGACGGTTAGATCAATATTGCCATGTTTTGCAATTTGCTCCAGCATATGGTCAAAAAAACCTATTCCTGTAACAATGGTGCTTTTACCCGAGCCATCTATATTCAATGTAATTTCTATATTGGTTTCATTTGTTTGTCGTATTACCGTTGCTTTTCTGGGAATTGCTTTTAGATACCGATAGATCTCCTCCCATTTTTTGGTAATTAAAGAAACATCTGTGATTTTTTTATCGCCTAATAATATTCCCTTACAGCCCAGGTTCCCGGCTAACTCCATATCAGTAGATCTGTCTCCAATGACATAAGAATTTGCCAAATCGTATTCTCCGTGAATATATTTAGTGAGCAATCCCGTTCCTGGTTTTCGGGTAGGCATATTATCTTCAGGAAAGTTTTTGTCTATTACTGTTTCTGAAAACACAATGCCTTCATTAATAAACGCTTGAATTATTTTATTATGTGCCGGCCAAAAGGTTTCTTCCGGGAATGAATTAGTTCCTAAACCATCCTGATTGGTTACCATTACTAACTCAAAATCTAATTCTCGTACTATACCGGATAACCATTGAAAAACTCCAGGGTAAAATTCCAGCTTTTCCAAACTGTCTAACTGATAGTCTATTGGCGGTTCAATGACCAACGTTCCGTCTCTATCAATAAATAATACTTTCTTCATATTGTTAAATTTCTTAAAGCATTTAGCAACTGTGTGTTTTCAAAAGGAGTTCCAACTGAAATACGGATACAATTGTTAATAATATTGTTTCTGTTACGTGTAACTATCTTTTGATTTAGCAAATCCTGATAAATAATATTGGCGTTTGTCACTTCAACTAAAAAGAAATTTGCATCTGATGGATACACTTTTTTAACCTGTCTTATTTGATTAAGTGCTTCTGCTAATTTTACTTTCTCTTCTAAGATAATTTGCCTGTTCCTTTCAAATTCTGTCCAACAGGATAGTGCATTGATAGCTGCTTTTTGGTTTATTTCGCTAACATTATATGGTGGTTTAACATTGTTAAATAACTGAATTACCTCTTTATTAGCATAGGCAATTCCAACTCTGACCGCAGCAAGTCCCCAAGCCTTGCTGAAAGTTTGACATACAATAAGATTTGGGGCTTTTTCAAGGGTTTTAATCCAGGATTCCAAAGGACTGAAATCAATATAAGCTTCATCTATTATTACTATTCCATTGAAATTACCGAGTATATATTCTATGTCCTTTTTGTCAATGGAATTTCCAGTAGGATTGTTTGGTGAGCAAATAAAAATTAGTTTTAATTTACTATCAATCAAATAATTTCCTAATGCCTGGATATTTATTTGAAAATCTTCTGCTAATGGAACCTTAATTAATTCAATATCATTGATGTCCGCTAATACTTCATACATTCCATACGTGGGTGTAAATATTAATGCCCTGTCTTCCCCCGGATCACAAAATATCCTAAATGCTAAATCAATGATTTCATCACTTCCATTTCCAATAAAAACAGTATCAACTGAAGTGTTTTTAAAACTTGTCAGTTTTTCTTTTAACTCTTTTTGATAAGGATCAGGATAACGGTTTAAAATACCATAAGGATTTTCATTGGCATCTAAAAAAATACCCGTTCCCCCATTAAATTCATCCCTTGCACAAGAGTATGGTTTCAGGGATAAAATGTTTGGTCTTACTATGTCTTTTAGGTTAAACATTGCTAATCGATTTTAGTCTGATAGTTACAGCATTTTTATGCCCATACAATCCTTCGGCTTCTGCCATTATTTCTATTGCGGGCCCTAATGTTTTCAATCCTTCTTTGCAAAGCTCCTGAAACGTAATCTTTTTTATAAAACTGTCTAAAGATACGCCACTGTAACTTTTCGCATGTCCATTAGTTGGTAATGTATGATTGGTGCCACTAGCATAATCGCCGGCACTTTCACAGCTGTAATTTCCTAAAAAAACAGAACCTGCATTAATTATTTTGTCAGTATAATATGAAGCTTTTTCAGAAGCAATAATCAGATGTTCCGGGGCATACATATTACTAAATTCAATACATTCATCTATATTATTAAGTAAAATAACCATACTGTTTTTTAAAGCTTTAGAAGCAATGTTTTCCCTTGGTAATTGCTCAACTTGTTTTTCTACCTCTGCAATTGATTGATCTATTATCAATCTGTTGTCTGACAAAAGAACAACCTGACTATCTGCTCCATGTTCTGCCTGTGAGAGTAAATCAGCTGCAAT
>Ga0208902_1001796_pt1 | contig 10097 bp, 8 predicted proteins | sample AntAceMetag02UKH_FD_184767 | JGI IMG/M metagenome (GOLD analysis project Ga0208902, IMG submission 184767) | Saline lake microbial communities from Ace Lake, Antarctica - Antarctic Ace Lake Metagenome 02UKH (SPAdes) (version 2) | ecosystem: Environmental > Aquatic > Non-marine Saline and Alkaline...
TTCCATCCCTTCGATCCCGTATCCAAGCGCACCGAGGCGACGCTTCAAGATGATGCCGGCAAGAAGATCAAGGTCAGCAAGGGTGCACCACAGGTCATCCTGGACCTGACAGCTGACAAGGACGCTCTAGGAGAAACGGTCAACACAGCGGTTACCGATTTTGCGTCACGCGGCTATCGCACACTAGGTGTGGCCAAGACGGACGCAAGCGGCACCTGGCACTTCATCGGCCTCATCCCCATGTACGATCCACCGCGCGAGGATTCCGCATCAACGATCACGACGGCAAACAACATGGGCGTCGAGGTCAAAATGGTTACGGGCGACCACATCGCTATCGCAAAGGAGATAGCGAGGCAGGTTAAGCTCAAACCAAACATCCTCCTCGCATCCGCGTTTGCAAGCCTCACCGACAGCGAAGCAGCCAGGCTTATCGAGAAAACCGACGGGTTCGCCCAGGTCTTTCCTGAACACAAGTACAAGATCGTCGAACGGTTGCAAAAAATGGGTCACTTCGTCGGCATGACAGGCGACGGCGTAAACGATGCACCAGCTCTCAAAAAAGCCGATGCGGGCATCGCAGTTGAAGGCGCAACAGATGCGGCAAAATCGGCAGCCGATATAGTACTCACCTGCCCTGGATTGTCGGTCATCATCGATGCAATCAAAGAGGCGCGAAAGATCTTCCAACGCATGAACAGCTACGCGATCTACCGCATAGCCGAGACGATCCGCGTCCTTTTCTTCGTTACATTGTGCATACTGATCTTCAACTTCTATCCCGTCACAGCACTCATGATCGTGCTGCTGGCTCTGTTCAATGACGCACCTATCATGGCCATAGCATACGACAACGTTCACTATTCGAATCAACCCGAGAAGTGGCACATGCGTGAAGTCATCGGCATGGCGACTATATTGGGACTGTTCGGCGTATGCGTGACATTCGGCGCTTTCTATATCGCCCGCGAAGTTTTGCACTTGGACAAGGAAGTCATACAGTCATTCATCTTTCTCAAACTGGCAGTCGCCGGACACTACACGATCTTTATAACTCGCACCCGCGGCCCCTTCTGGTCGATCAAGCCATCGGCGGCCCTGTTCTGGTCTGCAGTAGTCACGAAGGCAATCGCCACGCTCATCGTAGTCTATGGCATCTATGTAGCGCCAATCGGGTGGGAAATTGCTGGACTGCTTTGGGCATACGTGACGCTGGAATTTATCGTCACCGATTTCATCAAGGTCTGGCTATACAGGCTACTCGATCATCGGGGCTTGGTCTTTCACAAACACGGCGGCGAGGAATGCCACCACTGCAGCAGACAAACAGCTCAAGTCAGAGCAACATAGAGAGATGTCCTACTTCGATTACAACGGCATAAAGCTCTACTATGAAAAAGCGGGGGACGGTCCCCCGCTTTTCATGGTCAACGGGCTTGGAGGCGACACTCGAGTGTGGTCGTTTCTCTCGCCGTACCTCAACAAGTCGTTCACCACGATCGCCTATGACATGCGCTGCGCTGGCAAAAGCGACGAGCCGGCAGACCCCTTTACAATCTCGGACCTATCCGACGAAGCATATGCGCTGATAGACCATCTGGACCTCAAAAAAGTATCGGTCTTAGGCTTCTCCATGGGCGGGATGGTAGCCCAGGATTTGGCTCTCAACTATGCCGATAGAATCGACAAACTAATTCTGGTTTCGACAATGCCCGCCACAATGCACATGTATCCCATTCCAGACTTCATCATAAAACTGTTTGTCAAAACTGATGTTTCACCCAAGCTGATTGCCCTGGTCTATGATGCAATATTTGGAAGCAGCTTCAAGAAAATCCACTCGGCTCAGGAATTCATAGATTTTAAAATGAATGACAAAACCCCGCAGCCTATCGAAGCCTATCTGAACCAATTCAATGCGATAAAATCTTTCGATGTTCGCGATATAGTGAGCAACATCTCAGCGCCCACGCTAGTCGTGGCAGGAGACGAGGATCGAGTCATACCCCCCAAGAATGCACAGTGGCTCAATGAGCACATAAGCGGATCCAAGATCGCCATTTTCGATAAAGTGGGTCACATGCTCCCGATTGAATGCCCGGAAAAGCTTTCAAACCTTGTAAGGGAATTATGTCTGTAAAAGAAACATGTCCACTTTGCCATAACGACGGTGCATCTGAATTCCACCGCGACAAGCTGCGACCGTATTTCCGCTGCTCGACATGTGCACTCGTCTTTGTGCCCGCCCTATTCCATCTAACTGCGCGCGAGGAAATGCAGCGCTATGAGCTACACCAGAATAACCCTGAGGACGACGCGTACCGTGCATTTCTCATGAGACTGGGCAGCCCGCTCATGGAACGGCTTGAACCAGGAGCAGTAGGTCTAGACTATGGATCCGGACCAGGTCCAACCCTTTCGCTCACCCTAGCCGAGAATGGATTTCCAACGGAGATCTACGATCCATATTTTGCTGACGACCCAACCATGCTCGATGCACGCTATGACTTCCTCACCTGTACGGAAACTGTCGAGCATTTCAGAAATCCCGCCAAGCACTGGGAACAAATGGTCGATCTCGTCAAACCAAACGGTTGGATGGGAGTGATGACATCGCTCATTACGGAAGATACTGACTTTAAAACATGGCATTATGCGCGCGATGATACGCATATCGCCTTTTACTCACACTCAACCATTGAATGGATTGCCGACAGGTATTCGCTCAAACTGGAAGTGATCGATGATTCCGTTATCCTTATGAAAAAAGCAGATTGAGTTTAAGACTAAGGTTAAGAACTTCTCAACCTCAACCTTAATCTTAACCTGCCTTGTCCTTAACCTCAGACTCAATCTTAACCATTCTTTAGCTTTTTAAACTCTTCCGTCAGCTTAGGTACTATTTCGAACAGATCCCCTACAAAACCGTAGTCAGCTACTCGGAATATCGTCGCATTGGGATCCTTGTTTATGGCGAGGACAGTCTCGGCTGTCTGCATACCCACGAGATGTTGAATAGCGCCCGAAATGCCTACCGCGATATAGAGCTTGGGGCACACGGTTTTGCCGGTCTGGCCAACTTGGTGCGGATAGCTGATCCAGCCACGATCCACAACCGTGCGCGTACCGCCAACAGCTGCTTCGAGAACGTCGGCAAGTTCGTAGATGAGTTTAAAGTTTTCAGGTCTTCCTAGCCCGCCGCCGCCCGATACGATGATGTCGGCGATAGCGACATTGCCCGCGCCGCCCTCCTCCTCGACTGATTCCTCTACGACCACGCGCGAGACAAGGAGATCGGCGGATAGATCCTCACGTATGATCTCACCTTTACGCGCCGAATCCCGCGCCATCGGACGCATGACGCGTGGACGCACAGTAGCCATCTGCGGACGCCTGCTCGGGCAGAGGATGTTGGCCATGATGTTGCCGCCAAACGCCGGCCGTGTCTGAACGAGATGACCATCGTTATCTATTGCAAGCGCGGTGCAATCAGCTGTCAAACCCGTTCTCAGCTTAGCGGCAACGCGCGGAAAAAATGCGCGTCCCATGAGCGTCGCACCGGCGAGAACGATCTCCGGCTTTTCGCGTTCGATGAGATCTGCCAAAATACGCGCGTATACCTCGTCGTAAAAATACCGACACCCTTCATTATCAATCACGCGTACACAGTCGGCACCGTGCTGAATTAGCGTCTCAGCGTGACCAGATATGTTCTGTCCAATGAGAACGCCGGTGAGACCAACCCCCCTGCCGTCGGCAAGCTTGCGTCCCTCGCCGATGAGTTCAAAGGAAACGTCGTTGATCTTGTCCCCCACCGCTTCGCAGAAAACCCATACGCCGCCCTTTGCCTCAGCATGCGCCACGTTTTTGCTCGGCTGCTCAAACTCAATGGCATCGACTGGACAAACCTCTACGCAGGCGCCACATAGGATGCAGAGATCGTAATCGATCACAGCCTTGCCCTCGACCATGCGAATGGCCTCGACCGGGCAGGCGTGCACGCACGCTCCACATCCCGTGCATTTTTCAGCTATGATCCTTATTCCCATATATGTTCCAGCTTCGCTTCTATCTTTTCCGCAACGTCGCGAATGTTTTCTGTCGTACCCTCGGCAGCTGTACATCCCGAACGCGCGTGCGGAGCAAAAATACGTTCGACCCAGGTGGGCGAACCATCCAGCCCAATACGCTCCTCTTCACAGCCGATATCCGCCGGACTTAGGACCGGAATTTCCATGCGCTTCGCGCGCATCCGTCCCTGAAATGATGGCGGCCGAGGTGTATTTATATCCTTCACCACAGAGATCAGACATGGGAACGGTGCCTTCACGCGATCGTAGCCATGCTCGGTCATACGCTCAACGACAAGATCCTTCGCATCTACGCTGGCAATCCGGCGCACAAACATTACCTGCGGGATACCAAGATGCACCGCCATCTCAGGACCAACCTGCGCCGTGTCGCCATCCACCGCTTGTTTGCCACAGAGGATGAGGTCGTATGAGCCGATCGATGAAACGGTCTTCGAGAGTATGTAGCTGGTCGCAAGCGTATCGCTACCCGCAAATGCGCGATCTGAAATGAGACGGGCATCGTCTGCGCCCATGGCTATCGCTTCCTCCAGCGCGCACTTTGCCTGAGGCGGACCCATAGTAATAATCGTAACCTTCCCGCCATGCGCAGCTTTGAGTCTGAGAGCCTCCTCAATAGCAAACAAGTCGAATGGATTTACGATCGTGCGCACGCCGTCGCGCTCGAGCGTATTCGTCTGAGGATTGATCTTGACGTCGGTCGTATCCGGAACCTGCTTTATGCAAACAATGATGTTCATTTACAAACCCTTGTAGTTCGGCCCACCGCCGCCTTCTGGCGGAACCCACGTCACGATGCCGTACGGATCTTTGATATCGCATGTCTTGCAGTGCAGGCAGTTCGACGGATTGAGATGCAGTCGCTCAACTCCATCCTCTTCCTCTATCATCTCGAAGACATTGGCCGGACAAAAACGCGTGCAGGGGTTGCCGTACTCCTCTTTACACTTTCCGTTACAGATGGAGATGTCGTCGATCTTGATATGACACGGTTGGTCCTCTTCATGCTTGGTGCCCGAACCAAACACGCACGTGAGCTTATCGAATGTAAGCATGCCGTCGGGACGAAAAGGCCCGCACGGAGAAGGGCATGATTTGCACATCATCTTCATGCATTCATAGTCGGGTTTCACCTTAAAACGATCGATAAGCCCCCTGCCAAACGTAAACATCTGAAAACCCGCATGGACCATGCCCGGGATGATGCCCTTGTGAAAACCCTGGTGAAAATTGCGCGCGCGCTTGAGGTCGCGGCTTATCCAGCTGGATCTGATTTTGTCTTCATACGCTTTGAGCTGTGCCGCACTCACATCTTTTGCAACCAGCGCGTCGCGTATTGTTTCAGCCGCGAGCATGCCCGACTTCATTACGTGATCGATGCCTTTCAGCTTCATGGCATCGAGTATGCCCCCTGACTCGCCGATGATGAGGAAACCATCTCCGTAGGCACGTGGCATAGCATACCAACCACCCTCGACGATCGTCTTAGCGCCGTATGCGATAAAGCGCCCGCCCTCCAACATATTCGCGACAAACGGATGTTTCTTGAGCATCTGCAGGCATTCAAAAGGATGGAGCTGGGGGTTGCAATAATCCAACCCGATGACCAACCCGATCGAGACGAGCCGGTCCTTCACGTGATAGATGAAGCTCCCACCGAACGTGTCGAGCTGTAGAGGATATCCCATCGTGTTGTAGATGGTGCCTTCCTGAAAGCGGTCCTCTCGCACCTCCCACAGTTCCTTTAGACCGACCGCGTAGCCCTGCGGCGTCACGCCCTCGTCTAAATTCTTCTCCGCAATGAGACGCTTGGTAAGATGCCCGCGCGAGCCCTCTCCGAGCACGACGACCTTCGCATTCACCGGCGTGGGCTCGACGTAGTTTGGTTTTTTGTTCCCATCCTTATCGAGACCCTTGCCCTTGATGATGATGCCGTTCACCGCACCGCTGTCATCGTACATGAGTTCATCAACAGCCTCGCCGTGATAGACTTCGACGCCCTCGCTCTCGGCAATCTTGCCAAGCCAACGCACAAATTCTGAAAGCGAAATGAGATACTTGCCCTTGTTGGACATGACCGGCGGAGTAAACGGCAGCGGAAAACGGTGCTTCTTTGTCAGGAATGATAACCCCTCGCGCTGCACTTTCTGCCCGAATGGCGGCATGCGGTCCAGATAATCGGGAATTAGCTCCTCGAGAGCGCGGGGATCAAACGTGGCACCGGAAAACGACTGGTCGCCCGGATTGGGCGCCTTCTCGATCACAGCTACGGAGAGGTCCTTAAGTTCAGGGATGACGCGGGTCAGCCGTTTGAGATGCAAAGCGCCCGACAGTGACGCCGGACCCGCCCCCACGAAAATGACGTCAAATGAAAGAGACATGGCCAGTCACTATCAGGGAAAAACTCAACAATGTCAATGAGATGTGGCGAGCGTGATCCTCTGCACGAACGGCAGCGCCGCAACAGCCGGAAGCTTCTCAGCGGTGACGCTCCCGCGAGCGACGGTACCCGCGAAGATGCGAACGTTAAAGCCCTTGCTCTGGAGAAAATTCTCGTCACCCTGCGAGCCGGGGGCCCGCACGCGAGCGAAACACTGAAACCTCTGATCCATCGCGCCCGACTTCTTTGCGGCAATCCACGCCCGCTGAAGATGCGGGTCCACCTTCTTCCAGACATACGCCTCGCCAAAACCTTCCGGGACATTTTCAACAGCGTGAACCTTATGCGCATTCGCGCTGATCGAAAATGCGACACAGAACAGGATGACGATTAATAATGAAAGACCGGTTTTGTATGATTGTTTCATACTTCACTGCATAGCACATAACCCATTGATATGTCACAATAAATTTCTCCTTGCCTTTGAATCTTCCGTCTGTTATACGACCGCTCCATTTGACCGCCACTAAAGGAGAAAACATAATGTCACCAACAGCAGGCCTACAGGCAGTGCCGATGCAACCCACGCCAGTCTTCGGCAACATGCCCAAAGAATTTTCACCGGAAATGATGCCCACAACCTTTCCAGTGACCCAAGCGGCCATTAAAGCTGGAATCAAGAATTATCGAGAAGAAAAGGGCTATTCGACCGCTCCCGACTACGAAGTTTTCGCTGACGTGGCCGATACGCTGCCCTTTAAAACATTTCGTGCGGCAGGAAGATCATGGCGCGTAGAAAATGTTCGTGTCCATCCCCTTGCAAATCCCATCGCTGCACCCCGGCAAACTATAGGCGACGTTGAAAGATTCGTTGAACTATTTATTCCTTCAATTGCCGCTGCCATCGGTGCCGCTGAATTCATGGGCAGAGGCGGTTTGGAAGGTATCGACAAAAGTGCGCACAAGGATGCTGCAGACGCCGCAGCAACTATCGCCATGCGTGAAGCACTTAACCGCCTTTACATGCGCGGCAAAATCCGCGGTGGTGAGGGTGGTGGCCGCGACGGGCAGACACGTCTCGGCGCACTTCTGTTAAACGAACTTGTCGGTCGCAAGGGCGGCAAAAAAATCAACTTCTACGTTGACCCGCTCGAGGTCACCAATGCAACGGCAGCCCTCAACACTACCGGTGCTTGGGGTGGCGTGGGTCAGGGTTGGGCGCCAGAATTGGCTAATCCCGCTCACTGGTATCCGGGTTACTCTGGAGCATCGACGCTGCTGCTCGCCATGAACGGAGATGAGGGAAAAGCGCGCGCTCTTTCCGATTTCCTCTATCTCAACAAGCTTCAGTTCAACCACCGCATCTGGGATAAACTCCGCACAAACGGTTTTTCCATCAACATGAAGCCCGGCGATTTAGTTGAAGGCATCGCAGATGCGCTGAAAAAAGCCCCAGAAGAACTCGCTGCCGCAGCACTGGCGCGTTCGCGTCACATGAAGACAATGATGGGTTGGATCGAGGCAGGTCTAAAACCTTGGAAGATTTCAACACCATCCGATGGCGATGCGATATTCGCTCCCGCACTGGCCGCGGGCGCGCTCGACTTCGCCGGTCTCACAGGCGGCGTCGTCGAGGGAGCGGTTGCTTCTGCTTTAGGTATTCCGCTCGGCATCAGGACGTTCTTCCAATTCGCATCACATGACAGGTTGGGCGAACACAAGGAGATGGCAGATCTTACACGCGAGGACCACCGATTCGGCTTCTCCATGCGGGAACGCCAGCAGATGCGTCTTACCAAACTCTTCGACAGTCAGCATATCGGCAACACGTTGAGACAAGATGATCCCGCAATTCTCGACACAATCACTCACGCCGCCTGGGATCGACTCGGCCAGCCTGCATACGAAAACTTCTATGAACGTTTTCTTGCCATTTCCGGCGTGGACACCCCGTTTGCGGAACCCGAGCGTTCAGCACTCATGGACACCATCGACGGCGCAAAGAAAGGAACCCTCACTCGTGAAGCAGTGCAGGCCATCATGGACGGCATCGTGCGGCAGCGCATACAGGGCACGCGTTTCACCGACAAAGAGCGCCGCGTCATGGCTGACGCACTCAGGGAAGTTGACTATCACGATGTGCGCGAGCAGTTTCAATTCGGCGATCTCATGACAGGCACGCAGGACTGGTTGGCTCTCGTATCGGCCATCACGCCGAACAAGTGGGCGCCACTCGACGGCATTCGCACAGATGAAACGCATGGCGCACGCACCGTGAGCACGCTGGCCGTCGCCGGCTCGCATGCGGTGTATACTGTGGAAACCACGGTCGTCCCGCAGGACTGAGGTAACACGCACTATGTCTGCTTCACTTGATCTATCACGCGTATCCTTTGCACGCTATGCTCAGATGAGCACAGCGGGGGATGCGCCTGCGTCATTGGATCCTGCCTACATGGAAACCCTGAAACAGACTGCACCCGTCGTTCAGGATTTTGCTGAATGGCTCGTCAGTCAGGGATCATTGAAAGACCATCAGCTATTCTTCGTGGGCAGGAGCATGGACCTGCCCTACCACGCCACCGCGGCGATAGCGCAGCAGCGGCGACGCGATGCATGGATCAAGCCGGAGGATGTGTACCTCATAGATTTTTCCCGCGGCAAGTTTAACGGTGGTTTTCCGCAATGGAAAAACCATGCTCGCATCAGAAGGTATTTGGAAAGCTGCGATCTGAATCTGCAAAGACCCATAGCAATTGTCGACGACATCTATCTGCACGGCACCACCATGGAAGCGTTGCGCAATGTATTGTTGTCCACCCGCCGCGACACCAAGACGGTGGTCATATACGATGATGATCCTATGCGCGAGGACGGCGCGCGCCCCAGTCTGGCGTATGCTCGGCGCCGCCCTGCGCCGTATCATGACATACGAGGCATTGCTGCGTGTTTGGGCAATCGCCATGCACTGATCCCCTCCTTTGATGCCAGCGCCACACGAAGCGCCGCCATGGCTTTGAGTGCTGACAGTAGAATGGGTGAAAATGTCTATGATCCCGCGCGGTCCTATGAGGTTGCAACCCAAGGCGAAATGATGCGTCCAGCCTATCAGCAAATGAATTTTGCACAATGGTCAGCTGTCAGGGAGGCTTTTTTGCGGTTCTGCTCGGCATGATCAAGCCCTGCCTTGTTATATACGTATCCCGGCAAGCCAGGCGTTAAACTTCTCATAGAACTCAGCGGAGCGCTCGTGATCCTCTTTCGTCCAATCCGCCTTTTGATCCTTCACATACGCAGCGCGTTCTTCTGCCGACGCGTGTTCAATCTCATCGATAGGATCAATGGCAATATGCGTATCGCTGACACCGTCCCATGATTCATTCACGGGAAAACCTGCTTTCTTAAGCGGCAGATCCCATGTTGCGTCGACGTAGATCCACTTACCATCGATCTGAGCTTTGCAACCGAGGTGGTATTCGATCGGCAAATTGGCGGAGAGTTCTCTTAATTCTTCTGTGTAGTCGAGAGTCCATTGATTCCAGGAGTACGGAAACGAAACGTACTTGATAGGCAGATCGAGATTGGCAAACATCTGGCCCAGCAGGAAGTGCTTTGGCGTGCACGAA
>Ga0208902_1001802_pt1 | contig 10075 bp, 8 predicted proteins | sample AntAceMetag02UKH_FD_184767 | JGI IMG/M metagenome (GOLD analysis project Ga0208902, IMG submission 184767) | Saline lake microbial communities from Ace Lake, Antarctica - Antarctic Ace Lake Metagenome 02UKH (SPAdes) (version 2) | ecosystem: Environmental > Aquatic > Non-marine Saline and Alkaline...
TTGTAACCTTAAAGAGGTGTACTCGTTTACTAAATAAAATAAATTATCTGGAGGACAGATGACAATTGAAGAGATAAATCAGAGAGTAATTGAGAAAAGTCCCGTGATTGATAATATTTCAGCAGAAGTAGGCAAAGTTATTGTTGGACAGCAATATATGGTCAGTCGAATATTAGTGGGATTACTTGCTAATGGGCACATTCTTCTGGAAGGTGTTCCGGGACTGGCAAAAACTTTAACCGTAAGCACTGTAGCTGGGACAATAAATGCCTCTTTCCACCGTCTCCAATTTACTCCAGACCTTCTACCGGCAGACCTCGTGGGAACTCTTATCTATAATCAAAAAACCTCTGAGTTTGTACCTAAAAAAGGTCCCGTATTTGCCAATTTTATACTTGCTGATGAAATCAACCGTGCACCCGCAAAGGTGCAATCCGCACTTCTGGAATCCATGCAGGAACGCCAGGTATCTATAGGTGATACAACCTATCCCCTGCCAACACCTTTCCTGGTAATGGCTACCCAGAATCCCCTGGAGCAGGAAGGTACATATCCACTCCCGGAAGCTCAACTTGATAGATTTATGTTCAATATTCTTATTGATTATCCAAGTCATCAGGAAGAAGTAGACATTGTAAAACAGACTACTGTTAATAGAATTTCCGGAATTAAAAAGGTTATTGACGCCAAAGACATTGTCACTTATCAGAACTTTATCCGACAAATACCTGTTAGTGACCATGTTATGGAATATGCTGTTAACTTAGTGCGTGCCACCAGACCTGTTAATGCAGAATGCCCTGATTTTATTAAAACATGGGTTAGCTGGGGTGCTGGTCCCAGGGCTTCTCAGTATCTGATAATTGCTGCCAAAACAAGGGCTGCTCTGGAGGGAAGACCCACTCCTTCTATTGATGATGTTAAGCAGGTTGCTCACATAGTTTTAAGGCATCGGATCTTAGTCTCTTTTGCCGCTGAAGCAGAAGGTCTGGATACTAATAAGATCATCACAAAATTACTGGAAACTATTAAATAATAATATTTTAGCTAATACCTAATCTGAGCGATTCTGTTTTGTTTCAGATTGCTAATATCTGTAGCAGATTGAGTTGTGAAAAATTGCAGGAATACCGCATGGTATTTCAAAATTTTCCCCAACTTCAAGATGCCAAAAAGATTAGTGATATTAGCAAATGAGAATCGCTCAGGTTAGGTAATAATAAGGCAGAATAATTTATAAATTATCTGCCTTATTTTATTTTTATCTTGTATAAAATTTTCAAAAATGAAAAAGTTGTATTGTGTTTATTAATTAATATAGAAATCTTTGGAATGTGGAATATTTTTTGGAAAATAATATTTTATGGTTATACTATAATTAATAGTATAAGGTGGAGATAGTAGATGAAAGCTAAAACTGTGATTTTATTTTCAACGCCAACTTGCAGTTGGTGCAAAAAGATGAAGGATTATCTAAAACAAAACCAGATCAGATTCAAAGAGATAGATGTTTCGCGTGACGCTTCTGCGTTGCGTGATATGATTAAAAAAAGTGGGCAAAGGGGCGTCCCCCAAACTTGGGTGAATAATCGCCCGGTTGTTGGTTTTGATAAAGAGAAATTAAAAAAGCTATTAGAATTATAGCGTGGAGGAATTATGGAAAAGAACCTGGTAAAATTCGCAAAGTTAAGCAAAGAACTCAATACTCTTTGCCAGAAAAGAGAGATCATGACTAGAAAGCAACTGAATCTTGGTCGGATTGAATGTGATCTATTGCAATATCTGCACGATTTGAATACCGCCATCTGCATGAATGATATTGCAGAAAAATTAAATGTTTCCCATAGTAGAATAACCCGCCTGATTGATACTCTTGTAGAAAAAGGGCTTGTAGAACGCTTTGCCTCTCGTCGTGACCGTAGAAGCTGGTTGGCTAAAATCACGGCTAAAGGTAGAAAAATCGCCAGTGAATCAATTCAGGATTTGATGATAATCCAGGAAAAACTTATCGAAATGTTCCCAACTGAGAATATTGATGAAATCTTTAACCATGTGATGATATATCTCACAACATATAACGAATTATTAAGAGAAAAGGAAATTGCCCGTGGTAAATAAAGCCAAAATCACCTGGAAAGGTAATGTAAGTTTCGAAGCTGATCTGGGTGGTCACAAAATAAATATCGATACCACTAAAGAAAAGGGTGGAAATGATACCGGACCAGGTCCCATGTTATTATTACTGCCTGCTTTAGCTGGTTGCAGTTCTTTTGGGGTAGTGGGTATCTTAAAAAAAATGCGCATCAAAGATTTCAAACTTGAAATTGAAGTGGAAGCAAATAAGACAACTGAACACCCCCAGGTATATGACCGGATTGATCTATTTTACAATTTCACCGGTGAAAACCTTGATAATGCCAAGTTAACCAAAGCTGTTACCGTGGCAGAAGAGCGTTTTTGCGGCGTATATCTGATGCTGGCAAAAACCGCTAAAATCAATTCTATAATCATTAATAATGGAGTTAAAATTTAATGCGCCTTAAAATCTCAATACTTGCCATTCTTATGCTTATTTCTCTTTCATTAGCAGCAAATAATATCGAATGGCTCACGAACGTAGAAGATGCCCTGCAAAAGGCAAAGGCTTCTAATAAACATGTTTTCGTCTTTTTTACCGGCTCAGATTGGTGTAGCTGGTGTGATAAACTCACTTCTGAAGTTTTCGACCAACAGGAATTCAAAAACTATGTAAATGAAAATATGATCATGGTAAAACTCGATTTTCCTCGCGCTGATATTCTGTCAAAAGAGCAAAAAGCTTATAATAATCAAAAACAGCAAAAATATAATATTCAGGGTTATCCTTCTGTGCTGATCCTGGATACTGATGGAAATGTAGCATTACAGACAGGATACAGAGAAGGTGGAGCATTTCAATATGTAAAATTCCTCAAAGGATCTCTGGAATTTAAATTTGATGAGTCAAATTCTACTTATACTGATGATCAGGGTCTTGTCTGGCAGAAAAATCTGGATTTAGCAAAAAAAATCGCCAAAAAAGAAAACAAGTCTATACTGATAAATTTCACTGGCTCTGACTGGTGCATCTGGTGCCACAGGATCAGAGATGAGATATTCTACCAGCAGGAATTTGAAGAATTTGCTAAAGAAAATCTCATCTTAGTTAGATTTGATTTCCCCAAACAAATCAAATTACCGGCTGGTGAAGAAAACTATAACATGCAAATGGCTCAGAAATTCGGAGTGAAGGGCTTTCCTACTCTCTTTCTCACCGATAGCTCTGGCAATGTAATTCAAAAACTCGGCTATGAAAAAGGTGGTGCAATCCCTTATGTGGCAATGCTGCAAGATCTGATCAAATGATCCATAGCTAATATAATTAAGGCAGGTTTTTATTAACCTGCCTTATTTTTTTATCCAGATTTTTTACAGCACTAAATTCTTTAATAAATATCAAAATATATCTATTTATATATAAATCAAACGCCCAACCAGTAATATATTTTTACAAGTGTAAATATCCCCACCTCAACCCAAATATTATGTAAACTTAGGCTACGTGTATATACTAAACCTTCGCAATGGTTAATTTTACAGATAATGTAATATAAGAATTATCAACTACGAAAACCACGAAATGACACGAAAGAATGTAATGTGAAGAATTTTTAAGCAACGAACAAAACTAACAAAACGAACTATTTTTTAGCAGATGTGCACCGTCGGTGAAATCACAGGTGGGGCGCAGATGCGGGAGAATAAACCATCTAAGCCAAAGGTTTATGCTGCATAACCAGACCATCCTGGTCTGATTTCTTTAATAGTCATAGACATAAATTCCACTGATTAACATAGAAAAAGTAATCTGAAGATTTATTCAACCGCTAAAACCGCTAATTAACGCGAATGGAAGAACGCTAAATAAGAGAATAATGCATGAAATCTTTAAACGCCTTTCTCATTTTTTATTTTCTTACATTTATTCGCGTATTATTAGCGGATTCTTGATGAGCTGTAAGCTTGCGAAAGCTATTCGTGGTTCATATTTTATTCTTGCAAAAAAAAGCCTGAATATTAATATTCGAACAAAATCAGAAAGAGGTAATTTTTAATAGGAGGAAGAAGATATGAAAAAAGCAATTTATGCGGTGATATTAGTATTATTATTAACTGGAATATTGATAGCTGAGCCAGGGCAAGTACCACCAAAAGGCATGGTATTTGTGGAAGGTGGCACTTTCCAGATGGGCAGTACAAGTGGAAAAGATAGAGAAAAGCCAGTGCATAGAGTCACTGTGAGTGATTTTTATATAGGTAAATATGAGGTTACTCAGGGTGAATATGAAGCTGTGATGGGCACGAATCCTTCTGAATTCAAGAAGTCAGGCAAAGATGCTCCTGTTGAGGAAGTTAGCTGGGTTGAGGCAGCGGAATATTGTAATAAATTGAGTGATCGGGAAGGACTTGATCGTTGTTATAGTGGCTCTGGAAGTAATATTACGTGGTATTTCAATGCTAATGGTTACCGTCTGCCCACAGAAGCAGAATGGGAGTTTACTGCACTGGGGGGGAACAAAAACAAGGGCTATAAGTATTCTGGCAGTAATGATCTTGGTAGTGTAGCCTGGTATCGTGATAATTCAGGAAAAACGCATAGTGTAGGTGAAAAACAGGCTAATGAGTTAGGGATATATGATATGAGTGGCAATGTTTGGGAATGGTGCTGGGACTGGTATGGTGATTACAGCGAAAGTGCACAGACTGATCCGCATGGACCTGCATCGGGCTCTGACCGAGTGCGTCGGGGTGGTGGCTGGAGCGGTGATGCCAGTTGCTGCCGGGCTGATTATCGCGCCCGATACAACCCTGCCCGCTACACTGGCGGCACCATCAACTCCCTTGGCTTCCGCTTAGTCCGCAGTTCAAAATTGAAGATAACTCAATCAGAAGAAGCAAATTTCACCTATACTGATGATCAGGGACTTGTCTGGCAAAAAAATCTTGATAGAGCAAAAAAACTCGCCAATAAAGAAAACAAGTCAATACTGATAAGATTTTCTGGCTCTGACTGGACCCCCTTTTACCACAAGATGAACAATGAGATATTCTATCAGCAGGAATTTGAAAAATTTGCCAAAGAAAATCTCATTTTAGTTAGATTTGATTTTCCAAGAAATACAAAATTACCAGCAGATGAAGAAAACTATAACAAGCAAATGGTTGAGAAATTTGGATTGAAGGGACTTCCTACTCTTATTCTCACCGATAGTTCTGGCAATGTAATTCAAAAACACAACGGCTATATAAAAGGTGGTGCAATCCCATATGTGGCTACGTTGCAAGATCTGATAAAATAAACCGTAGCTAATATAATTAAGGCAGGTTTTTCATAACCTGCCTTATTTTTTTATCCAGATTTTTTACATCACTAAATTCTTTAATAAATATCAAAATATATCTATTTATATATAAATCAAACGCACTACCAGTAATATATTTTTATAGGTGAAAATTTCCCCACCTCAGCCCAAATATTATGTAAACTTAGACATCGCATAGATAACCGACAATATATCAACAACTTAGATTTATATGAAAGTATAAAACACCTGTTTGGCACTTACGGGATTGAAATAACCTGGAATAAAGCTAAAATAACATGTGAAATATAGGAAAAAATAAAATGATTTTAATTGACATAATTGTGTATATTATTTAACTCATACAAAATAAAAATCACTGATTAGGAGAAATAATGTTTAAATATCCGCATACTCGCAGAGATGATATTGTAGATGAAATTCATGGGAAAAAGGTGTATGATCCATATCGCTGGCTGGAAGATAGCAGTGATGAAGAAGTACTTAACTGGGATAAAGCCCAGAATGCGATTTCTGAGCCATATCTTCAGGCATTACCAGCAAGAGAATACTTCTTCAATAAAATTAAAGACAGCTATTATTATGATGTTGATTCCATTCCCCGCAAAGTGAAGGGTGGAACTCGCTTACTTTTTACTCGGCAACTGGCAGCGGAAGAGAAATCGATATTGATGATCATGGAGGATGCTGAAAGCAAACCGCGGGAAATCTTGAATCCTAATAATTGGGCAAATGATGAGACTTTGGGTCATTATAAAATATCAAATACGGGACGTTATCTTAATTACGGAGTAATCAAAGGGGGTAAAGAAGATCCTGATTTCCGGATTATGGATATTGACAGTGGAGAACATCTACTTGATAAACTGCAGGGGCATAAACAATATACTAACAGTTGGCTGCCTGATGACAGCGGATTTTATTACAGATATTGTCCATTACCTCCAGAGGTTCCGGAAAATGAGCAGGATTACTGGGCGCGGACAAATCTGCATCGGCTGGGAACAGACGCGAAAGAAGATAAGCTGATCTTCGCTGATGATAAAGTAAAAGAAATGTGGGCAAATGCTTATCTGAGTTATGATCAGCAGTATTTAATTTATGGTAAAGGGATCTTTAAACAGTCTTTCTGGATTGAGAAATATGGAAGTGGAGAAATGAAGGCAGTGAAGCCGGAAATTAAATTTCAACTTGATATTGAGATATATAATGATCATCTTTACATTTTGACTGATGAAGATGCGCCTAAAAATTGTATCTATAAAGTAAATTGTTCAGCACCAGAGCGGGAGAACTGGGAACTTCTTATCCCTGAGAAGGATAGCAAGATTGAAAAATTTGGGATAGTGGATGGGAAGCTGTTTATAAATTATCTGGATGGGATTTATAATACCATAGAAATATATGATACTGATGGTGGATTTTTGCAGGAGATCAAATTGCCAGGTAATGGGATTGCCTTCTGGCGCGGTTTGCAGGATGAGAAAGATATTTATATCTATTTCAGCAATCCTGTAACTCCATATATCAGATATAAGTATGATTTTGAAAGAAACTTTTTGGAGCAGGATTTTGTTTATATTAATCCCGAGTTTGCTTATAACAGCACTGATTTCGTATCAAAAATTGAATATGCTATTTCCAGAGATGGGACCAGGATTCCCTTGATCATCAGTCACAGTGCAGATATGCAGAAAGACGGCAGTAATCCGGTTATACTTTACGGTTACGGTGGCTTCAATGTTTCAATGGGTCCAAATTTCAGTGCTGGGGTTCTGGCTCTATGCCAACAGGGTGGAATATATGTAACGGCATGTCTGCGTGGTGGAGGAGAATTTGGGGAAGAATGGCATCAGGAGGGAATGAAAGAGAAGAAGCAGAATGTATTTGATGACTTTATTGCTGCTGCAAAATATATAATTAATGAGAAATATACCTCACCGGAGCATTTAGGTATTATGGGTGGCAGTAATGGTGGTCTGCTTACTGGAGCCTGCCTGGTTCAGAAGCCAGAATTATTTGCTGCTGCCGTAATTGAGGTTCCGCTCCTTGATATGATCCGCTACCATAAAAACAAATTTGCCAATATCTGGAAAGAAGAATATGGCTCAGCGGAAGATGAAGAGGAATTTAATTATCTGCTGGCATATTCACCGTATCATAATATTGATGAGGAAGCAGAATATCCCGCTACTCTGGTAACCGGGGGATTCAATGATTCGCGTTGTGACCCGTATCATGCACGAAAGTTTGCAGCAGGATTGCAATATGCCGCCGAGAATATTGGCAATGAAAACCCCATCCTGTGCCGCATAGATTATAATGAAGGACATGGTTTCGGTGGTGGAAAAACCCAGTTTTACGATAAGAGCGCACAAATGCTCGCATTTCTGCTGGAGCATACCCAAAATTAGTAATTGTTAGCTAAGTAGAACTTGCACAGCGGGTGGTACTCCGGAAGTCCATCCTTCGCCTACTATATCGTTTTACTGCGGAGCAATGTAGATCAAACTTTCCAGTTTGATATTAAATTAAAAAACTTAATCTGGAAAGATTAAGCTACAAGGTTATGTAACTCATATAATATCCTATTGTAAGATAATTCCCATTTCTAAAATAAAGGTAGGATGCGTAGTTTTTAACAAAAATCTTGACTAAAATTGGAGAAAGCAAACTATTTTGAATAGTAATAAATTATGATAAATAGGTTTATAGATATATAAGAGTGAAATAATTAAAATGGCATAATTGGAATAGTAGAGATGTATTTACTGATTGCTAAGATAAATTTTATGTATTTAACATATTTTAAAGGAGGTATTTTATGAACTTACGACGTTTGTATGTGTTGCTCTTACTGCTGATATTTGTTCTTCCAGTTATAGCAGCAATCGGGTGGGACGTGTCTGAATTAGCTTATCTTTCCTCAATGGAAGAAGATCTTGGACACATTGGAGAAGGCATTTCCAGTCTGGTTTATCTTTCTTCAATGGAAGAAGACCCTGGTCATATTGGAGAAGGCATTTCCAGTCTGGTTTATCTTTCATCTATGAGTGAAGAGGTGAATCATGTGGGTATTGGCATATCGGAGCTGGTGCTGCTTTCTTCTATGGAAGAGGATTTAGGGCATATTGGTGAAGGTATTTCCGCATTGGTTTATCTTTCATCAATGAGTGAAGAGGTGAATCATGTTGGCGAAGGAATTTCAGAATTATGTCTGCTGAGTTCAGTGCGTTATGGTGATGTTGATAATAATACGCTGGTAGAGAGCTTTGATGCATCATTAGTATTGCAGTATTTCTGTATGATGGAACCGCAAGGTGTTCCTTTGCCCTGGGAAGACTGGCGCCAGACTATCGCTGATGTAGATGGTAATACAGCTATCGAAGCTTATGATGCTAGCCTTATCCTGCAATATTCTGTAGATATGATAGACATCTTCCCCGTAGAAGAAGAACCAGTAGTAACCAGGAAAGAAGGAAGATCATCAACCGCTAAAGGCGCGAAATGACGCGAAAGAAGAAGATTAAGAAAAAATATTGAGTTAAGACCGTCTGGGAATGGTCTTCTTGGGAGGGTCGGGATTGACTTAAGATTTCTTCTGGAGGGTGTGTAAATGGTCGCCCTCAAGTCAATCCGGAGTACCGTCTTAACTCGATAGCTTAGCTTATTTAAATCTTATAGGAGTTTATGATGAAGAAGATATTTTTAGTTGTTTTGATTTTTATAGGGCTAAATTTGTTTTGTAATGAGATCCCTGTAGTTAGTAATGTAGTAGTGGAACAGCGTGATGATGGTTCATTTATAGTTGATATTAGTTATGATCTGCAAGACGCGGATGGTGATAGTATGCTGGTGAGCATAACAGCTTCGAATAACGAAGGTGAAAGCTGGAATTACTCGATCAATAATGTTAGCGGTGATATCGGGCTTGATATCACTTCAGGAACAGGTAAGCAGATAATCTGGGATTTTGCGGTTGATCATCCGGGAGTTCTGAATATCCCCACCATGATCAAAATTACTGCTGATGACCGTAATGGTGAAGGTGGATTTGAATGGTGCTACGTGGCATTTGGAACTTATACCTGGGGTGAAAATGATGTAATTCAGACAATTGATTACAATTATGAGATCATGAAGTATGAAGTAACAAATAGTCAGTATGCAGCATATTTACAAGAAGCACTTGCTGCAGGTGATATAGAAGTAGCAGTAACATCTGCTTCTGTTTCCGGTTATTATGCTGGGGATATAAATTATATAGCAGGAGATTACGAGTTTTATGATATGGGTAGTTATAGTTGCAGGATAAGCTGGGATGGCAGTAACTTTAATATTCAGGAAAGTTACGAAAACCACCCGGTTGTTGATGTAACTTGGTTTGGTGCTAATGCTTTTGCTTTGCATTATGATTTTAGATTGCCTACTGAGCAAGAATGGGAAAAGTCCGCGCGTGGGATGACCGGTTATGACTATCCCTGGGGTAACTCGCTCAGTGGAGATAGAGCTAATTATGATGATAGCGGAGACCCCTGGGATAATGGCACTACCCCGGTAGGTTTCTATAACGGTCAGAATTATGATGGTTTCCAGACGGTGAATTCCGTTAGCCCTTACGGCTTGTATGATATGGCTGGCAATGTCTGGGAATGGACAGGTAGTGTCTACGA
>Ga0208902_1001803_pt1 | contig 10070 bp, 11 predicted proteins | sample AntAceMetag02UKH_FD_184767 | JGI IMG/M metagenome (GOLD analysis project Ga0208902, IMG submission 184767) | Saline lake microbial communities from Ace Lake, Antarctica - Antarctic Ace Lake Metagenome 02UKH (SPAdes) (version 2) | ecosystem: Environmental > Aquatic > Non-marine Saline and...
CCGATAAAGCCGCAGCGGATAAAGCGAAGGCAGCACAAGCCGCAGCGGATAAAGCCGCTACAGCAAAAGCGGCAAGGGAAGCAGAGGTTGAAAAAATAAGGGCAGCTACAGCCAAGGCGGTAGCAGATAAAGCAAAGACAGACGAAGAGGCTAAAACCAAAGCTACGTTGTTAGCAAAAAGACGGCAATCATCTCGAAGATACTATACATCGGGTGGCGCACAGGGTCTATTAGGCCAAGCCCCCGTTCAATTAAAAACGCTTCTCGGAGCATAAGGAGAATAAAATGATACCTCTCGTATTAACACAAGATGGACTTGGCAGGGTAGCAGTTGGGATGAGGCAACCTTCGCACGTTGATTATCTTAAACTCGTTGCAGACACAGGAGCTACTTTGACCGTCCCCACTGGAGCGAAGCATGTATTATTCTCATGCTCGACTAATTTCTTCGTACAGTACACAAGTACGGCTCTGACTTCTGCTGTTTATGCGGCAAGTGTCACGGATGGAACTGCACTTGAACAGAACCCAGAACTGAGGTCATTATCTTCAGTTACCGGACTTGGCATTATCGCTAAAGCTGCGGGAGATTTAACATTATCATGGTTCGGTTAAAATTATGAATAAAACAGAAATTGAAGCATCTGTAGCGAGGTTTGGGGAGAAGAAACTTGACCGTGCCAATTCAGAATCGGTATGGCAAGAGATTCGTGACTACATGCTACCTAACCGTCCAAGTTTTACAAGCAAAGAGACTTCTGGCAAGAAGACAATGGAGAAAATCTTCGATGGTACGGCGATTGACTCTATCAATGTTTGTAAGGCTGGAATAAATGGAATGCTCACAAATGCGGCATTACCGTGGCATAGCATTGAAATGGTCGACAGAGTCCTGAATAAGGAATCTTCAGTCCAAGACGCTATCATGGAAGTGAATGAAGTAATGTCAAGCGAATACCACACAAGCAATTTCTATACCAATATTGACGGGGTGTATGAAGAAGTCATCGGGTTTGGAGAATCGGGGTTATTTATAGGTGAAGGAAAGAAAACCGCTTTAAATTTCCAGACAATCCCATTGAAACAAATCTACACCGATGAGGATTCAGAAGGGAACGTAGATACAGTTTACAGATACTACACAATGACTGCTCGCCAGGCTCGACAGGAATGGCCCAACGAGACACTTTCTCCGCAGATGATGAAAGCTCTTGAAAATAAGGGTAAACAGAAAGACACAGAATTTAACATCATTCATCTTATCAGACCTCGTTCAGATAGAGAAATAGACACTAAGGGTAACTTTAAACAAAACAAAGAAAACAAACCAATTCTATCTGCTTATATTGTAGAAGAAGAAAAGTTTGTAATCGATGAAGGCGGGTATGACGAAATGCCCTACGCTGTCCCCAGACTGTTTCTAATGTCCGGCGATGGATATGGCAGGGGGATGGGGTGGAATGCTTTACCTGATACCAAAATGCTCAACACAATGGAAAGGACGGGAATCAGGGCATGGCAGAAAGCAACCGACCCTCCGTTAGTGCTTCCCGATGAAGGAATGTCATTACCAGTTAAGACTGGTCCCGGTGGAGTCACTTACAATTCAAACTGGGATAAACAGGGTGCGGATGCCAAACCGCTTTATGGCACTGGTCAGTTTCAGATGATGCCCAACTTTGAACAGAAGTGTGAGCAGAAACGTGACCAGATAAGGGAGTTTTTCTTTTATAAGCAATTCAGGACTCAGCAGGAAGGACAGCCCCGGACAGCACAGGAGATAATTCAGATTTCAAGTGAGAACCTGAAAATACTTGGGCCGCTTTTGAATCGGTTCATGGAAGAACTCCTGAAGCCAATAATTATCAGGTCGTTCTGGATACTCTATAGATTGGGTAAGTTTCCGAAACTCTCAGCAGTCATGGAACAAAAGCAAGCTCCGGTAGAGTTTAAGATAGTTTACCTGTCACCCATTGCGAAGGCACAGAGGCTTTATGAATCGCAGGAGCTACAGAACGCGTTTACAATGCTTATGCCAATGGCTCAAATAAAAGCCGACATAGTGGACAGAGTGAGTTCAGACAAATACTATGATGCAATGATTGAACTCTATCCCGCTTTAGGGAAAGTGAGTGCAACCAAGTCACAAGTCACAGCAATACGAGAGGGGAGGGCGGCGGCACAAGCTGAAGCAAAGCAGACACAGGACGCTGGAAACGTCTTACAGGGGGCGCAGATGGCTTCAGAGACAGACCCTAATGCAGGTCTTTTGGCAGGATTAACAGGAGCAGTTGGAACATGAGGGGGATAATATGAAAGACCAAAAGAGACTGGAAAGATACCAAAGGTGGAAAAGTATATTTGGAAGCCTTGAGGGGGAATCTGTCCTTAGTGATTTAAGGAAGATGACAGGGCAGGATTCTCAATCACTTGTTTTAAGTTCAGTAGATGGGAAGGTAGATGGGTTCTTTACAATATTCAAAGAGGGGAGAAGGTCGGTATGGATTGATATTGATAAGTGCTTAACAGAGCCACCAGATTTACCGGAGGATGTGGATGAAAGAGAAAATTAAAAAACTTCGTAACGATGTACTAACAAGTGTCACTAACCAAAGTGACGAACTGACAATTTGTCTATTAAGAGTAATTGAATTATTGGAGGAGAAAAATGGAAGAGCTAAACCAGGACGGAAACCAGGAGCCAAACCAGGGCCAAAACCAAAACTCAAACGAAAGTGATTACCGGGAGAGTTTTTCAGATGAAATGAAAACAGCGCTTGAGAAGTTTCCTGATGTTGAGAAGCTGGCAACGGGTTACATTGACCTTGAAAAAGATACAAGCCGATTACGAAACGCAAAGGGGTTGGTAGTTCCGGGAGAAGGTGCGACGGATGAAGAGAAGAATACTTTCTATAACTCACTTGGCAGACCTGAAACAGTGGATGGATATGAACTTCCAGTTCCAGAATTACCGAAGGGAATGGAGTACAACGCAGAACGCACAAAGATGTTCGCTGAAATTGCCCACTCAAAAGGGGTAAGCAAGGATGCCTTTCAAGCCATTGTTAATGCGTACAACGAAGATGAAAAGACAAGATTTGAAGGTTATCAGACAGAACAGAATAATATCCGCGAGCAAAGTACAGTAGCAATGAAGAAGGAATGGGGGGCAAATTACGAAGCGAACCTTGCCAAAGCTGATGCGGTGATAGTCCCTTTGTTTGGTGAAGAGTTCAGGCAGAAACTTATTGATACTGGATTGAATATGGAGCCAGCGATAATCAATGGATTGTTCAAAGTTTCACAGGCAGTAGGTGAACACGCTCTGAAAACTGGAACACCTGCTGCGAGTGGTGAGACTTACACAATGGAAAAGCTCATCAGTATGAAAATGGATCCAAGATATTGTGATCCCGGTAAACGAGATCCTGCATTTATAAAAGAAGTCGAGGCGTATAACGAAAGTTATTCGGAACAGTTGGGCGCGATAAGCTAACCCTTAACCCTTTAACGACTTTAAGCTCGGCCCAAGAAAGACGGAAACGACCCGTTAGGTAATCGTTTTCCTTCTGAATGGCAACCAAAGCAGAAGTGTTTTGAATGTCTAAAAAAAGGAGAACGAAATGGCTAATACTATTGACCAGAGTTTTATCACTGATTACGACTCTGATGTACATGCCGCATATCAGCAGTATGGAAGTAAGCTGAGAAATACGGTAAGGCTGAAGAAACTCAACCCCGGCCAGATTGCGAGGTTCCCTACTCTGGGGAAAGGAACGGCTACTGACAAAGCCAGAAATGGCGATGTTGTTCCTATGAATCCGGTTCACGCCTTCAAGGATGTAACCAGTACGGACAAGTACGCGCCTGAGTATGTCGATAATCTTGATGACATCAAGAACAACATCGATGAAAGGACGTTGTATGCTCGTGCAGGTGCAGGTGCATTGGGGCGTGAGGTAGATTCCCGAATTATCACTGTTATGGACGCTGTAACAGAGAATGCTGTTGCTGCTGGCGGAGTTGGTCTTTCCAAGGCAAAACTCCTTCAGGCAATTCTTGCTCTTAACGAGAATGATGTCCCTGATGATGGCGACAGGTGGGGTGTTATCTCGGCGCAGGCGTGGGAAGAGTTCATTAACATAACACAGGTTGGAAGCAAAGATTATATAAATGATCTTGTGTGGACTCAGGGAACACAGTTAGTGAACTGGAGAGGAATTAAGTGGTTCTTCCACTCTGCACTTCCTCTTGCCACGAACACGCGTTCCAACTTCATTTTCCATCGTACCGCCCTTGGTCTGGCGGAGAACAAAGCGATAACGACTAAAGTTGATTGGGTTCCGCAGAAAGCGGCTTACCTGATTGATTCAATGATGTCCTGTGGAGCAGTTGTAATAGACGAAGAGGGTATTGTTAAAATATCCTGTGATGAGTCTAATACTGCTCTACTGGCTTAGGAGGTGATGACATGGCATTTGCAGCAGCAGGATTGAATTGTATAGCCGTAGGGCCGACTAAGCTCTACATCTATAACACAACGGATACGCTCACTTCGGCAACGGTGTTGACTAATTTCAACACGGCTAATTGTCCGGGGATGTCCGCAGGGGATATTATCCTCTGTGCTCATGCAACCGCCACGCTCTTTGCTTCGGTGAGGATCACGGCGATTGATGCGACGTCCTGTACTTATGTCGAGCGTGCAGACTTAGCGTAACATTAACTTTAGGGTGGGGGGTTATGAGCCCCTCACCCTTCAACCAAAGGAGGAATTATGTTCGGAGAGGGATATGTATTCTTACTTGCAGCGGTTATACCCTTTTTCTCATGGCAGCAAAGAGAAGAAGGTAGAAACCTCGTAGCAATGATGATAACCGGAGCGTTTTTAATGATGTGGTTAGCAACTGGAACAGTACCTATAGTGTGGGACATGACGACTATTTATGTGTTGTGTTTTGCCTTATGGATGATTGCTTCTATTTTCTGGTCACATTCACGGCAAAGTAGTCAAGATTTGTTCTTTATGCTGTGTGGATTGGTTGTTTTTCTTTCTGCAAGAACAATACCATTTGAGGTACTTCTTCCAATACTATTTGTTCCGGGTGTGGTCTTTTCGGCAGCAACTCTAATCTACCACAAATCAGATAAGCCAAAACGAAAATGGTTTATATTCGGGAATCCTAATCACATTGGAGCGTTCCTCCTAATCCCCTTATTTGCAGGAATGTGGCTCACGTTTAATATGTCGTGGTTTTTACTTCCACTCGTTGTTTTAATTGCTACTGCGATAGGGTTATCACGATGCCGTGGGGCGCAGATTGGGGTTATTGTTGGACTGCTATATGTTGCGTGTATTGAACAACCCTATATGCTGTCCACAATTCCAATGATGCTGATATTTGTGTATCTGGTTGCTCGATCAAGGGGCAAGAGTTTCTATGAATCAACAAGCGGTAGAATATCACTTATAGTTGCCGCGCTATATTTAATAGTAAAAGCTCCATTGTCGGGTTATGGGTTACGAACCTTTAGACGAGAATATCCCTCGATAATCCCAAAGTTATTAAACAGTAAACTTCTTAAACACTTCTATGCAAGAGGTACGACAGTTACAGCGTCAACCTCGCACCGTATTCACAATGACCATCTTGAAATAATCTTTGAGCTTGGAATAATAGGATATATCCTTTTAGTTTCGATATTCAGTTCATTATTGTGGACGGAGAACATCCTCCTCTCCGGGGCGTTAATCGCCTTTGCGGTGCATGGGTTTTTCTTCTTCCCTCTAAGAGAAGCCCACACCGCATTCCCTTTCTGGGCATTAGCCGGCGGACTCGCTGGGACTACTTTACCCTTAGTTACGATAACTCCTGTCATTGCGATAGTCTTGGCTCTTATTGTTGGCAGGATTATGTACTGGGTGTTCATTAAATTACTTGCTCTTTCGTATTATGATAAATCAGTAAAAATAGCAGTCCTGCCAAACGCTGAAACAGAAATAGACAAGAAGGCACTCTCTCATAAACAGACATACATTAACTTAGCAATTCAGTGTGACCCATATAATAATTTGTACCTGACTGACGGGTATTATTACAATGTCTTTGATAAGCCAGAACTTGCCTTCCAATTTGCTTCAAGGTGTATGGAGAATTACGATGGTGGAAAAGTAAGGTGGGGTGTTTGTGATCAATATGCAAGGGCGTTATTGAGATTCGGTGGTATGAATATAGCTGAAAGTGCAGTCAAATACGCCTTACATATATGTCCCGATTTTCAACAGTCGCAGGAGTTACTTGTGCAGATTAAAGAAATGCAGAGTCAAATGGAGAAACCGAAATGAAGATAACTGTTTACTTTGAAAGTGCCGGAGCTTACGCAACAGGATTAAGCCCAACTCTGAATATCAGGGACATATCCGATGGGTCATTAGCTGTTACAGCCGGGGAGATGTCGGAGGTTGGGGACGGATTTTATAAGTATGATTTCCCTGCTTATGATTATTCCAAAACCTATTCAATCCTCTGTGACGGGACAGCTACATTAGCCACTGACGATGACAGGTATAAGCCGGGTCAGTTCTCGTTTGGTGAAGTTGTTTCAACTGCGGTAGGCGGGTCAAGCATAGTTGGTTTGTGTAATCAGTCACTACTCATGCTTGGTCAGAAAAGCATAATCTCAATGACTGAAGAGGGTGAAGCCGCGAGGCTCTGTAACGGGAGATATGTTTATAACCGTGACGCTACTATCAGGTCATATCCGTGGAATTGTGCAATTGCAAGAACCTCTTTAGCTCAGAGTGCTTCAGCTCCTTCATGGAAGTATGATTACAAATACGCCCTTCCAACAGACCCATATTGTCTGAGAGTCCTTTCAATGGAAGAACAGGAAGAGAGCGGGTATAAGTGGAAGGTAGAAGGAAGGTTCATTCTTACCGATGCCGCTACTTGTTATATTGAATACTTGAAACGTATCACAGATGTAAATGAAATGGATATGCTTTTAAGAGAAGCAATCGCTACGAGATTAGCCGCAGATATTTGTTACGCCCTAACGGGGAGTTCCACTCAGCAGGAAAGATTGTGGATACTTTTTGAACAGAAACTTAGACAAGCGAAATCCATTGACGCACAGGAAGGAACACCGGAATCTTTAACAACCGATACGTTTCTTAATGCAAGGAATTAAGGTATGAAAACAAGCCAGATTTTAACCAATTTTACCGGTGGAACCTTTTCTCCGAAGCTTTACGGAAGGGTTGACCTTTCAAAGTATTACAATGCCTGCAGGACTATTCAGAACATGATTGTGTATCCTCACGGTGGAGCTTCAAGGAGACTTGGCACAGTCTATGTTGCGGATGCTAAAGCGAGTGCAACAATATCACGCCTGATTCCATTTCAGTTTAATATCGAACAGGCATATATGTTGGAGTTCGGGCAGGAATATGTAAGATTCTTTAAGGATAATGGACAGATAGTAAGTGGTGTTACTCCTGTAGAAATAGCGTCACCATACACAACTTCTTTGCTTGCTGATATTGGATTTGCTCAAAATGCAGATACCATGCGTTTGGTGAACCAGTCTGTAGCTCCACAAATGCTTACACGGAGCAGTCATGTGGATTGGACACTGGCGGACATAGTCTTTACAGCACAGCCAGCCGAATGGTCTGCGGCAAACTATCCGGGTTCTGTGGCTTTGTACGAGCAACGGGGTGTGTACGCAGGAACTCCATCCTTGCCCCAAACAATGTGGTTCAGTGCTACTGGTAATCTCGATGACATGACTACGGGAACAGGCGCAGACGATGCCTTAAAGTTGGTACTTGATGATGATAATGTAATACTGTGGCTAAAGATTGGTAGGTATCTTCACGCAGGAACCGGGGCTTCGGAATGGATTATATCATCTGGTTCAACCGATGAAGCAATAACTCCTACTGCACGAAAAGCCCGGATAATGTCAAACTATGGAAGCGCCTCAAGAGTAGGACTTGGGGTAGGGAATGCCATTCTATTTGTTCAAAGGGTTGGCAGGAAGGTTCGTGAATTAGTTTACGATTATCTTCAAGACAATTATGGCGACCCCCCAGACCTGACAATACTTGCAGAACACATAACCGCAACTGGGATTAAGTCTTATGTTTTCCAAAAAGAGCCAGATTCAATCTTATGGTGTGTCTTGAATAATGGCACAATAGCCGCATTAACCTACAACAAATCACAGGAAATAACTGCATGGCACTTACACACCACCGGAACTACTGCGAACCCCGGATTGTTTGAAGATGTTGAAGTAATCCCAGTAGCAGATCACGACCAGATATGGTTTATAGTTAGAAGATACATTAACGGTGAGTGGAAAAGATACATTGAATACATGGCTCCTGATTTTGGAGACAATGGATCTGACTGCTGGTTTGTAGATTCTGGATTAAAGTATGATGGTGACGGTGCAAGTTCGGTTTCAGGGTTAGACCATCTTGAAGGAGTTACAGTGTCGATTCTTGCTGATGGCGCACCTGAACCTAATCAGGTTGTAACGGGAGGTGCAATTACAAGAAGCACTCTGTCATCCGTAGTCATTGTCGGAATTCCCTATGAGTCGATTCTTGAACCGTTAGACTTGGAACTCAAAATAGAATCCGGGTCAGCACAGGGCAAGCGAAAGAAAATCCACCAGATATTAGTCAGATTCTACAAGACCCTGGGTGCAAATGTCGGAAGCAAAGAAGGCACAATAGACACAATACCTTTTAGGACTCCCGGCGACCCAATGGGCAAATCGCCACCTTTGTTCACCGGCGACAAGATAGTTCCCTTCCCCGGAGGGTGGGACAGGCATGGATACATAAGAATAACCCAATCACAACCATTACCATTAACCGTATTGGCGATAGAGCCAATCACAAATGTGAACGAATGATTAGAGTAAAGAAATTTAAACCGGAACACATGGTTAATATTGAAAAGAAAGACCCCGATTCATCCCTTCTTGAGTTGATGGGCGATATTGATACAAGGGCAGAGACTTACGCTAACTCAGGCCCAGCCCTTACGTTATTTGATGACGACACACTCCTGGCTGTTGGTGGTGTTATTATGTTCTGGCAGGGAGTAGGCGAAGTCTGGATGATGGTATCACCTGAAGGCCGGAAGAAAGGACTTGCCTTGTTTAAATGTATGAGTAATTTCTTAAATACTTGTTTTAATGAATATGGTTTTCATCGGATCCAGACAAACGTTCTGGTGAGTTTTCAAGAAGCTCATAAATGTATTATGAGATTAGGCTTTATTCCCGAAGGAATGATGGCACACTACGGGCCAAACAAAGAAAACTATATAAGATACGTGAGGTTATGAAATGGCATCAGCAGTCTCAGCCGTAGGGTCTATATTTAGTGGTATAACAGCGTCAGGAGTAGCAACCGCAGCATCCGTTGTTGGAACTGGCATGTCAGCATATTCCATCTATAGGGGTGGACAAGATGCTGAGGATTCGGCACAACAGCAACAAGCATCACTTTACCAAACAGCAAGTGAGAACGCCTACATTGCAAATCTCAACAGGCAGATAGCCGAAAGAGAAGCCGTTGCAATCGAAGGCAGGGGCGTTGCTGGAGTTGCTATGAAGCGGAAGGAGATAGCGGCTCTACTGGCTTACCAGCGCACTCAGGAGGCCATTACGGGCTTTAGATATGAAGGCACTCCGGTTGACATAGCTTATGAATCCGCAAGGGAAGGTGAAGAAGATGTTGCTATGATATGGTCAAACGCTTTAATAGATGCGGAGGAAACAAGAGCAAGGGGAGAGGTTACTGCCTTAATAGGCGCAAGAACAGTTTCAAGTCAGACAAGTCAGGCGGACATTGTGGCACAGCAAGGTACTTACGCTTCACAGGCCGGACAGCTTGGTTCAGCATCTACTCTACTTCAAGGTGCGGCTCAAGCATATTCGATGTATAAAGGTTACTAATATGCCAATAAAGACATACACAGCAAAAGAATTACCATCAGGGAAAGCGGGTGGAGTTGTTCAACCCTACGCACAGCCTCAGCCGCAAA
>Ga0208902_1001806_pt1 | contig 10066 bp, 10 predicted proteins | sample AntAceMetag02UKH_FD_184767 | JGI IMG/M metagenome (GOLD analysis project Ga0208902, IMG submission 184767) | Saline lake microbial communities from Ace Lake, Antarctica - Antarctic Ace Lake Metagenome 02UKH (SPAdes) (version 2) | ecosystem: Environmental > Aquatic > Non-marine Saline and...
ATTTGGGTATTTCAGAATATATTGCGGAACCCGGCTACTTTGATTCTTAATAATTAATCCAAGTTTTTTAAAGATAATTTCAAGATGAATAGTAATCGTAGTAAGATTATCCGGGGATCCCACATAATCAAAATCAAGATCAACAGAAAACCGATTCAGAAGTTCCCGCATAGCTGCACAGGTTCCACCCTTAAAATAGAGAAGATTTGTAAGAGTTGAGTCATCACTAATTCCTGTTAACAATCTATACATCCATGCTTTATGAAGACTATCACTTCGATCGGGTAATATCATAGAAAATCACTCCTAAAACCTGAACTAGTATCTGTCCCCCGGATTGTATAACCTACTGATTTCTGAATCTCAGAAACTCGTTCCCAATTTATTAGATTTGCAGCATCAAAGTATGTTTTAGCATTAAAATAGAGCAAATCTGCTGCTGCACGCTCTACAGAAGCGGTAAGTATCTTATTCGATTTACGTATTCCTTCCGGATTGAATAGATATCTATCATTCAACTGTCTTGATATATACGTATTACTATTAATAATAAATTTCTTTGATACTGAACTAATGATAGTAACTGATCTTGGTTTTTGATTAATAATACCTTCTCTAAATAAAACTGTTTCGGTACTGATATATGCATACTTATGCATAGCTTTAATCCCAAGAAGTGAAGGATCCAGATCATCTACAGGAATCAGGCTGTACATTCCCTTCTGGATTCGATGTATCAAACCTGCTTGGCTGTAGCGCTTTAGCGTAGTATACAATGTATTTGAGTTGTTAATATTCCAAAGATTTGCAAGATCGGATACATGAAAAATAACTTCCCCCAGGCGGGCAATTTCAACAAATCTTCTTTGTGTTATGTTTGTCTTATCTGTACACATATGTACAGATAAAACTTACAATATAGTTTGGTCAAGTGAAAGTTGTGGTATCGGGTATAGTTTCCCCAAAAGAAAACATTTTCTGGGGGAGTGGGGTGGTAAGTTTTTTTTGGATAAGGGAATAATAAGAGTGGGAGTTGAGCTGGCAAATCTTTGGTACCGAGTACCAATTCCATTCAGTACTCCAGAATCAAAAGATCCGTCTACTGTTATCTGGTAGCGACCTAAACCGATCCGGATAGCAGCCTTTTCTTTTGGCTTGGAACTACTCACAGATAAAGGAATGAACCCGGTACTCTCAAGATCTTTTGCTAATTGATTTTTTGACAGTCTGGTTGTTTTTCAGTTGTTGAATGTAAAACAAGTCCCTGTTCTTCACAGAAAACATGCTGTCTCAAATGCTGCGGCAGGAACTTCGTTCTATGAGGTGTTCCTGAATTTTAATTGTTTTTATCGACCGTTCACCATTCACCAGGCAAGCAAACAGCAAGTCAATAGTTACTTGTGCTGCGGTTGATGGATCAAGGCGCATCGTTGTAATTCGAGGTGTTTGGATCAGGGAATAATCCAAAAGATCGCCATGGGCAATCAGAGAAAGATCCTTAGGAACGCCCATACCGTGCTTGCGTAAAATGAATTCCAACCCGCTGGCAATATCATCATCAAGGCAGACTACAGCTGTGGGTTTGGGCTTTTTGCAAAGCAGGCTTAAAAGTGCAGAGGCAGTCTCATCAATTGTTTCAGTTGAATAAAACAGCAACATATTATCATTAAAGGGGATATTCGCTTCCTCTAGTGCCTTCTGGTGACCAAAAAACCGGTTGTGTTTCAAATAAGGAATGTTTGGACGATTCGTGTAAGCATACAGAATATTACGATGTCCCAAGTTTATCAAATAACGAGTAGCTTCATAGGTTGCTTGAAAATCATCAAGAACAACAGATATAAAAATATTGTGCGACTGCTGGTTATTAAAAACCACAACCGGAATATTGGCTTGCTCAATCTTAGTAAAAAGCTGCTTATTAAAGTAGGCAAAAGAGAGGATTCCTTTAATGCGAGCCTTTATTATTGTGTTAATAGTTTTATCATCTGAGACTTTTTCAGAATGTGGTATTATCAGGAATGATCCTTTTTTCGCGGAAACTTTTTTCTCCGTTTCCTTCAGAAATTGACGAAAATTCTTTAGATTATAATCTTCAGCATGGGAAATGTTGAAAAGCAGGCCAATTGACAGAAGCTGCTCTTGAATTGCTTTCTTCTGCAGAATTGTCCGCTCGTAACCAAGTGTACGAGCAGCAGCCTCTACCTGCTCTCGCGTTTTCTTAGCAACGTGGCCTTTACCCGACAATACCAGAGAGGCAGTCGGGATTGATACTTTAGCTAAGTTAGCGACATCTTTCAAAGTTGCTTGTTGTATGTTCTTTTTATCCATTAGGTAGTACATCCATTTATTTTATTATTACTATAAACCCTTTTTCTCGAAAATTCAACGAATTCCACAATACCATAATTTAATAAAATATACATTAAAATTTATTAAAGATTTTATAGTAATTTAAAAAATATAAATTGACAAATAGTAAAACACGGGTTAGTCTAAATGTAAATAGAGGAGGGTTTCTTATGAAAACCAAAATGAAAAAAATTGTATTAATTGCAATTGTTATTCTATGCATTAGTGTCTTTGGCCTATCAGCCCAAGGCAAGCTAGATGAAGGTAGTCCGGTAACGATTACTGTTTGGGACTGGTTCTATGGTTCGGATGGAAGCCAGGGGGATCTTGCCGAAGCTATAGATGCAGCTTTTGAGAAAAAATTCCCTACCATTAAGGTGAATCATGAGGCAGTTTCTCACCCGCCCTATGATGTGTATGCCGCATCTATGGCAGCAAAAAAGGGAGCTGACGTACTCCTTATTCATGCTAATGGCCAAAACTTTCAGGATATGGCTGAATCTCTTGTTGTGCTGGATGATTATATTCAGGATGTTTGGGAAGATTTCGCAGAATCTATTTTAGCAGATACCGCACCGAACAGGGATATTACCCAGGGAGTTCGCGGTTTACCGATTTCGATCCAGGGTTGGGTCTGGTACTACAATAAATCGTTGTTTGAGAAAGCGGGACTGGATCCAGAAGATCCCCCGGAGACTTGGGAGGAATTTCTTATCACAGCTGCTGCGTTGAAGAATGCCGGTATTATCCCAGTAGGATTTGGTGAGGGCATCCATCTTGAGATGATGATTGCTGGTACGTTGGACCAAGTTCTTTCGTTGGAAGAAAAACGGGCCCTCTTTGCAGGTGATTTGAGTTTTACTGATCCTAAAATTGTAAATACTTTTGCCAAATTCAGGGATTTGTTTGCCCAAGGTTATATGGATCAAGCTGGACTCACAACTCCACTGTTGCGAGAAATGGGAGAACGCTTTATGGCTGGTAACAGCGCAATTTTCCGGGGATTTGTTTCCGACATTTTCAACTGGTATGAGTTCGGTAATGCCCTCGGCGGCGATAATGTAGGGGTAATTCCGAATTTCTATTTTGAACCATCTTCAAACAGAAACGTTGTCGGTGCAGCTGGAGGTACCGGATATGCTGTACCAACATACAGTAAGAATATCGAAGCTGCCATAGAGTATGTTAAATTTGCCGCCAGTGCCGAAGGAGCGAACATCATGCTTCAGTCAGGCGGTGGAATGCCTGCTAATCTTAAAGCGGATAAATCACTCTTGGCCAATGATGCCGGACGCGAGGTTTCAGAACTGCTGGTAACTAATATTGTTCCCCCGGTAAAAGCATTTATCACGAGTTCCCAATGGAATGCGTTGCGTTTACACGCCCCATTAATGATAACTGGTGATATTTCTCCTGAAGAGTATGGGAGTAGAATCGACCAGGCTCGCTAAATAGTAAAAGACTTATATATTCCAACCGGCGCAGAGTAGTAAATTCATGAGCCGGTTGGTATATTATACACGTGAGATACATGTATATACCCAGCAAATAGAATTTATACCAAACATTAATCAGGTTGACCAGAATGATTTCGAACAAAAGTATGAAAAGAAGTGCTTATTTTTTTGTGTTTCCGTTAGTTCTGCTTATGGCTATATTCATGGTGTATCCAACAGTGAGTACTATCTACTTGGCCTTCACAAAATGGAACGGATTTTCCGATCCCGTATGGAATGGTTTGCATAATGTGCGCAAACTTTTCAGTGATAGCAGTTTTTATGCATCCCTTAAGAATATGCTGATCCTGACTCTCTACATCCCGGTATGGACCATTTTGCCGCTGATATTTGCTGAGCTCATACGGCAGCCGGAAAAAGGTGATGCTTTTTTTCGATCCACCATACTCATACCCTATGTCATTTCCCCTGTAGTCCTGGGAATGTTTTTTAAACAGATTCTTGGGGTTGAAGGGGTTATTACAGAAATGCTACTTAAACAATTCCCGTATATAGGGATGGTAGGATTCCTAACCAATCCAAACATGGTAATTCACACCATCGCATTTATTACCTTGTGGAAGTTTTTCGGTTTTGGTGTCATTCTTTATTACGGTGCTATGAGCAAAGTATCTGATTCGCTGTATGAATCTGCCACCTTGGATGGTTGTAATTGGGGACAACGCTTACGGCATGTAACCGTTCCCGGAATACGGAACACAATCCAGTTCTACCTGGTGTTAGGGTTTATTACATTCTATGCTCGGATGTTTCCGCTTACTTTTACACTGACTAAGGGTGGCCCAGGATATTCTTCCTTTGTGCCGGAATTTGGTATTTATTACCAGGCCTTTAATAACAGCAGTATGGGATATGCCTCTACTTGGGCTCTATTTGTCTATCTTATAATATTGGGAATCATTATGGTCCAAAACAAAGTAATGATGAAGGACTAACAGATGAGTTTACACCCCATTACACGAAGAAACGCGGTTAAATATACTTTTCTTGTGTTGATTATTATTATAGGGATCAGCTTCATCATTCCTTTTTACTTCATGTTTGTAACCAGTTTTAAAACCAGTGATCAATACCTCGTCCAGAAATTGCTCCCGACATTTCCACTTTCTCTGGAAAATTATCGGTGGGCTTTTGAAAAACAGAAAATTTTGCTGAATTATGTAAACAACTTGATCATACTCGTGGGAACGCTGGTTCCTTTCCTGCTGCTAGTCATGACAACAGGATTCTATATTGGGAAAATTCAATTTCCCGGTCGGCGCTTAAGTCTGTACCTTATATCGGCAGTCATGATTCTACCGCAAATGGTTCTTACAGTTCCTCTCTATCGGGAATTAGCCCAAATACGGCTTCTGGATTCTCGACTGGGATTAATCCTTGTCTATCTGGCTTACTTTGGCCCTTATTCCGCCTATTTAATGACGACTTATTTCCGTGATGTTCCTGATACATTTATTGAGGCGGCTTTGATAGATGGGGCAACACCTTGGCATGTTTTTTGGCATATTATGACTCCAATGGCTCGACCGATGATTATGACCGTCATTATAATTGCTTCCCAGCAAATCTGGAATGAACTGACGTTTGCCCTGATCCTGATTAGAAGTTCAGTTCAGAGAACAATAATGGCGGCGATGGCGCTCTTGAGCGGTCAATACGGTATGGGTGCAGTTAAATCCATGGCGATGCTGTTTCTTGCATCATTACCAATGCTGTTAATTTATCTCTTCTTTCAACGGTATATCCAGCAGGGTGTCCTTGCTGGAGGAATAAAAGAATAAAAGCTGGTAATTTTTTGATGAAAACAATTTTTTCTTGAGAGGCGATAGAGTATGAATCAAGCAAAAGCAAAACCTAATGTGCTTTTTTTCTTTACCGATGATCAGCGTTTCAACACAATTGAAGCGGTGAATAATCCAGATATTATTACTCCAAACCTGAAACGTTTGGTAGAAAGAGGAACGTACTGCACCCGAGCTTATATCATGGGAGGTACATCAGCCGCTGTCTGCATGCCCAGCCGAGCTATGGTTCATACAGGAAAAAACCTATTTCATCTATGTAACTCTGGGGAATCAATTCCGGCAGATCATGTACTGATAGGTGAATACTTCCAGAGGCATGGATATACCACTTACGGGATTGGAAAATGGCATAACGGTATTAAATCATTCACGCGCAGTTTTAGTGGGGGAGATAAAATCTTTTTCGGAGGAATGGATGATCATTGGAATGTACCGGTCTGTTCATATCATGCTATTGGTGAATATCCCCAGTCGCGCCTCCATGACTGGGACAGCGGTACCGGACGCATCGAAAAAGTACCACAGGTATACGATGACATCAAACCAGGCAGGCACTCTACTGATCTGTTTGCAGACACTGCAATTGACTTCTTACGATCCTGGAATCCGGAAACTGATGCACCCTTTTTTCTATATACAGCTTTTATGGCTCCCCATGATCCTAGGACTATGCCCCAAAAGTATCTTGAGCTTTACGATGCTGATACAATACACTTACCTGAAAATTTCATGCCACAGCATCCCTTCGATAATGGGGAAATGGATGTCAGGGATGAACATCTGGCCGGTTTACCAAGAACCGAAACCGAAATCCGAAAGCATCTCACCGAATATTACGCCATGATTACCCATCTTGACGATAAAATCGGCAAAATTCTTGATGAGGCCGACCAGAGGGGAATTCTTGATACTACCATTATCATCCTTGCTGGTGATAACGGGTTGGCTCTGGGATCTCACGGATTGATGGGAAAACAAAATTTATATGACCATAGTCTGCATGTACCCCTGCTGTTTGCCGGCCCAGGGGTAGCGGAGAATAAGTATATGTCAGATTACTGCTATTTGCTGGATATTTTTCCTACTCTTTGCGATCTTACTGGCATTGCACAGCCAAAAGGCATCGAAGGTCAGAGTCTTATCCCGCATATAGCTGCCAGTCACACGAAACTAGATAGTTCGGGAATTCCCTCAAACCTGTCCTCGGCATTTGCCAACTCCCGTGATTCACTTTTCTTTGCTTATAAAAATATCCAGCGAGCAATATTGGACAGAGATGGATATAAGTTAATTCTGTATTTTGATGATGAGGGAGTAATTAAACGGCAGCAGCTTTTTAATCTTGATGCTGATCCGCTCGAGTTGGAAAACCTGATTCGCAATGCTACTTTGACAAAAAGAGTAGCTGAATTGCAGATAACCATGCACTCTTGGATGGTGCACACTGATGATCCGCTCTCAATAGCGCTCGAACTACCGTAACCGTCAATTAAACCCCCTCTGGGGAGCCAAAAAAATTTTACAGGGTTGCGAGTAGAGAATTCAAAGAGTGTTCTATAAAGTCACTGTATTGTCGTGCCAGGCGGTGCGGCCGAGCTTAGGTCGTTTTAACATATAGCCCACGGTAAGGCGAAGCCGTCCGCTGGTATGAGCGAAGCCGTCCGCCCGGTAAAGGTTAACCAGCCGCGAAGGATACAACGATTGCATCACCCGCCGCTATCAAGAAGTTGCCTACATGATGAATGTGCTATAATCACAAAACTCGAATATATCGAGTGCGATTTGCGGTCGGGTGAATGCACTTGTTCGACCCTCATTGATAAGACTTCCGTGCCAGGCACTTTTTACAAGTTTATGCAAGTTTTGGGGTTGGGGGAGTGTGTAAGTTGTTTTTTGAAAATGAGATAGCAGTTTTAGGGTTTTGGAAAAACATTCGAAAATGCCTGGCACCGGATGCAAGAAAATGCAAGTTTTAAATTATTACGGTTCTTTTTGTCTTCCTTTTATTGTCTGATATTCTGAATAAATAATAATTTGTTTTTGTGACGGAATTATTTGAAGCTGATCTCATTACATGCATATAATTGCACAATCGGTTTCTAAAGGAAAAGAGCTGATATTAGTGCTGTTCATATGGCGTGAAAAAACGGCTAGAGTGCGTTGAAAGGTGGCCAGCAAAAACTGCTTGCCTTATTCGCAGTTAAAAATAGTGTAAGAACAACTAATGAGTATAAATAAAAACAGCATCTAGAAGTTGACAATGTATATACAAATAAGTATTATTAATTATGAATAACATCATTTGGGATAAAAAGAAGAATGAAAAACTAATGCTTGAGCGTAACATCTCATTTGATGAGATTAGTCAAATGAGAATTCCGGAGGAATCCTGCCACCCATTCCGGTGTAAACCTGCCACCCAATCTGGGCTAACCTTGCAATAGTAAAAGCCTGCAGCTGAATTTGACGATATATAATTTTTTTAGAAATGATAATCCTCAAATAGAATGTTGAATATCTGGGAGAATTAGTTTTCCATTTTAAAAGAAATCCCAATGAAAGCAAAAGTATTGATCAAGAGAGACTTGGTGATAGTTCGTCTTACAATGATATACATTCGGATTTTGCTTCCCCTTAGTTTCGCAGAAGCCTCCAACGTTTTGCCAATAATTGATTATTTCATCGTAATATGATAAAATTTTATTTGATTAACTAAGGAGGTGTGAAATGCATGGGGCTAAGCAGATTGTGAAAGAAGCCGAATCTCTCCCTGTAGAAGAGCGAGCAGCTGTCGTTGATTTTTTATTACAAACGCTTAATCCGCCAGATCCTCAAATTGATAGGGAATGGATTACTGTGGCAAAGCGTCGTCTTGGGGAACTCAGAACTGGGCAAGCAAATCCTATTTCAGGCGAAGAAGTATTCAACAACGTGAAGAATCGCTTTGCCACATGACGTTTGTATTCCATCCTGAAGCAGCAAATGAATTTTACGCATCCATTGATTATTATGAAGATTGTGAATTAGGTCTTGGATACGATTTCTCAATAGAGGTCTATTCCACAATACAACACATATTGGACTATCCAAAGGCTTGGCCTATTCTCGAAGGTGATGTGCGACGTTGTCTTACAAATAGGTTTCCCTACGGCATTTTGTACAGTATCGAAACAGATACGATTTTCATACTTGCAATAATGAATCTGCACCGTCATCCAGATTATTGGAAAGAGAGAAAATAAGTAGGTAGAGTTAGTTATTTTAACCAACTTGCTACGCTCAAAAAAATCAGTGAGATATGATGATGCCAGATAACTCCGGGACTCCGGGACTCCGGTACCGGGTACATTTTCCACAAAAGAACACATTTTCTAGGGGGGGGGTGGTAAGTTGTATATGGGTAAAGGAATAAGAAGAGTGAGTGTTAAGATGGCCAATCTTTTGAACCTGGTACCGATTCCACAAAGACACACATTTTCGGTGGAAGTATAGCTGGAATGAAAGTTTTTTTTTTATATTTAAGTTGTATCTTTTCGGGTGAAATTTAATGTGGAAAGTTTTCTACAATTAAAGCTGGGAATTGTTGAATTTTTTTTTGGCGGTTATTTATTGTCAGTACAGGATAGCTAGAGTCCTTTTGAGTATTTGTCTGCTTTTTCAGCCAGTTCTTCAAGTTTCAGATCTTCAAAAAGATTTTTTCGCCATACTGTGTAATCAAACTTTTCACGATTTACTAGAACAATAAATCTTTCCATATTTACTTCACCAAGTTTATTTCTTAAGACTTCAAATCCTTCTTTTTTTATTAAAGCATCAGTCTGTATCATCTCTCCCCTCCAAAATCGTAATAAAATCAATGGGATTAACTATTTTAAGATTTTTTATAAAATTCCTTTTCTTTAGAATACCTTTATCAACAGTAATAAAATAATCTGCATTTACTTCAATAGATGACGCAATGTGTAATGCATCCTTATTACCAAAACCTGTATCTTTTATTCTTTGTGCTGTTTCTAAAATAGTAGAGTTTTTATTTACTATTTTGTGAGCTTTGTTTCGCCATCCGGAAATTTCTTGTTTGACTATCTCATCAGGGTTAGCATTGTTCTCATAATCAAGAATAAACGACCATATAAGATTTATCTCATTCTCATTTATTAAATCCTGAATAGCAAGTTTTGCATATGTTTCTAAAAAAATTGATAAATAGCTCTGATCATCAAATGGCCGATTGAAGCAGCAATTGTCAAGATATATATACAATTTAGACATAAATAATTTCCTGTACTTATTTCATCCCTTTTCTGAGGATATTGTATCATAATTTGAATATTGTTTAAACAGCTAGCCTTATTGGACAGCGCTGACGCATGAATTCGCATGAATTTTTTT
>Ga0208902_1001809_pt1 | contig 10053 bp, 13 predicted proteins | sample AntAceMetag02UKH_FD_184767 | JGI IMG/M metagenome (GOLD analysis project Ga0208902, IMG submission 184767) | Saline lake microbial communities from Ace Lake, Antarctica - Antarctic Ace Lake Metagenome 02UKH (SPAdes) (version 2) | ecosystem: Environmental > Aquatic > Non-marine Saline and...
CAGTTCATCAATCCTTTTATCGTGGTTCTTAAACACCCTTCTGTGCCCTGGCAGAACCAGACCGACATCCAGTCCGCGGACCTTTTCAAGGCTGGTCAGATAATTCTTCAATGGGTTTTCCCGGTCGGACCAGCACTGGATGTTGGGGGTAATATCGATGAGAATATGGTCTCCGCAAATGAAAAGCTTTTTTTCAGCCTCGTACAGACAGGTATGCCCCTTGGTGTGGCCGGGAGTCTCAATGCACCTGAAATGATATTCCCCAACTCGAATGGTATCATCGTCTGTTAGGATGCTCAGTTCAGGGACCCACTGAGAATGGAACTTGAACCCAGGGTGACTTTTCAGGGCATTCCTGAGTTCACCTTTGGGAAACCCATTTTGCCCGGCATATTCGAGCATGGGCTCCCATCCGTCCCAGGACTCGATGAGCTCACTATCCGGACGATTGAAAAATACCTTGCTGGTATCGGTAACAAGTTTACCTACAAGACCGAAATGATCGGCATGGAGATGGGTGATGAAAAAATCGGTTTTCCCCAGATCAACCTTAATTTCCCTTAGACCGGTCTCCATGGCCTCAAGACATTCTTTCCGATTCAGACCTGTATCAATCACCAGGTTCCTCTCCGGGGCCCTTATCACATAGGAATTGAGATATTTGAGTGGGCTGTTCGGCAGGGGAATCTCTATTCTAAAAAGGTCCGGCAAAAGTTCTTCGATCATAATTTCATTCCTCTGGTCTGATCATGGAAAATGGCGTCAATTCAGGCAGCAAATCTCAGGATCTCGAATTCAACGTTTGTTGCCTTGGCCGTTTTTGCAATCTCTTCAATGGCCGCAGCAACATCATCTTTCAAAAAAACCTCCCCGCATTGCCCGCAAATCTCCGCCGGGACCCCTTTAATAAGGATGAAATTGTCTTCCTCATCAATAGGAAAATTCACCTTACCACTTTTCATTTCACCTTTACAAAGAACACACAACATCGCTATCTCCTTCGTGTTTGGAAATCTCCTTCCCATTTGCCTTCATCGGGCTCATAAGCCGTAATAATCCAGAGGTGGTCCTGGTTGATCGAGCATACAATATGCAATGGAGTGTTCTCATGATACCCCAACAGCAAAAAGCTTGGAAAGGGAAAATCATCTGGGTATTCTTCAACTATGATGCAATCTTGGATCGCTTTTTTCACTGCCCCTCGGGAAATATCTCTTTCAATCATTCTTTTCAAGGCGTGCCCTCGCCAGGCAATTCTGTTTTCAATAATTTTTTGCTTTATATCTTGTTGAATGTCCATTTTTGCCCCACCGATGGCATGTCTCTTATCCCGTGGCCTTGAAAAGCTTGTTCACCCCAAAGCTGGTACCCTTGGCTCTGCCCCTCAACGCTTCAAATTCCATCTCTTACAAACCGACTGCCCTTTCAGTGAAATCATAGACTGGAGCGTGAATCATCTTCACAGGTTTTATTGGCTGTTTAGCAAACTGCAATAAGGTATCCGTGACTTCCGGCGTATAGAGCCTTTCCCCACATTTTGGGCAGACCTCGGCTGGGACATGCTTAACGAGAATATAGGTCTCATCCTCCTCATAGCTGAATGTCACTGTGGTCTTTTTCAATTCTCCTCCACAAAAGGCACAATCCATGGCTCGTTTACCTCCTTATCTTTCCTCCAATATGATATCTGTATTTGGCTTGACTGTCAACTCCGCCAAAATTCAGTAAAAGATGGAAACCATTCGGAATTAGAGAAAGGTTGAACGATGCATCTTTGAGGGGATTACGATTGATCTTCCTTACCTGGGAGACCGTATTGAAGCTTTTGGCCGGTATTCAACATCAAGGCCACATCACGAAGACTAACGCCTTGACACATGATAATGGCCCGCCCTCCAATTCGCCGGTCTCGATTGTTTTGAGCAGACTCTTTCAGGGCCTAAAAACATTGAGCCTTTCGCTCATAGCACAGTATCTTCTTGGGTTGTAGTAAGTTGGAGATCGATGGTTTTTTACCCAGCCAAAAACGGTTAGAGCCATGACTTATGCTCAACCCTCGATTCACCCCGCTGAATGATGATATCACACTGTTTGCCTTGGTTGACCTTGATAGCAGTTACACCCACCATCTCTATGAATACTCACAACACAATATGTTGTGGTGTAGGCAATCCCCTGATGTGCGCCTTCAGATGATTTTTGATACTTTTCAGTGAGAGTCAACAGCGATGATTTATGGGTGTGTCTTTAGGTTTCAAACAGAAGATTAGAATCTGTATCCTTCACTTTTCGAGACTGGAAAAATTCATACTCAGGAGCTGTTGGCCCCAGGGCCCGAAGTGCCAGGTCCAAGTCAATGATCATATAGGCATTCCTCCGTCAGGGAAGGACTATCAAGCGGGGGAGGCGACCACAATATGTTAGACCTTTTGCTCTCAACTTCGATGATGTTTTGAACCGTTGCCAGTGATGATATGTGGCTCGTTACACAACCGAACATCCACCTGACATATCTGAAATATTTACAGATCGTTGTCTCTTCCATTTCACTTTCATCATGGCCAGACATCCAGTCATCCAAATAATGAAATCAAAGGTTTCGTGCAGCTTGTCGTTAAAATCAGGTCTCTCAACTGCTCATTCCCCCAAAAAACCCTTCCATTCAGGAACCAATTCCAGCAGAGGCGACACCTTTACAAGCGAATTATCTCGTTCTTCCACATGTGCTTTCGCACTGCTCCAGGGATATGAGATGGGATCAGTGACCAATTTTGCCCTTACATAGTGTGACCCCTGAATTTCAGACCTACCGGGTTCCGCAATGCCTAGGAGAGTTACTAACGTGGGCAAATACACCCTCGCCCCCATGAGTAATGTGACCAGTATTGTGAATATTGATTACAGTAATTCAACGGAGTCTGTATGCCGGGGATGTTACAGGGCTTGTAATTAGCCTTATCAATTGCCAGCCTTGTTCCCCAGACGGCGATTCCAACAATAGCCACGTGCTCGGCCACGCACGCCAGGACCATCGTTGTACCGGTGGATGGGCTGTAAGTGCAGCAGTGACCTGCGCCTCCAACTTTCTGGCCAGCTGGGCAGGCTCCCAACGCTCCCAACGCCTGTAATGCCCCCTCCGGCTGTATGTGTATACCAACTGTTCTGGATACGGTGAACTCGGACCGTAACGTTCCGGTTTCTTTCTCTTCCTGAAAAACCAAGTCCGAACCCGATACTGCCACCACGCCGATAATGCCGCCTCCCGCCCTTATAACTCCCTGCGGCAGAGTAATGAATTCCAGTTCTCCGAACTTCCCGGCCTCTATGTACGGTTCTTCTTCCCGCGAATCCTGTGCGTAAAACGCCGCAATGTGGGTACTCCCTTCACCGCCGGCCCAGCGAACGACGACCTCTTCCCCTGGAATGACAACCTGATCTGGTTCCGGTTCCACCAGTTCGAGCGGCATCGGGATTTGGGCTGATGGCGGCCCATAAATCAGCCTACCATCCGAACGCTTAGCGACCAAAGTCAATGAATCTCCACCTTTTAGATCATAAAGTTCTAGATAATAGATCGGTATGTTACCTTCATCCGATTCCTCATCACCTAAAGTTATTACTTCAAACGGTCTACCATTGATGGAAAGAATGGCATCAGAAACAAAGTTCTGGTCTCCGTCCTGGACCCATGCTGTGGCAGCAGGGCCTTCATCATCAAAATATACCGTTGCCTGCACAATACGCTGTGAGGTGCTATTATTGTCATTGTCTGAACAGGCGGACATAGACATTATGGAAAAGGTGAAAAAACCGACGAGAAGAAGAGGTAAAGTTTTTGATGATTTAAGTTTGTTGATCTTAAAAGTCATATCGACACTCATACTCCTACCTCCTTTTTATGGGCGCTGGGCCATGAACGTGCTCAATTGATACTACAAAAGCGCGATTCAAACATCCATTCTCATCTCAGGATGGCGTTGGCTTTATATTTGGAAAGATTTGAGCTCCTAACAGGTCAGAATCGCCTATTAGGAGCAGGGCATATACAGTTTGAGGTTGTTCTTCATCTTCATGGGATAACCTCCAATTTAAGGTTAATGGATGGTGTGGATGGTGGGAATACTTGCATCAGACGTAATGGAAAAAATTCTTAGGTCAAGAAAAATCAACTTACCCAATCCATTTACAACAGATGCTTTGGCCTTGAGAATGAGCACAATATGTTCGGTTTCGTGATATTTTTCAGCGCCCTTGGAAAGGTGTTCGTGCATTAAAATAGCGTCCCCCATCCTCGTATTAAATTGTTCAAAAGTGATTCATGGTACTGAAAATCCCATATGTTTCGGTGAACACGAATGTTCATTTAATGTTCAAAAAAAAGGGGAAACACAATATGTGATGTTTGGACTACTTTATTTCACAACATATGAGGCATTTGTGCTGTTCGTAACCCATCTTAATTAATTTCAATTTAAGCCTCTCCAAACCCCGCCGCAGGCGGGGTTACTGTGGCCTTAGCATTTCTGAATCTCGGGAAAGACACCCTATCCGCCAATGGCAGTTCCGTAAACTCCCGAAATCAAAATAGTCCTTGACATCAAAACAATTGTTTGATACAAACGTTCGTATTAAATGAAGGGATGGTTTTATGGACCGAGCAGATGAGAACGCGATATCAAGAGAAAGACTCTTAGACGCGGCAGAAGCCCTGTTTGCGGAAAAGGGGTTTCATGCCGTCACTGTCCGGGAAATCACCCGGGCCGCCCATTGTAATCTGGCCGCAGTGAATTATTATTTCGGCAATAAGCAGAAACTCTATCTGGAGGTCTTTAGGGCACGGTGGATACCGCGGGCCAGGAAGGTCCAGGCATGCTTCAAAGATGCCCTATCGGCACATGATGGGACATCGCTCACCGGCATTGTTCATGCCCTGGCCGAGGCTTTTCTGAAAGGACCGTTGACGGATGATGAGCGACTGCGTCATTCCCAGCTTATGATCAGGGAAATGGTCATGCCAACCCTTGCTTCAGACATGCTCGTCGAGCAGGTGATTCAGCCCCTTTTTGGAGAACTGGCTATCCTGCTTCGCCCCTTTCTGGCCGAGGAAACGGAAAGGGAACAAGTGATGCTCAACATCCTGAGTATTTTTTCTATGGTGATCTATTTTAATTTCGCCAGGCTGCCGGTCATGCGCGTGACAGGGCGGGAATATGATGACGATTTCAAGGAGAGGCTTGTGGAACATATTGTTAAGTTCTCTGTGACAGGGTTAGACATTAACAGGGAGGACGGGGCCTAATGAACCGCGCCTTCGGCTTTCTCTTCCCGATTATGCTCCTCTTTATTGTGGCAGGCGGATGTATAAAGATGGGGCCGGACTTTAAAAAGCCCGATCTTCAATTTGCCCAGCCGGAAAGGTTTCAGTATCGAACCAAAAATGCTAAGGCCGTTGTACCGGAAGACCGATGGTGGGAGGTTTTCGGGGATCCGGAAATTAATGGCCTGGTGAAAAAGGTGCTGGAAAACAATCCGGATCTTCAGCAGGCCGCAGCGCGTATTCTGGAATTGCAGTACCAGGTGATTCAGACCCGGGCGGATCGATTTCCGACTCTCGGGTTGCAGGGCGGGGCTCAGCGACAACATGAGCCGGAATCTATTCTCGGTCCGGGCATTCCCATTGGTGGAACCGTGAACCAGTACAGCTTTTCGCTGCCGGCATCCTATGAGGTGGATCTGTGGGGAAAATATGCACGGGCAGAGGAAGCCTCCCGGGCCCAGCTGTTGCAGGAGAAAGAAAATCGGCTGACCCTTTCCCAGAGTCTGGTGGCTGAGGCCGTCAGCCTTTATCTGCAGATCCAATCCCTTGAAAGACGGATCCAGATCACCCTTCAGAGTCTGAAGAATTACCAGGACAGCGTCACATTTGTGGAACGACGTTACAAACGGGGATTAACCAGCATCCTGGATCTCAGGCAGGCCCGACGAACCCTGAATCAGGCGAAGGGACAGATACCTCAGCTCAGGCAGGAACTGGGCGCCGCACAGCAGGCCCTTTCCGTGCTTTCAGGGAGATATCCCAAAACCCGTAAACCTTATCCGCAGCCCGAGGACTATTACAAAAAGCTTAGCCCCATACCGCCTGGTCTGCCGAGTGAGCTTCTGTTGCGCAGACCGGATATTCGAGCCGCCGAAGCTCAGTTGAAGGCCTTAAATGCGCAGATCGGTGTGGCCAAGGCCAGCCGTTTTCCAAGCATCGGTCTGACGGGTAGTTACGGCTATGCCAGCGAAGAGTTGTCCAATCTCTTTCAGCCCGGGGCAGCTTGGAGCCTGCTTGCGGGACTGGCCCAGCCCCTCTTCGATGCCGGTCGATTAAAGGCCAATCAACGGGCCGCCGAAGCGCGATATGCCCAGGGAATCGCGGGATACAGCAAAACGGTTCTGAACGCTTTCAAAGAGGTGGAAAACGCGCTTTTGACCCGCAGAAAACAGATTGAGCGTCGAACGGATGTCCTGAGCTTTTTGGTGGAAGCCCGTGCCACCCAACGGGTAGCGGAAGCCCGTTATGTTCGTGGCCTGGTAGATTACCTGACCGTGTTGAATGCCCAACAAACGCGATTTCAGGCGGAAGATCAACTGCTGTTGGTGGAGTTGACGATCCTGGCGAATCGCGTCACCCTGCATCGGGCCCTGGGCGGTGGCTGGGCAATGCTCCCCCCGGTCAAGGGAAAAGAGACTGAGGGCTTTCGGTCATACACGATTTGGTGAGTCTGAATGCTGGATACTGGATGCTTGATACTGGATGTTGGATACTTGATATTTATTATACTTATTATTGGGTACTGGGTACTGGGGATTGGTTATTGGTTAATAGTTAATGATTAATTGCTAATTGTTAATGGATACTGGGTACTGGCGGCTGGATGGTTGGATGGAGGGATGCTGGAAAAACCTGCAACCTGTAACACGTAACCTGAAACTGGAGCCCCCTGGCTTTTCAATCGACAATCAACAATCGACAATCAACAATCCAAAGGCCCGCAACATATAATTTGAGAGCTATATTATGAGTAAAACAAAGAAGAGAATCCTACAGACAATTCTGACCCTTGGCCTGATTGCATTGGGAGCATTGGGTATGATCAAACTCACTGAAAGCAGGCCCCAGATCAAGAAGCAGAAGGTCGCCATTCCCCTGCCAATTGTCCGGATTATGGAGGTGGAAATCGTTTCCCGGTCTGTTGTCATCAAAGGGGAAGGAACGGTCAGACCGCTGCAGGAGATTCATATGGTACCGCAGGTGGACGGCAAGGTGGTCAATATTGCCCCCTCTCTTATCAATGGAGGACAATTCAAAAAGGGGGAGATCCTGTTAGCCATCGAACCTGAAGATTACCGGTTGGCGGTCACCCTTGCCCAATCCAAGGTGAAAAACTCTCAAAGCCTGCTCCGTATGGCCGAGGAGGAAACAGAGGCTGCCAGGGAGGAGTGGTCCCAACTCTATGCAGACCGTGCGGAAAAAGAGAAGGCCCCCCCGCCTCTGGTTCTCAAACAACCGCAATTGACGGCAGCCAAAGCCAAATTGGATGCAGACAGGGCCAACCTGCAAAAGGCCAGGCTGAATCTTGAACGGACCAAAATAAGGGCGCCCTTTGATGGGAGGGTGGAACAGGAAGATGTGGATCTCGGAGAGTATGTGAGGCCTGGCGAAAAATTGGCCACGCTCTTTTCAACGGACTCTGCGGAGATTGTGGTCCCCTTAGAGGACGAGAGCCTGCAATGGTTTCACGTCCCCGGCTTCACACCGGGCAAAGGCCCCGGAGCCAGTGTAATCATCAGGTCTCGAATCGCGGGCAGAGAACGTTCGTGGGAGGGGCGAGTGGTCAGGGCCGAGGGGAAGTTGGATGAACAGACCCGAATGGTCCGCGTGGTGATACGGGTCCACAGGCCGTATGCTACAAGACCACCTCTGGCCATGGGTCTGTTCGTAACCGTGGAAATCAAGGGGCATCATATCCCTGATATGGCCATTATCCCCCGCAGTGCCCTTCATCAGGGGAATGTGGTCTGGGTCGTGGACCTGGATGGGAGACTTCATTACCGGAAGGTCAAGGTGGCCCGGATCGATGGTGAACAGGCCCAGATTAGTTCGGGTCTCGAGGATGCGGACCAGGTGGTCGTATCCTTTCTAAAAATAGTCACGGATGGCATGGAAGTGCGAACTCTTCCCATGAAGGAGGGAGACCGGTCATGAGAGGAGTCGTTGCCTGGTTTGCTGAAAACCATGTGGCCACCAATCTGTTGATGCTCTTTCTCATTTTGGCCGGTGTTGTCACCGGCCTGACTATGAAGATCGAGGTGTTCCCTGAATTCTCTTTAGATCGCATTACTGTAACCACAAAGTATATGGGCGCCTCTCCAGCCGAGGTGGAGGAGGCGATCACACAGCGCATCGAAGAAAAAGTGGCCGGACTGGCCGGAATCAAGCGGATCGACTCCACGGCGAGAGAGGGTTTCGGTACGGTAACCATAGAGGTCATGAAGGGTTGGGACCTGAAAAAACTCTTAGATGAGGTGAAGGCAGAGGTGGACAGTATTACCACCTTTCCCAATGAGGCTGAAAAGCCGGTCGTGAGGGAAATGACCCGGCGGAGCCAGGTCATCAGTCTTGCGGTGTACGGTGATGTCCCTGAGGCCACCATCAAGAACCTCGCTGAGAAGATCAAGAACGAGATCACCAATCTCCCCGGGATCACGCAGGCAGACCTCTTCGGCGTGAGAACAGGGGAAATCCATATCGAGATATCAGAAGAGACCCTGCGAAGGTACGGGCTGACACTTGGCAGGGTAGCGGACGCCGTGCGAAGAGGGAGCCTTGATCTCCCGGCAGGCCGTATTAAAACCGGGGCAGGAGAGATCCTCATCCGGACCAAGGGGAGACGTTATTATGCGGCAGAATACCGGGACCTTCCCGTCATTACGCGCCCAGACGGCACCAAGGTAACATTGGGCCAGATTGCCGATCTGAGTGATGGATTCGAGGATGTAGATCTCTTTGCAAGGTTTCAGGGAAAACCAGCCGCAGTCATCCAGGTCTACCGGGTGGCAGACCAGAACGCTCTCGAAGTGGCAGAAACCGTCAAGAAGTATGCCGAACAGATCAGACCTTCACTCCCGGTGGGAGTTGGTATCGGGTTTTATCAGGATATGTCCACCATTCTCAAGAGCCGTATCGAGCTTCTGTTGAGAAATATGGCCTTCGGTTTGATATTGGTGAGCATCCTCCTCGGGTTGTTTTTGGATGTCCGCCTGGCCTTCTGGGTGACCTTAGGCGTTCCTATCTCCTTCCTTTCAGGACTGTGGTTGCTCCCCCAGTTTGACATTTCGATCAATATGATTTCACTGTTTGCCTTTATCATGGTGCTCGGTATTGTGGTGGACGACGCCATCATTGTGGGGGAGAATGTCTTCCGCAAGCATGAAGAAGGAGAAGGGCCTCTCAAGGGTTCTGTGGACGGTGCAGTAGAGGTAGGGAGACCGGTGATCTTTGCGGTCCTGACCACCGTGGTGGCATTCTGGCCACTGCTTCTGGGAGGCGGGACCATGGGTAAGATTATGCGCAACCTGCCCATTGTCGTAATCCTGGTCCTGATGGGGTCTCTCGTGGAATCGCTGTTGATCCTTCCGGCCCATCTCAACCGGAGTAGAGTGAGGGCGGCACGACGTAGGAGACCCGACAAAGACAAACTGGTATCCAGGGGCCTCAAATGGGTGATTCGGAAACCCTATGCGAGGCTGGTGAATTCATGTGTGAGATGGCGGTATGCTACGGTCGCCTTAGGCATCGCAGTCCTCCTCCTCTCCGTGGGGGTCTGGAAAGGCGGCTGGATAAAGTTCACATTTTTTCCAAAGGTGGAAAGCGACATACTGGCCTGTACCCTCACCATGCCCGCCGGGACCCCAGTTTCGCAAACAGTCGCGGTCGTCAACCGTCTGGAACAAACGGCCAGGGAAACCTTGACCGAAATGGACAAAAAGCGGCCCGAAGGTGCTCCA
>Ga0208902_1001810_pt1 | contig 10050 bp, 10 predicted proteins | sample AntAceMetag02UKH_FD_184767 | JGI IMG/M metagenome (GOLD analysis project Ga0208902, IMG submission 184767) | Saline lake microbial communities from Ace Lake, Antarctica - Antarctic Ace Lake Metagenome 02UKH (SPAdes) (version 2) | ecosystem: Environmental > Aquatic > Non-marine Saline and...
TCTAACGTGGCGATTTCCACCTGAGCCAGACCAAAATAAAGATTGTCGTAACCGAAAAAATCCTTCATCTCTTTGGGTTGATATCTCGGATTGCCTGGTAAAATTAAATTTCTTTCGTTCATGTCTAGTGCCTCCTTTTTAGGGTTTTCTGGGATTTGTTTTATATCTAATTATATATTATTCAATTTTAAAAGGGCTTTTAGCCCTCCTTTATATTCATGATGCTTGATATAGTTGTAAAAGTCAATTATAATGATAAAATAAAGATTAATTGTAGTTCTGGGCCCATGTGCCAGCCAGTTATTGCACCGGTTTAATAAATCACGGTGCTTAATATTATTTTAAATTTATGAAAAAATATATTGTGTTTGATTTTGATGGAACCATGGCGGATACATATAATAATGTTTTAGATATTGCTAATGATTTAAAAAAAGATGGATATAAAGAAATTAATTTTAAAGATATTAGAGAACATGGATTTAGATATTTAATTCAAAAATCAGGAATTCCTCTTCGGAAAATTCCAAAATTTGTTTATCAAATAAAATCTAAATTAAAAAAGGAAAATAACATTAAATTATTCCCAGGAATTTTAGATGTTTTTAAAGAATTAAATAAAAGTTATAACCTAGGAATTGTTTCAAGTAATTCAGAGGAAAACGTTAAAATTGTTTTAAAAAGATACAAGATAGAAAATTTGTTTAATTTTATATATTCCGATAGCTTTTTGTTTGGTAAACACTTAGTTCTAAAAAGAATGTGTAAAAAATATAAAATTAATCCTGATGATATAATTTATGTCGGAGACGAAGATAGGGATATTATCGCATCTAAAAAAGCTAAAATTAAAATTATGGCTGTAACATGGGGTTTTAATTCAGAAAAATTGTTAAAAAAGAATAAGCCAGATTATTTAGTTAACTCCCCAAAAGAGATTCTTGAAAAGATTTGATTATTAGTTTTGTTGTATTAATAATCTTATTTGATTGAAACAATCATTGTTATATGGTTGTTTTTTTATGGTATAATCTATAGGTAGAAAAGAGAAGTTTTAAAATAATATGAGAAATATTAGAAAAAAAATTATACTTCTTTTTGTTTTTATTCTGTTTATTGTTTTTTTCTTTGGTTTATTTTTATATTCACAAGATATTTTATTTGATTTAATATTGATTTTTGAAAAATTCATTGAACAACATCCAATATTTGCTCTTATTGTGTTTGTTTCTATCTCAGCGATATCAATGCTTTTGGGGATGATTAGTAGTATCCCTATTGTGCCTTTGGCAGTAACGACATGGGGGACAACGATAACAATGTTATTGCTTTTATTCGGTTGGTTAGCAGGTGGTTCTTTGTCATATTTGATTGGTCGTTATGCGGGGTATCCATTTGTTGGTATGATCGTAGGACGACAAAAAATAGAAAAATGGATATTAAAATTAGAATCGCGAATGACATTTCTATTGCTTTTACTTTTTCGTCTTGCTACGCCATCAGAAACTGGTTATTTATTTGGAATATTTCGCTATAATTTTTGGAAATATCTTTTGATTACGTTTTTATCTGAACTGCCTATAACATTTTTAATTGTTTATACAAGCGATGCTTTTGTTCAAAACAATTGGCGATTGTTTACTATTTTATTTTCATCCGGAATTATTCTTATTTTATTAGTTTATTATATATTCACTCGTCGTTTTAATACTTAATCAGTATGTTTTTTTAAAACATAGGAGGGAAAAATGGCTAAGAGAAAGAAGATGAGCACATTGGAGTTTTTCGACTATATTGGTATTAATCCAAAAATAGTTGAAGATATCTTACAAGAAAAAGGAAAACATTATCGAACCTGGTGCAAAGAAGAATCTAATGGTAAGAAAAGAACGATAGAAGCGCCTATCGGTGAATTGAAAAAAATTCAAAAATTACTTCTTGAAAAGATTGAATTTATTCCTAATCAATATGCTCATGGCGGAGTGAAAGGTAGATCTACAAAAAGCAATGCATTAGTACATCGAGGTAGTAAGTTTCTCGTCAGAATTGACATTAAAGATGCTTATCCCTCATTGACTAAGGCGATGCTAAAAGAGCATTTTCGAAAAATGAATGCTAGCGTTGGTTTAGCTAACATTTTAACGGAATTAGTTACTTTTCGTGGTCATTTACCTCAAGGCGCTCCAACATCTATGGCTATATTTAATCATTTTTTGTCTCTTGCAGAATTAGATGACTTATTCAGTCAAGTAATAGTAGAAGGAAAGCATCTAAAATACTCGCGATATGTCGATGATTTAATTTTTACTTCTTCACGTAAAATACCTTTTCAAATAGAAGCTATTGTAACTAAAGAACTTAAAAAAATTGGATTTGTTGTTAATTCGAAAAAAACTCTTCGCTATTCGGTTAAGAATCGTGTATTACGTATCACTGGAGTGAATCTTATTAATAGGAAACCAAAAGTACCACCAAAGAAAATCAGGAAATTTCGCGGTATGATTGGTCGGGCCATTATAGACGATTCGGTTTCTAGCGCTAAAGTTTTTGGTGCCGTTGCCTATGTAATGGGCATTGAGAAAAGGATTCCTAATCAAATTCTAACACCTTTGATTAAATACTTGGAGGTTAGACGGATTAAATGTCCGCCTAAAATAAAAAAACAAATAGAAAAACAAACGAGATAACCCCTAGACAAAACTGTTTAGGGGTTATTCTTTTATATTTATTTTAATGTTATAATATTAAAAATATGAATTATTTAATTGTTTTTATTCTTATACTATTTTCAGCTTTATTCTCTGGATTGACATTAGGGTTAATGAGCCTTAGTGCTCAAGAATTAAAAAGGAAAGCGTCACTGGGGGATAAAGATGCGAAAAAAGTATATCCAATTCGTAGCAAGGGCAATTTATTACTTTGTACCTTATTAGTTGGTAACGTTGCTATAAACTCAGCTATTGCTATTTTTCTTGGATCAATTGCTTCTGGAGTTGCAGCTGGGTTAATTGCAACTGGTCTTATTGTAATATTCGGTGAAATTCTTCCTCAAGCAGTTTTTTCACGTTTTGCACTTGTCCTTGGAGCAAAAACAGTATGGATTGTAAAAATATTTTTATATATCCTGTATCCTATTTGTTGGCCAATTGCATGGATGTTAGACAAAGCGTTAGGAGAGGAGTTAACAACTATTTATTCTAAAAAAGAATTAATGAAAATCATGGAAGAGCATAAAGAAGACCAAGACAGTGATATAGGGATTGAAGAAGAAAGGATAGTTAAGGGCGCATTAACTTTTTCAGACAAAGAAGTGAAAGATGTTATGACTCCAAGAACGGTTATGTTCGCATTAGAATTTTCAGAGAAAATAGATAAAAAATTATTTGATTTAATTAGTGAATCAAGTTATTCAAGAATTCCAGTTTATAAGGACAATAAAGATAATATTGTTGGCATATTATATGTATCAGATCTTTTAGGAAGTAAGAATTTAAATAAAACAATTGGGGAAGTTGTTAACAAAGAACTATTTTTTGTAAATGAGAATAAGAAATTAAATGAAGTTTTTAATTCTTTTCTTAAAACCCGTCATCATTTATTTATAGCAGTTAATAATTTTAATGAAGTTATTGGAGTAATAACATTAGAAGATGTGATAGAAGAAATAGTTAGTTCTGAAATTATGGACGAGAACGATAGATATGCTGATTTACGAAAGATTGCTAAAATAAAAAGGGCAGGTAAAAAGATTTGATTTTGACAAATTAATAATTTTATGATATATATTGATTAAATATCTATAGTTCTTTTTGAAACAATTTGAAACAATAAAAAAAGGGGAGGGCGACATGAGAACAAATGAAAAACCCTGTAATCGAATTTATGGGACAAGAAGATGTCTGGCAAAGATTAGAAATAAAACATGCCCTGCTGCGTCGATAGAGGAGTGTAGAGCATTAAAAGAAGAAGGCATGTCTTTTAGGCACGACACACTTTCAGGAGTATTTCAGAAAAGAATAATAGCCTAAGGGATTGATAATCAATTATAATCATTTATTTTTACGCAGGAGATCAAAAGATCTCCTGTTTCCTTTTAAATTGTGATAAAATGAAATATATTAAAAAATTATGGAAGAAAAAAGATTTCAAAAAAAAATAGAAGATTTTACTTGTGAACATTGTGGAGCAATTGTAAAAGGCAAGGGATACACTGATCATTGCCCTAAATGTCTCTGGTCAAAACATGTTGATATTAATCCTGGAGATAGAAAGTCAGAATGCAAGGGATTGATGGAACCAATTGGTGTAGAGATTAAAAACAAGAAGTATATTATTAATTATAGGTGTATTAAATGTGGATATGAGCATAGAGTAAAGTCAACTCCTGATGATAATTTTGATGAAATTCTTTCTCTTTTTCACAATATGTAGTAAAATAGATATATAAATAAATTAATAAATTATTTTTTTATGATATTTATTGGAGGTAGGTTTTATAAAAAAATTTAAAAAAATATGGACAGAGAAAGAATAGTAGAAATAAATGAGAAAATGAAAAATTTTAATCCAAAAAAGATAGTTTCTCAAATATCTATTGGATTAATTGTTCTAATTCTTTTATTTGGCGCTTTTGGAACAATTGGCGCTGGTGAGAGAGGAGTATTGCTTCAATTTGGAGCAGTTAAAGATAAGATTTTTGATGAAGGACTATATATCAAAATGCCTTTTATTCAACAAGTAGTTAAAATGGATGTTAAAATTCAAAAAGACGAGATACCAGCTAGTGCTTCTTCAAAAGACTTACAAATAGTTACTTCTAAGATTGCATTGAACTATCATATTGATCCTATGGCTGCCAATAAAATATGGCAGGAAGTAGGAAAGAACTATAACTCTAGAATTATTGCTCCATCTATTCAAGAAGCAGTTAAGGCAGTAACAGCTAAATTTACAGCTGAAGAATTAATTACTAAAAGAGAAACAGTCAAAGATCAAATTAAAGAAAATTTAGCTGAAAGATTATTAGAGCGCGATATCTTAGTTGATGAATTTAATATTATTGATTTTTCTTTTTCAGCTGCATTTAATGATGCAATTGAAGCTAAGGTAACGGCTGAACAGTTAAAACTTAAGGCGGCAAGAGACTTGGAAAGAATTAAGATTGAAGCTGATCAGAAAATTGCTGAAGCCGGAGGCAAGGCCCAAGCTATTAAGATTGAAGCTGAGGCGCTACGAGCCAATGCTCAAGTAGTAGAATTGCGTTGGATTGAAAAATGGGATGGTAAAACTCCTGCCTATTGGGGCAATGCCAGTCCATTCATTGGGATTAATAGGTAATAATAAATAATAAAGGAGAAAAATATGAGTAAAAAATTTGTTTTTCCGTTAATTATTTTTCTGTTTTTGTTTTCTTTTTCTGTTTTAGCTCAAGAAGCTGATATTGAAGAAGATGCAATCGTAACAGTTGAAGAATTAAACATTGAAGAACCCGGAATTATTTCTTGGTTTAAAAATGCAGCTGATACTATTCAACTTTGGATGACATCTGATCCAATTAAAAAGTCAGAAATAGAATTAAGGAAAGCCAGCCGTCAATTGGTCAAGACAAGAAATATGGTGCAAGAAAATTTTGATGATGTTAATCTACAAGCTAAGATAGAAAGAGTTAATAATAGATATGAAAATAATATTAGGAATATAAATGGCAGAATTGAAGAATTTAGCCAAAACAATCCTGAAGATTCTAAATTAAAGAGTTTTTTGAATAAATATTCTAGTCAGCAATTAAAACATCAAGAAATTCTTAAAAAACTTGAAGAAAATGTACCAGAAGATGCAATGATTAAAATTCAAGAGAATCGTCAGATTTATTTAGATAAGTTTGGCGAAGTAATGAGCAAGTTACAAGACAAGGAAGAATTTAAGGAGAGTTTGAAAAATAGTTTAGAAAGTAGTCAAAGTGCTATTCGCCAGGTTCAGATGATGGAGATTATAGAGGAACTAGGCGGTCAAGCCACTTTGGAGGTTAGAGAAAGAATTCAGGAAATGAAGCAAGAATATAAAGAACTTTTTCAGAATTTAGATGCTGAACGCATACAGATTCAAGAAAGAATTCAAAGCAGAATTCATCAAGAAGAAACAAGCTCAGGAGATGACTCTGCAGTACAACAACAAAGTGGTAAAAATGATAATTCATCACAAGACACTAATAAAAACGGAAAAACTGAGTAATATAATATGAACCCAAGAGTTTTTATTATTATTCTTAATTGGAATAATTGGTTAGATACGTTTGAGTGTCTGGAATCATTAAAAAACAATGACTACCTAAATTACGAGGTAGTCATTGTTGATAATGGCTCTGACGAAAAACCACAATCTCCAAATCCAGATATTAAAATTATATACAATAAAGAAAATTTAGGATTTTCTGAAGGAAATAATGTTGGAATAAAATATGCTTTAGAACATGGAGCTGATTATGTTTTGCTTTTAAATAATGATACCGTTGTATCAAATGATTTTTTAAGTAAATTAGTTAAAGCAGCAGAAAGTAATGAAGAGATTGGTATGGTTGGTTCTAAAATATATTTTTACGATCAGAAAGATAGGATTTGGTTTGCTGGAGGTAAGGTTAATTGGTTATATAATAAAGGAACAATGAGGGGATACAATGAAATAGATAAGGGACAATATGATTTACCAGAAATACAAGAAACTGATTATTTAACTGGTTGTTGTATTTTAGTTAAAAAAAATGTAATAGAAAAGATTGGGTTACTACCAGAAGAATATTTTTTATATTATGAAGATACGGATTGGTCTTTTTCTGCTCAAAAAGCTGGCTTTAAAACTGTTTTTGTTCCTGATTCAAAAATATGGCACAAGGGTTCAAAAAGTAGTCAAGAATTTTCAATCCCATATATTTATTATCATATTAGAAATGGTTTAATTTTTGCTAAAAAATATGCGCCTTGGTACATTAAGCCAATAATTCATTTAGATATTGTTTGGAGAATTATTAAACAATTTATTAAATTATTTATTCCCAGTAAAAGAGTTTGGATTAAACCTATTTTATTAGGCATCAAAGATTTTTATTTAAATAAAAAAGGTAAATATGAAAATTGGAATTGAAGCATATATATTAGAAGGAAATAGAACTGGAGTTGGTCGTGTTTTGATCAATATTCTTAGACAATGGGATGATTTTGACTTGCCATTAGACATAGAATTCATATTATACTTCAAAGAAGAAATTCCAAATGATTTAGGATTAAAAAAATCCAATTTTAAGTATAAGTTATTAAAAAAGCCATTAGGCATAAAAAGCAATGCTTTGTACAGGCATTATTCTTTATACCTAGAAGCAACAAAAGATAAATTAGATATTTTGTTTTGTCCTGATTATGTTTCTCCAATTTTTTATTTCAAAAAAACAGCTTTAATTTTGCATGATATTAGTTATGAGGCAATGCCTGAAATATATAATTGGCCAAGTATTTGGGACAAAATTCTTTTAAAAAAGTTTTCAAAGATTTCAGCTAAGAGAGCAAAATATATTTTTGTTGTTTCTGAATATACAAAAAAAGAAGTATTAAAATATTATAAGGTTGATGAAAAGAAGATTTTTGTTATGCCTTTATCAGTTGACGAGTCGTTTAGGATAATTGACGATCAAATCAAAATAGAAGATTTTAAGAAAAGATATAAAATTAAAGATAAATTGATTTGTTATGTTGGTTCTATTGTTAATAGACGGCATTTAGATAATATAATCAAAGCATTTGAAAAGATTACAATTAAAATGCCAGAATATCAATTTATAATTTCTGGTAAGAATCATACATCTCCATTTATTGACATAGATGGATTAACAAAGGATGTTAATCAAAAATTAAATAGAGAGGCGATTTTAAAAATTGATTTTATAAAAGATAAGGATTTGCCAATGCTATATAATATATCAGATTTAACGATCTATCTTTCAGAATATGAAGGATTTGGTTTACCTGTCTTAGAATCTGTTGCTTGTGGTACTCCTGTAATAACAAGCCCAGTTACTTCAATTCCTGAAGTGATAGGCGAGGCAGGTATTTATGTTAATAATCCAAATGACATAGATGAAATTTATAAGAAAATTTATATTGGATTAACAGATAAAAAATTAAGAAATGATTTAATTAATAAAGGATTAAAGCAGGTAAAGAAATTTTCTTGGCAAAAAACTGCTCAAAAATACCTTGACGTTTTAACGAGTAATAGAGTAGAATATTAGTATAATTTAATATATTCTGCGGTAGCTCAATGGTAGAGCAAGTGACTGTTAATCACTAGGTTGTAGGTTCGAGTCCTACCCGCAGAGCCATGACGGATTTGGAAGGGTATTAGCCCTTCTTTTCCTTTTATCTAAGCCATTTTTAGCAGGTTCGAACATTGGTTTTACTTTAGGATCTAACTCAATAGCATCTTCTATTGTCTTAAATGGTTTTCTGGCTTTAATAATAAGCTCCCTGTCCTTAATAATTGGGTTCGAACCTAGTGTAGCAAAGATTTGTCTTTTCAGTTCTGGGTCGCCATACTTGAACCAGTAGCGCGCATAACAAGCATAATTGAAAGTTCTTTCTGAAAGCTCTAGCCATTTATTCTGTCGTTGATCAACACCCTTTAATAATTTCTGGCATTGATTCTTTTCTTTAGTAAGCCTTGATTCATGAATCTTATATTCTTTTTTATTAATTTCTTCATTTAATCTCATCTCTAAAAGTTTATCTAGTTTATCAGATGCATTCTTAAATGCTTTTTGCTGTGATGCAAGAATCACATTTCTAGTTTTGTGTTCTATTTTATGTATTTTATTTAGATGTTCAATAGCCAATCTTTTATAATCATCATCAATTTCTATTTTAGATAATTGCTGATCAAATTGTTTATTTAATTCTTTTATCTCGATGCTGCCTTGGCTGCAGTCAGGGTTTTTTCTTTTGGTACAATGATAGTAGATATAGTGCAGGATTGTTGGGTTATTCATTTTTTCAATAGTAGTTTTACATTGTGGACATTCATTTCTATTATTAGAAGAAAATTTATGTTTACATTTTGAACATATGATTTGGTTCTTTTCGTCTCCAGTAACCATAGCTCCACATTCTCCGCATCGCATTAGGCCAGCGAATAGGAGATTGTGTTTTTTAGGTTTTGGTTTACCCTTTCTTCCTAAGAGAATTTGAACCTTGTCAAAATCTTCTTCGCTAATCATTGGTTCGTGTTTGCCTTCATGTAATTCTTTGTTGTACTCAAACCAGCCATAATAAAATGGGTTTGTAAGTATTTCGTAAATGCTTGATCTGGGAAGTGGTTTGCCTCCTAATTTTTTCCTTTTTAACGTTTTGTATTTCCATTTTTCATTAACGGTCTTTAAAATTTGAGGTGGAGTATAAGTACCTTTAAGCATTAGCTCCCATATCTTTTTGATCATATCAAACCTTTCTGGATCTTTAATAATATCTTTTTTACCTTTTTCTTCAATTTTATTATTAAGATATCCGGGCGGAGCTACGCCAGGTAACCATCCCATCTTTACTTTATTTCTTAGTCCTCGCTTAACATCAGTACTTAAATCAAGGATAAATTGATTAGCCATTCCAAATTCAACATTTATCATTAAAACATTGTCAGTAGGGAAGTAGCTTCTGTCATGCGTTCTGATGTGCTTAATCGTTCCTTGTTGAAGCATCCAATTGATATTGCCTCCATCTATCGGGTTGCGCGCTAATCTATTGAGTTTCCAGCATAATATTCCTTCTGCTTCGTTGTCTGATATTCTTTGTAACATCTGATTAAAGACTGGGCGTCCAGGTTCTTTTGCTGACTGTGATTCTGATAGGATATTAATAACATTTAATTTTTCTCTTTTAGCTATTTTAGATAGTTCACTAATTTGAGATTCAACAGAAGCAACTTGACGGTCTTCAGATTCACTTGATTTTCGAGCATAAATAAAATATTTAATTTTTGTTTGAGTATTTTGTTTCATATTGTTTTCCTTTA
>Ga0208902_1001812_pt1 | contig 10049 bp, 11 predicted proteins | sample AntAceMetag02UKH_FD_184767 | JGI IMG/M metagenome (GOLD analysis project Ga0208902, IMG submission 184767) | Saline lake microbial communities from Ace Lake, Antarctica - Antarctic Ace Lake Metagenome 02UKH (SPAdes) (version 2) | ecosystem: Environmental > Aquatic > Non-marine Saline and...
AACACCTATTAATTGACCTTGCTTCCCTTCCGGAGAATGGCTTGCGACATGGGGTGATATAACGACATTGGGTAGCTTATGAAAAGGCAATTTAGATCCTGTTGCCTGCGGCTGCGCTTTGGAGGGATAATCATACCAGACATCCAGCCCGGCGCCTGCCATCTTCCCGGAGGAGAGCGCATCATACAAAGCATCTTCATTAACTATCTTACCCCGACCCACATTTATCAGAAAACTGCCGGTAAGTTTATCAATATTTGATTGGTTGATAAGATTATCTGTTTCAGGATTGATCAGCAAGGCAATAAACAAAATCTCAGCAAACTCGAGAGCCTCACCAATTGAAGCAGTTACTGAATCAAAATATTGAGGGATATCAGATTCCCGTCGATACCCTTTGATTTTACCATCAAATCCACTCAGGAGTTTTGCTATTCCCTGCCCTATATCCCCTGTTCCCAGAATACTCACCTGTTTCCCCTGCATTGAGAACCAGTAATCAAAAGGCTTAAGCGGTTTACCGGTACGATGCCAGTTTCCTGCACCCATATCAGTATGAAATTCCACGACTCTTCCGCATGCTGCCATAGCTAATGCAAGTGCTCTTTCTGCTACTATCAGGCCATTTCCGGGACTGTTGGCGGCAAGGATTCCCCGTTTCCTGAAAAAATCGAAGTCAATATGCGCTATGCCGGTAAAAGGAATTATGAGTAGTTTTAAATTTACTGCAATTTCAGCATCTTCCGGGGAGAGATTCCCGTATATAAGCACATGTGCACTTTTCAATCCTTCGCGATACTCCTTTTTGTTCTGTGCATACCTAAACTGATGCTCGGGAAATGACTCTTTCAACGGCAGCACTATTTCCGGGAATTCTTCAACAAGGTGAGAGTAAAACAGGATATTCATGATCAAAACTCCATAGTTTCAGTAGGATTTTCTATTATTTTTGCTTATCGATATGTATCTCATCGCACGCAGATGATATTCTCTGCTGCAGTATTTATTGGGGTAGTAACTCTCATGAATGGATAACGTCTATAACTATTTTACCTTTTGCATGACCCTTCTCTACAAAGCTATGGGCATCAGAAATTTGATCTAAAGTATATCTGCTCCTTCCTGCGTCCTGATCCAAGTGAGGAAATTTCCTTTACACGATAGCTATGATGAATACTGCAGTAAAACAGGCAACAAAAGTTCCAATCATCACACCCAGTGTCTTTGAATATCCTTTTGGGTCAATCTCTCCATTTGCATCCATCTTCTTGATTATAGGGAAGAGCTTCCAGAAAAAAGAGAGTATTGATAGAATTAGTGCGCCTACAGCTGCAAGCTGAGTAACCCATTCTCCTGTTATGATGATCACAATCAGTAGTACAATGAAAATGAGTTTTGTACCGGCAACCCAGAATACAAGATAACGGATTAATTCATGAATTTCCTTATGCTCTTTTGATTTTTCCCATGCATTGAATACACCCATTCCATTCCCGCGTTTAGTCCCAGGTGTAAAGTAGAGCATCAATACATTCAGGCTTTCGAGGCAAATAAAGACAATCATGGCAATAGTTAATATGTTCACATTTATTCTCCAAAATTTTAGATAACATTTTATTCTGTGGTACGGTAATTATTGCATGGGAAATCCTTAAAATGCAAATGCTTGTCAACTAAGTTATAGTTCCTCATCTTCCTGAGGCTTCACTCACATCTACGGCAATTACCTTAATTCCTTCATCTATGAGTCGTTTGAGAAGGATCTGCCCCATAGTCCCTACTCCCACAAGTCCGACCATATTTTTGTATTTACTGTTACTTGTATCTTGTGTTTTCATGTATTTTTTCCTATGTATTCTTCTCTAAGTCAATTTTATTTATATATTATAGAGTCGACTCTTTAAAATTGTCAAACATTATATATTTGATAAACAATAGCGAGTAACCAGAGACTCCTGGCTACCCGCCGTGAAAACAGCACCATTACCTGAGCCAATTTCATAAATCCAAGAATAAAACTTCATTTTATTCCAAGGTAGCTTGATCCAAATCAAAGATTTGGATTTATCAAAATTAATAATTTTGGAAGCACCTCATCTACTTAATTCTTTTTTTACCTGCTTAATATGCTTACTAAGTTCCTTCCCGTGGTTTCTCTGATCCAATTGAGCCTTTTGAGACCTTCTCCTGTCGAGATAGGCAAACTCCTTTTTGAGTTTTAGATAACTTTGGAACCGATTCTGTGTGAGTGTCTCATTCTCAAGAGCCTCCCGAACAGCACACCCCGGCTCTCTCTCGTGCCGGCAATCACGAAATCGGCAATTTCCCGCAAGCTTCTCAATCTCATCAAAAACCTGCTTCAGACCCTCTTTGCCATCCTCCTCATCACCCCAAAGCTGCAATTCCCGCATGCCGGGAGTATCAACTACCATTCCACCATCAGGAAGAATTATCAACTCACGAAATGTCGTTGTATGACGGCCACGGCTGCCGTGTCGATTTACTTCATTTACCTCAAGACGATCAGATGCTGAGAGTGCATTAATTATTGTTGATTTTCCAACACCTGACGATCCAATAAATGCTACAGTTTTTCCCGGCATTATATATTTACTAACCTGCTCCAATCCCCTTTGCTGACTTGCACTGAGGATAAACACATCGACACCGATTACAATTTCCTCAACCTCAAGCAGCCGTGCCGCAACATCGCTGCAGAGATCAGCTTTATTCAAAAGAATTACCGGGACTGCCCCGCTCTCCCATGCAACGGATAAAAATCGTTCGATACGGCTTATTCTAAAATTCTGATCCAGGCCAATAACGATGAATATCGTATTGATATTCGCTGCAATCACTTGCTCTTCCGTTATAGAACCCGGTACTTTGCGGCTAAAGGCACTCTTTCGTGAAAGCAGCGCATGAATCACTGCCTTTTTTTCATTCGGGAACTTCTCAACTACTACCCAGTCTCCCACCGTGGGAAATTGGCTCTTATGATCTGTCCCGAATCTGAATTTTCCTGTGACTTCACAGATGAATTCACCTGTGTCATCACATGCTGTATATTTCTCTCTATTTTCACGAAATATCCTTAATGGAGAATATCCCTGTTCCTTATAATGGCTGAAGTTCTGTTCAAAGTATGAATCCCAGCCTAGTTTTGTTAATTGCATTTCCAGATCACTCCTAAAGTGTCCGCAGGTCTTCGACGAGCTTTATACTCCATCAAATTCCTTCGGAAATTCTACTGTCCCACTACTCCCTGATAAAGCACCTTCAATAAGCTCAATTGCCATGAAAGCCTCATCAGGGGCTGCAAAGGGACATTCTATGTGCCATTCTGACGCTTTCCGAAATCCAAACTTTGGGTAGTAATCTGAATGCCCAAGTACGATAACGGAAGAAAACCCCAGTCCTAACGCAACAGAGAGTCCTTTTCTAATCAAAAGTCCACCTATCCCTTTTTTCTGAAAGGTTGGCAATACTGCCAATGGGGCAAGTGATAAGGTCTCTGTAGTCTGTTCACCAAGAATTCTGATTTTTGAAAACAGGATATGCCCTACTATATTTTCATCAAGTATTGCCACGAGTGATAGTTCAGATACAAAGTTTTTACCTGCCCTGATTCTCTCAATAAGTCTGCTCTCATCATCCTGCTTAAAGGCCTCTTTATTAACGGTAAAGACCTCCTGGTGATCCTCTATTGTTTCATTTCTTATTATTATATCCATAATGAATCCTCCTCCCATTTCAACAGGGGTTTACGAATATCCATGAAGTTTGTTGTGCAAACTTTTGATCAGGGCGACCCCTTAATGAACACTCTGTTCTATTGATATAGTTAATGTGGTTTGATTTTTTTGCAATCAGCTTTGGGGGATTGTGACCGAATCCCCGCTGATCATTTATTTATACAATCTCTTTCATGAAGTTACAGCATACACCTAATTTTCGGAAAATACCAGAAAAATTCACTCAGCGTATGTATCGATGACCTTCACTTTGATGGTTATGCATTGCTCATGATTATAACACAAGTTTTAGAAGGATTAACTGAGAAATATGTAAAAAAACCGCCCCGGATAGTTCCAGGACGGCTATTATTTATTGTGAAGTATTACAGAATACTATTTCAGTTCTTTTTTCTTTTGTGTCAGCAGTGACACTACTATAAGTGTCAGGAAACTGAGCGGAATTGAAATGATTGCCGGATTATCCAGCCCAAAAAGCGCTTTTTCGACTGCAAAACCATATCTCTCAAACATACTTGGAGAGAGAAGGATGATAGTGAGTGCAGATACCATACCCACCAGAATTGAGGCTACAATACCTTTAGCAGTGGTCTTCTTCCAGAAAAGCATCATGATGATTGCAGGGAAATTAGCTGAAGCAGCTATTGCAAAAGCCCAGCCTACAAGGAAAGAGACATTCATACCCTTGAAAAGAATACCAAGAAGGATAGCTATAACGCCAACTACAATTGCGGTAATCTTACCAATTTTTACCCGAGTATTATCAGAGATTGTTTTTTTACGAAAGATACTCCTCATCATATCATGTGCAACAGCACCCGAAGAGGCTACGATAAGTCCTGATACTGTACCGAGAACCGTCGCAAAAGCAATTGCTGAAATAATGGAAAAAAGAAACACACCGAATGCCTTTGCGAGAAGTGGGGCACTCATATTACTGCTCTGAACATCCAGAACTCCATTCACCATAGCTCCGAATCCAATATACATGGTCAGAATATAGAAAAATCCAATTGCTGTAATGGCCAGAATAGTTGATTTTCTAGCTGCTTTTGGACTGGGAACGGTATAGTACCTAATAAGTACATGCGGCAGAGCTGCTGTACCAAAAAAGAGAGCAATCATCAGGGATACGAAGTTCATTTTTGAAAGCGGGGTTGAGCCCTTATCCACCTTGAATTTGAGGCCGGGACGCATAAGCTCACTGCCCTCTGTGGGATCCTGATACCAGAGAGCAACAGAATCATCACCAGATTTAAAGTTAATTTGGTGAAATCTGATTACTTCACTACTTTCAATAGTTTCAAGATATTTAAAGGGTCCAAGAGCTCCGGTTGAATCTACTTCTTCGCCATTAACAATAATGTTACTTAAATGTCCAACCGCATAAAATGCTCCTTCTTCTTTGGGTAATCCGTTGTAGAGTGTTCTGCCATCAGCAGTATTAGTTACGGTCAGGGTCTCTTTTAAAACGGCTTTCCCATCATCAACTTCTACAGCCCACCAGCGTTCAACACCGTCTTTGTTCAGTTTAACCATGTTATGGCTGTCATCAGCAAACTCGCCGGTAATGGTATACCCATCCTGATCAACAGCAGTCACCCTCTCGCCGCTCATAGTCCCGGTAAGGGTAATAAATTCATGGTAATCATCTGCAGGAGTCGTATCGAGACCTTTATTCAGGATTGAGATTACCAGAACCAGTGAAAAGACTATCAGTAAAGAACCTTTAATAAACTGTACATAGGTTGTTGCCTTCATTCCAGCTGTTGCTACAATAAAGATCACAATGGATCCTACGAAAATAACCCCAACATAATGCGGGAAGCCAAGTAGTGGAGTTACCAATGCACCGGCACCTACCATCTGAGGAATAAGATAGAATACAGAGACAACCAGTGTACTAATTCCGGCCATTAACCTGATTGCAGGATAGTTAAATTTTGAATCCAGTGCATCTGCAAAGGTGAATTTACCAAGCCGTTTCAATGGTTCTGCAATTACGAATAGTGCGACAATCCAACCAGCCAGATAACCGATTGAATAGAGAAATCCATCGTAACCGGCTACTGCGATCATTCCGCAGATACCGAGGAACGAAGCGGCTGACAGATAATCGCCGGCAAACGCTATACCATTCACCTGCCAGGGGATGGTTCCACCGGCAGCAAAATATCCTTTGGAAGAGCTTGACTGACGTGAAAAATAGATGGATATTCCTATAACGGAAATAACAATAACCGAGAAGAGTACTGTTGCAAGTATTGATGGTGTGTAAATCATTATTTCTTCTCCCCTGAGTCAGATCCTGCAGCAGCCAAGGCTTCCAGTTCATCCTCTTTTTTTGTACAGAAAGCGTTATATATCAATCCCATGATTATTGCAGTCAGAATAAGTGCAAACCCGTAGGTTACGGCAAGATTTAATCCTAACAATACTTTTACCTTCATAAGCTGCGGCGCAAATGTATTTATCAATACAAATCCTGCAAAAAGCACTCCGTAAACTGCAAAAAAACGAAGCCCTAACTTTGTCTTGTACGCTGATGCAGCCGGATCTTCATTAACCTCAACTGCTGGTCCATGTTCCATAGTTCCCCCTAAATGTTCACCTCTAATCAATGTTTTCTTATTTTTTATAAAATTAGCACATTATACGAATAGTAAAAAGACTAAATTATTCACAGGCAGGTGATTCCTGAATAATATCCGCCAAATGTTCGGGAATTTCCTGAAAAACCTGCTGTTCCTCTATGAGTTTAACGGTAATCCAATCCAGTGAAACCGGCTCTCCCCCATCACACCGATCAATAGCCCAAGCCAGTGCCCGATAGGCCCGGCGGTACTCAATACGTTTCTCATCGGTCACATCTGTGCATTTGAAAAGGATCGTCAATTCTCTTTGGGCGGTAATTCCCCCAATGAGAGTAAACTCATTCTCTATAGGAAGATGAATATCATGATGATATCCCCGCTCCCCTTCATGATAGTTTGGAAGGATCCCAAGATAGAGCGTTGAATCAGAAACTCCGGCTTTGAGTAAAATCCCGCCGGTTGCGATGATGCTGCCGGGATTAAGTATAGCTGTCAGCGTCTTATGAAGCTTATCTCCTGTAATTGGCTTGCGATTGAGGACAAATCGGTCGATTCCCTCTTCTGGATTCAGTAGTGACTCTTTACCTGAGTCTGATAAGGATTCCCGGGATGATTGTGATTTATGATATTGTCGACTCAATTTTTTCAGTAGTTTCTTCATGTAATAATCTCAGGGGACAGTATCTCATGATATATCCCCTGAGGCAATCAAGTTTAACCCTTTATTATTTTCTTCCCGCTGCTCCATGCTTTGCCAATACATTCCCCTCGGGAATAATATGAATTATTGCGAAAGACATGGGGTCAGACCCCACTATTTATCAAACAAATCATCGACATCTACACCAAGCCCCGGATAGATAAAAGACTGCGCCCTGGCTCCTGAGAGAAAAATATCATCTTCTTCAAATTCTCTCTCTTTAAAGGCGTAGATCATTACTTTTCCCCCTTTTGGGTCGACAATCCAGCACTCGCCCACGCCACTTTCCATATAGAGTCCAAGTTTCCTGATACGGTCCTTACTGGCGGTTGAGGGAGAGAGTATCTCCACAACCAGGGAGGGAGTCCCCATATACTTGTCTTTTGCATTTATATCCTTCATATAGTCGCAAAGCACCATAATATCCGGTTGAACAATATTGATATCATCCTCATTCTCTTCCCGCAGCAGTTTTATCTGCTGACGAATCAGTTCAATATCCAGCGGTGCAACAAAGGCATCACAGGTCTCATGATCTTTGAAGAATGATCGAAATTCATCATTGATATTACTTAGAACCCGCTGATGAGTGAAGCTGGGAGAAGCCAGTAAGAAAACTTCACCATCAATCAGCTCATAACGATTCTCACTATTCTCAGTCATTTCCATAAACTGCTGATAGGTAACATATGTATCGGGATGTTTCTTAGGACTGGTTCCATAACTGGGAAATGGCTCACCGGCTTCATAGCCGTCACTGTTACGCGGATAATAGAGCAGCATAGCGCGCTTTTTCCCGTTCTTAGTAATTATGACATTTTCTACTTTGCAGAGTTTAAGATACTTGCCAAAATTATTCTGAACCTCTGTGGTTGAAACATACATGGGGAACCCTCCATCACTTACCTAAACTTAATCATAATAATATTATTTTAGCTACTATACAGGATTATACCACATACTTAGCTAATTTTAAATTATTTTAGGGAAAGTAATGGGATATCCAGAAATAGGGAGGGGTCTGACCCCATTACTTACCCATATAGAGCCTGAATTGCCTTAGGTGGTCTTTAGTTGTGATTATGGAGAACTGGGGTCTGACCCCTTTTCCCATCCCTATCTCCCTCCGACTCTATACATAGAAGTAGACAGACACCACATGACAGGCACTGCCGATAAGAACGAAAATGTGGAAAATTGCATGATTAAGCGGGATTTTCTTGATCATATAGATGACCGCTCCAACTGTATAGGAGACACCACCGGCAATCAGCCAGAAAAGTCCCTCTGCCGGCAGACTATTCATGAGGGGTTTAATGAAAAAGACGACCAGCCACCCCATCATCACATACATGATAGTCGAGAGAAGATTATATTTTCCGGTAAAAAACAGCTTCAGGATAATTCCGGTCAACGCGATTCCCCAGGAGATCCCAAAAATCACCCAGCCAACCGTACCGTTCAAGGTAACAATGGTAAATGGCGTATAAGATCCAGCTATTAGTATATAGATTGATGAATGGTCAATAACCTTGAGTCTTTTGCGCAATTCAGGTCTTTTGGAATTATGATAGGTGGTTGACGCTGCATAAAGAAGCATTAGACTGGCACCAAAAATAGTGAAACTGACTATGTGCCATACATTTCCATGCAAAGAGGCCCGGACAACCAGCAGCACCAAGGCTGCTATGCTTGCAATGAAGCCGACAGCATGTGAGACAACGTTTATACGCTCCTCAACAGGTGAATAATATTTGACTTCAGTACTCTTTGCCATGCAGTTCACATCCTTACACTCTTTTCTCACCCTACGGGTAGTTAGTGGATTGAAACGCTTTTTCAAAGAATTATCAAGAGGTCTCTCTTCCAATTTCAAACTATTATATGCGGTTTAAAGATTAACCTTAGAGTAAGAGATACCTTTCATTGTTTTAGAAAATTCAGGGGGAAATTTTTACACAAAACGTCACATATAATTGACATTAGCCACGTATAATAGTATTATTGATTATGCTTCCATAAGGAGTTCAGCAGTGCCAGTAAGTGGTAAAGAAATGTTAAAGAGATATAAGAAAGCGGGATGGATTGTAGTAAGACAAAAAGGAAGTCATGTTAGAGTGGAGAAAGGATCTGATGCTGAGACTATTCCTTTACATAGTAAAGATTTAGGAAAGGGTTTAGAGAGAAAACTGTTAAATAAGTTGGAGGAGGTAGGATGAAATATCATTTTAGAGTTTACGAAGAAGAAAGTGGTTATTGGGGAGAATGCCTTGAGATCGAGAGCTGCCACTCTCAGGGGAATACTCTACCTGAACTTAAAAACATGTTAAAAGAAGCACTGGACTTAACCTTGGATGAACCTGCTGGTTCAAATATGGTATTTCCCATGCCTGATTCTAAGTATGATGATAATGAGGACTTATTAAGCATACTGGTTGACAATAGTATTGCCTTTGCATTGTTAGTTCGACAGAATAGAATTTCAAAACGAATGACTCAGGCAGAAGCGCAGAATGCAATGGGTCTACCGAATAGAACCAGTTATACAAGGTTAGAGTCTAAGGGTAATCCTACGTTTTCAACAATCGAGAAGTTATTAAATGCTTTCCCTGATTTTCCTCTAGGAGAATGTTTGCCTATTAATCCTACAAGTAAACCTCGATTATAAATCTAATACATATTTCCATTAAAAAGAACTTCCGGTAATGAAAGGTATCAATACCCGGACATAAGCATAGCTTATGTCTTAGGCAAGCCCTGGACCCAGAACCGCTTTGGCGGTTCTATTCCGCTGAAAACTGCGAAGCTGTTTAAGGGGCAGGGGTATGTTTTGGGATTGCCCGTGAAAAATAAACACAGAGAACCGAGCGTTTTTCTCTTGACAACCAGTACTTTGTATCATATAGTACCTATTACATAGTACTGAATCCAGGAGAGATTATGCAGGAGTGGATACGGCAATTCAGAAAGGGATTACTCGAATTATGCATCCTTAATTTA
>Ga0208902_1001814_pt1 | contig 10047 bp, 9 predicted proteins | sample AntAceMetag02UKH_FD_184767 | JGI IMG/M metagenome (GOLD analysis project Ga0208902, IMG submission 184767) | Saline lake microbial communities from Ace Lake, Antarctica - Antarctic Ace Lake Metagenome 02UKH (SPAdes) (version 2) | ecosystem: Environmental > Aquatic > Non-marine Saline and Alkaline...
ACACTTTGTGCATCACCTTCACCATTTTGAACAAAAGGACTAGATCCATTATAATTGTTCCAATCTGCACTTGATGCATTTGTTACTCCGTTCGAAATTGCAGCTTGAAAGTTGAAATTTGCATGTTCAATAAGATACATTATCATAATATCCATCCAAACATCGTAAGAGATAGGATACCATCCTGTACCTCTTGCACGTCCGTCTGCTAAAAACTGAACTGGAGTTCTATTTGAAGTAGGCATAACACCTGAGATAGAGGCAAGTTTTGTAGCATCAAGATAACCTGGATATATACCTATCATTCTCCTTGTCCTTTTAGTAAAACCTGACAAGGAATAAGGTGAAATAAGGAAATAACGTTCGTTATTAGCAACATCATCAAATGTATGAAAATATAGATCATCCGGCATAATTAGCATCGCTTGACCATCTGCTCCGGTAAGATCAGAAGCCTCGCCATTAGCTTTTTTACTTAATTGATATCTATCAAGCCAATAATTAATACTTCTGTCGTCGTTAACAATAGCAGCTTTCATTTCAGAATGTAAAGGCATTTCTGCAATTAGTTCTAATTTCCCTACTTGTGTAATTACAGGATTGCTTTGCCCGATTGTCCATTTTACTCCATAATACAGTTCGGACGTGTTTTCTATTCTGGTAATTAAGCCTGCCGGTGTTTTTCGGTAAAATACTCCATTCATCGAAAACATACGATGAAATCCTGCTGCAGGAGAACCTGGAGCTTCGGATTGATCAATAAAATCAATATGTCTTTTCGGAAGATATGCCGGAATTTGATTTTCTATCATAATAAATTAATTTAAAAAGTCTTTAACTACTTGGTTGCGTGTAAGCACACCTAATTCATTATATGTGCGATTGTGGTGAAAAACAATTACACCTTCGTAATAGAAGTTTACTGTTTGCGGTTGCCCGAAACTGTTTGGTAGTGTTCCTTGCTCATCATCCCATTGATGAGGAAATTCTGAAATTGTTTTGTTTGATTCCATTTTTATTATTTTTTTGATTTAATAATATCAGATTACAATTATACTTTAGGAAAATTTAAAATTAAAGGACACCCATTATAAACCTGCATTTGCTTCGAAGGTGGTAATGTCTGAAATGGCATCTTTAAGCTCTAAAGTTCCATCGAGGTCGATTATTGCTTTAAAATTTTTCAGTCTTTTAAATTCCTCAAGCATTTCGCGATTTAATGCTAATAATTCTGAGTTATCTTGTGCTGTACTTGTTTGTGTGCTGTTATATACGTGGTTTACGTTTGTAACTGTGCCGGCAGCGTATTTTGAATTTCTCAGGTTTGTTGTTACACCTTGCAAATCGGGATGAGGATAGTATCCGGGTTTCATCCATTCTACTTTTTCACCTCCTCTATGGAGGGAGTTATTGAGCAGAGAATTGATAAGTTCGCGGTTGTTTTTATATGTTTCTTTACTGAGAATCATGTATGGCTCACCACCTTCCATTTCTCCCACTTTATTCCCTGTTTTGCTGTCTATCATGTGTATGCCGCCATTATCGTGCGAAGCTCCTGTGGAGATGCCACCTTTGGCGAATTGAACGCTATTAATCTTAGCAACATTTACAAGTCCGGCAATAACGGTTGAAACTGCAAGCGGAATACCGGCAATAGGTCCTAATCCAACAGGAGGTGGTGCTAATGCAGCCGTGGCAGCCGCATAAGTATTTATTATTGCCGATCCGGAAGCTAAAATCTTTGCAGCAACCGAACCTTCTTTAAATAAACCACTAATAGCATCCATACTACTTGCAGCGATTTGGAGCTTTTGACTTTTTGACAGTTTATCAAGCTTTATAATTTTATCGTTTTTCTTTTTTGTACCATCAACTTCAAGATTATCATATTTATCCTTTATGATTTTTTCTGCTTTTTTTTGAGCTTCAACCAATGCTGTCGTATCAAGTCCATAAAGTTTAGCCTGGTCGATCGCATCAATGTACTGCTGTGAAATGGCTGCTAATTCCTGTTCATATTTCTGATCCCATATTTCTTTATTAATAGCAGCTACTTCTTTTTCAATGGCAATTGTATCCTGTCCGTTTTGGCGTGCAAGCTCAAGTTTTTTTTCGAGTAATTCTTTTCTGTTTTCTAATTCAGTAACATCAGCCTCGAAAGTCATATCTTTTATTTCTTTCTGTAATTCTTTTTGTTTATCAAGATATTCTTGATCCTGTTCAGCTTTCTTTATTAGTATATCAGCATCACGGAGTTCTTCCAGGCTTTTAATTTGTTCATCAAATCCTTTAGCCTCATCAATAAGTTTTTGGTATTTATCTTTTATTAATTGTATTTCTCGCTTATTAGCTTCCATTTTGCCTAATTCCTGGGATCGTGTAAGCTCAGCTATCTTTTGATTGAGAGCTTCGAGTTTTTTTAGCTCGGTGTCGGTGGGGTCATCATCGGGATCGGGATTTTCAGGTTTGATATTTTGTATTTCTTTTATTTTAGAATCAATAATTAATAACATATCTCTTAATTCTTTTTTCTTTGCATCAATTTCGGTTGCACTTATACCTTGCTCAGCTTTAATTTTTGCATTCAATAATTTCCTTTGATAGTGTAATTGAGATTCTAGTATCATTTTTTGATTTTCATCATTAGTATTTCTGATCTTACGATTTAATTCTTTAATTCGTTTTACATTGTAACTATCAGCAGCTGTATATGTTTCTAATATTTTAGCTGTTTTTTCACTAATAAGGTTTTGTTCTGTTTTAATATCATCTTTTAAAATTGATAATTGACGTTCAGAAAGTTTATTAACAACTTTATATCTTTTTTCAATTGTTTGCGAATTTGTAATTATCTCTTGACCTTCCTGCATTGCTTTATTGAACTTCTTTTGTTCATCTGTAGCTTTATGTACATCTTTCTTAAAAGCTAAGTATGCAGCACCTGCAGCAGCAAGTAAACCTAATATTAAGCCCCAAGGGCTTGCCTTTGTAGCTGTATTTAGCACACGTTGAGCAGCTGCAGCACGTCCGATATTTCCGGTAAGTTTGTTATAAGAAATAGCAGCTCTAAGGGCAATGGTTTGCATCAAGCCTGTAAGCTTAATCATAATATTAACTTTTGCATTGGCAGCGGCAACTACAGTTTTATATGTAACCAAAGAGGTTAGTAAAATACCAAGTACCTTGAAAAATGTCTTTATTTCTGAAGTGTTTCTTTTAATCCAATCTACAAGATCAATAATACCTTTTACAAGATTTTTTGAAAATTTTTCAAGTCCGGGCATTGTAATAATCTCAAACCACACTTTTTTTAACTTCCTAAGATTAGCAGCCAGGTTAGTATTTTTAATATCATATTCTTCAGTCAACGAAGTTCCTTTATTAAATTCTTCATTTGATAATTTTTGCTGTTCTCTAAGAAGATCAATGTTTTTTGTAAGTACACCAAGCACACCTGCAGAGCGTTGTCCATCAATTCCAAGAGCTTTTAATGATTCTGCCATTCCTTCTACACCACCTTCAGTAGATTTTGCAGCATCGAGCACTGTTAATAATGCTTCGTTTGCATCATCTTTTAATAATTTACTAAAATCAGCAATTGACATTCCTGCAAGCTCAGCAAAACGAGGAACATCCTTTCCAATAGCAATCATTAATTTTCCAAAAACTGTAGAAGAAACTTCTGAGGTTTGTCCAAGCTGGTCTAAAGTAGCGGCAAGACCAAAAATATTTGCAGCCGAAATATTTGCATTTGGAGCAATACCGGCAACACGCTTACTGAATTCAACAATATAAGCCTCATTTGCAGTTGATGAAGCTCCAAGTGCATTAATAGCTGAACCAATTTTAAGCATTCCTTTTTCAAGGCCGAATTCATCTTCAATCTTAAAAATATCAACCAGCTTACCTATTTGCCTGATTGCTTCTTCAGGATCGCCTCCCAAATCTTCACTCAGGGCAACATTAATCTGATCAGCAGCATTAACAAAACCTAATATGTTTTCTTTACCTTCAACACCAAGTTTACCGGCAATACGTGCCAGATTAAGTAATTCGCTGTTGGCTGATCGTGTATCTATTTTTTTAAGATCTTTATATAATAATTTAATTTCAGCATCTGTTAGGCCTGTGGTTTTACGCACATCAGCAAAAGAATCGGATAGCTCCGCATTGCTTTTTATTATATTTTTAAACAAATATATAACACCGGAAAGTGAGGCAATACCTGCGGTAATAAGGCCAAAATATTTATTAAAATTTTTGGCCATTTTCCCAAACCCCGCATTTGTGCCTCTGATTTCTGCCCTTACTTTTGACAATCGTTTTTCAACGCTTTGAACTTCTTTAAGCTTTTTTATCCAGGCTGCCGAACCAATCTTCAATTTGTTTAGTTCTGATTTAAGCTTTCGGGATTGTCCGTATAAGCTTCCCATTGTGTTACCGGCTTGTTTATCATTAAGATAAACATTAAACCTAATATTTTCTGATCTTCCACTCATTGTATAAACATTCGTTTGGTGTTTAGCACAATAGCATCGCCGGTGTGCTTTGTAATTATATTTGATAATGGTTTGATATTATCTTCGAGGGTACTGTTAAACCAGTCTTTTTGTGTTCGATAGGATTTAATGTCTTCTGATTTGGCAATGCGGGCTACACCGCCACCACTGGCAACATATCCACGTCCAACACCTTTTTGAAGAAATACACCATGGCGTTCGAGACCAAAACCAATGGTTTCGATTTGTTCGCCACCGCGTTCTTTCCTAAATTTTGCACGAATTGAGTTGGAAAGTTTTCCTTCTTTTTTACCTTTATGAATACCGGACTGATAAACACGGATTGTAGATTTACCTTTAGAGAAAAGAGATTTTACTTTATTACGAAGTAATACGGCAACTTTCTTTCCCCAGGAGCGAACATCGTTATTAAACGCATCTATATTTATTGTTTTCTTTAATAAATGCTGACCGGATACACCTGAGAAAACACCAGACCGGTCGAATGATACTTCAGGATTTTCGTTACTAAAATTAAAACCGGCAGATCGACCACCATACATTTGATTTTCTAATATACGCTTCATTACACCCATGAAGCAAAGTTGTAAAAGGAGAGTGGAAATTAAAAGGACGAGGGGAGTACTGCAAAAAAAAACCCTACCACTTTTTAAAATGATAGGGTTTTGGATATATAATATTGGCTGTTATGCCTCTAAATATTTAACTTTCAGATTTGTAAATAATTCGTATAAGTCTGTTAAAATTAAAATGCTTTCACGAGATTCGGATGTAAAATAATAAGGTTCTAAATTAGAATCACGATTAGCTTCGTGGATTAGATGCGACATGTATCCAATTTGATTAGACAAAAAGAATATATCGCGAGAAGTTTTCAGAATATCGTTTACTTCAAGTAATTTATGAAGAGCTTCTTCGGCATTACGATTTAATTCAACGGTAACAGGAAAACTCCCGTTACCGTTGTGTATAACAAATTTACACATTGTTTACCTCCTTTTCCTTAGCTTCGGGAAATTGGATTTCCATTTGCGCTTTCATTTCTCGATACTCTTCAATTGTTAAAGCTCGAGCATCGGCAAACTCTTTTTTTAAGCTTTCGAGTGTGCTTTTGGCAAATTTAAAACCTTCGCGGGCAGCTTCCACTTCGTCCCATTTCTTTTCTGCCATTTCAGTACGATATTTCAAATACTCATCAAGCTCGATAAAATGGTTGTAAAGTGCATTGTAACATTCCAACTGGTATTTTAATACCTGTTCTTTAGCTTCTTCCTTTACTTTTCTGCTGTCGATCCGGAATAACCAACCAAATACAAATTTAAAAGGAATTGTTTGCATTTCGTACCGTTTTTTATCGGCTCCAGTTGTGGAGATCATCTCCACAACTGAACCGAGAATTTCATCGTTTTTGATACGTTGAAGTTGACCGGAAAAATCTACTCCGAGAGCTTCGCAAATTGGTTTAATGGCAATACGTTTTTCACCATTTTTTTCAATTACCAAAATGTTTGTTTTGTTAATTTTTGCTACGGTAGTAATAGTAGCGTTTTCATTTTTGTTCATTTTGTATCCTCCAAAGAAAAAACCCGTAAGGCCAAACAACGGTGTTCAGACCGTGCTCTGCATTAAACAGAGCGACCTTACAGGTTTTTTCTTTATATAGAGTTAGAACTAGGGTTAACATTTGTTGAACGTTTATGTTTTAGCTTTAAAAATTAAAGCGTGGAACAAATGTAATACAGGAAATGGTAATTACCAAATTAAATATCATTATTTATTTTCTTCTTATCCTGTATTAGCTTTTTTTTGCTTTCATTTTCTTTTTTACTGATAATAGAAAGGTCTTCATATTTAATTAAAGCAATATCTAAAGCTGGTTGTATTGATATTTTTCTATTACCTTTTATCCAAATATAATTATTGGCTTCATTATTAAGAATACTTGGAGTCCTTACATCTGGAGGACCATATTTATTCATAAAAATAATTTGAAGCTCCATAGTAAGTAAATCTATATTACTAAAGTAGCCGTCTGATTTAAACATTAAACTAAGACTATACAATTTATTATTATAATATTTACTATTAAATGTACAAGTTGCTTTATTATACTCGGATAAAGTTAAATCATAGCAGTAATTATTTTCATCATTAAGATAAATTTTACCATTTCTTTTTAAGTTTTTAAATTTACGATTTACTTCCAATTCTTTCATGCCAAAAACAAAATCTAAAAAAATTGTATCATACCTAATGCCTGACCTTAAACCTTGCATTATTAATGTGTCTTCTAAAATTCGTTGCTTTTCTTTATTAGTTTTTTTTTGATTATCCTTGAATTGTTGACAGGAAAAGATTATTGGAAATAAAATTAAAATGATTAGAAGTGATTTTTTCATAACATAAATATTTAAGGGGTTAATAATCCTCAAATATAATAAAACTTAGGGATTATCCTTTTCTGGTTGTTTTTGGTTATTCGGGTTGGTTAAAAAGGTCGTAAACCTGTTTAAATTTAGATTTGGTAGAATTGCTTCTTTGTGCTTTAGCTTCTTTAAGTTTTTCCTCAAGTTCTACAATTTCTTCATACTCCTTATTATTAGTGAGTAGTAGTTTTTTTCTTGTATCAATTTCTTTTTTCAATATAACAGTTCTGGTAATAGAGTCTTCCTGTGTTTTTGCATAATTGTATAAAATTTCATCAATTTGGAGATAAACCCACAATTCAAATTCAGGATTTAACCATGCCGCAAATTTATAAGCTAAAATACGATGCATCCAAGTACCGGATTTTTGTTTTCCAGTCACTAAATCTTCACGGTTTTTTATACCTAAAAACTCGGAATTCCGAGTTTTTAAACATACATTTATAAATTTTTCAGTACCATCATTTTGTATAAAATGGGTTACTTCTTTCTCAAATACTTTAGCCATCTGGGTAGCATTAACCATAACATTTTTTTGGTCTTTTTCAAAAGAGATAATTTTATCGTTAAATTTTAATTCAACAGTTTCCATATATATAAGTTTAAAAAAGTTAATAATTCTTCAAATATAATAAAACTTTTAAATCTCAAAAAAAATAATTTAAAATACAATCTCTTAATAATTTAACTTTATAAAAAAGCTAATTATTAAGAGTTGTCTTTAAAGGATACACGCCATGCCCTATTGTTAAAACGCAATTGCATTTCAATTTTGAAATATGGATATATGAAAAGGGGTGAGGGTGAGCCCTTAGTGCGCATTGCAATTGAAGTTTTGCAATTGCTTAGTGGCACTTAGTAAATGCCTGTTTCATCAAAGTTATCAGCTGTATTGTTCCACTGGCTCTCGAACTTACCATAGAACCATGTTGACCATGCTTCCTGTGCATGTGTGGCATGTTCGGGTAGTATGTTAGGATCTTTTTCAGATCGTTTGTCTATTTCATAACCAGATGGACCCTGGCGTGTCATTGTATTCTCCATTGAGATAAGCAATGATTCGCAATTGTTGCTATTGAATGTAGGCATGGGTAAATCGGGACAGCCTCTGAGTGCATTGTTAAACATCTCATATCGACTTTCATATCCGGGACCTTGACCAAGATATATTTCATTTACATACCAATCATTGTCTCTTAATATATCTACCACCTGATTAGCAAATGAATAATCGCCAAGCATTGCATTACTTCCTATTGCAGTATGATCATAATAATAGTTAACTTCTTTGGTTGGGTGATCATCATAGTATTTACAGAACTTCTTAACAACATCCTTAAGCATCAATGGGGATTTGACGAACAGGAAGTTAATTGTTTTGGTTTCCTGGGCAACTACAAGGCTATTGATAACAGCATTGTAATCGAGGGAGATGTCAAGAGCTTCTTCCAGATCTACATCTGCATCTTGATGATAGTCATGTTTCTTGAGTTTAGTAAAATCAAATCCAACTTTATCAATCTTTTGGTATTTGAATTTTGTGTAATAATGTAGATCTTCATCTAACATTGGATAAAACATTCCTTCTTCTTTCTTCACACGTTCGTTAAGAATTGAAGCCCTGTATTTAAGAGGTGGTAGATTCCGTTTTTGTTCACGTATGTATGGCTCACCTACAACTTCAAGATTCTCAAGAGTTGAAAACTCTGAGAAATGTACCAGGTCGGTACGTATTTCGTTAAGTTCTTTTTTGTAGTAATTGAGTAATGTTTTGATTTTCTTTGCTCTTGTCTTTTTGGCTGTTGTTAATTCACTTATAAGTGAAATTACTTCCTTTTGTATTGCAAGAATAAGTTCGACAGCTTCTTCATCAATATCATCTTCATATTGCAAAACCCATTGTTGTTTTGGAGTAGTTGGCATATCTGTACAAAAAAGCAATGCATGATGTACTGATAAATGACCAAAGTATTGTCGATTTCCTCGATTAGTTTGAAATATCTCCTGAAGTTTCTCAAAGTTTAAATGTTTTGCTTCATCGCCAACAATATAATCAACTGAAGGACCGGCAGAATTACTAATTCTATCCTGACTAACTAATACCTGACATGACCCGTTAAACCAATAAATAGTATGTTTATGGCTTAAAGGTGCGTTATATGGTTCTGTCCAGTTCCATGACTTAGGAGGTTTTTTTCCAATAACATAATGAACGTCCCTGTGATAGCCCATCCGCTTCCACATTTCAATAACAGGAGGTAAAGTATTGACAAGCAAATGTTGATATGTTGGACCAATTATAATACCTTTTGACCTGGGCATTGAAAAAAGTTTGTCAATAATCCATGGAGCAATAACGCCTTCACTTTTTCCGGTACCACGTCCCCAGATGCAAATAGTTATAAGTGCCCTGACAAGCCAAACAAGTATCTGAGGTTTATTCAGGTATAATTCCTTTTCGATAGATTGATTTAAGATTGTCATACTTCTTCAGCTTCTTCAAATTCTTGTTTTTTCTTAGCCTTTTGTTTGTATTTCTTGATTTTAGATTCAAGATTTGCAATTTTTGGCAAGCCAAGAGCTGAAACATCAGAAGTAATAATAAGGATATTTTGCTGCAACATATCAGGAGTGATTCTGTTATCATCAGACCTTGGGAAGCCAAGAACCATGGCAAGATTTCTTTCAGCTGCAGCTTTTGCTTTTAAATCAAGTTTTTTGGAAGACATTCTAATTGTTTCAATTATTGAATCAATTAGAAATTTCTCATAATAATTTTCATCAATTGAGAGTGATGAGCCGATGACATATTGCATGTGATAAATATCGCGATAAGCCTGAGCCCTGGAAATATTATATTTTACCTGCATTTTTCGGGATACTTCGTGCCGGCTACGTTTTTGGGAAATAAGGTCATGGCAAAAGAAATATCTTTTCATTCTTTCTTTTTCAGAATCGGAAAGTTTTACCGTTTCATCACCATTTAAAAGATACTCGACTAATTTTTCGTTTTCATCAAGTTCTTTTGATAAATATGTAGTTTTAATTGATTTTGTGAGATGGCTTTTCATTAATCTTTCTTAGCAGTAGGAATTTTAAAT
>Ga0208902_1001815_pt1 | contig 10046 bp, 9 predicted proteins | sample AntAceMetag02UKH_FD_184767 | JGI IMG/M metagenome (GOLD analysis project Ga0208902, IMG submission 184767) | Saline lake microbial communities from Ace Lake, Antarctica - Antarctic Ace Lake Metagenome 02UKH (SPAdes) (version 2) | ecosystem: Environmental > Aquatic > Non-marine Saline and Alkaline...
AAAATATTCCGATTTGGGCATTTCATGGTGCAATAGATAAAACCGTAAATCCACAAAGAACTCGTGATATGATCAAAGCGATTGAAGATGCAGGTGGGAATCCACAATTTACAGAATATGATAGTGTCGCTCACAATGCTTGGGATAAAGCTTATGGTGATCCAAAATTATTAGAGTGGATGTTTGAACAGGAGAAGTAGATAGAAATTAGAAATTATGAATTAGAAATTATGAATGGTGAATCGGGAAAAAATTTTATGTTCCGATACGCTAAAACTATAGGGTAAAAAAAGATCGTAAAAGTATTTATAAATAATCAAACATTTTTTAAATACTTATAATAAGATTATCAGAAAAACATTTCAAAACTCAATAAGTTTTTTTTCTATTTCCGGGTATATTTTATCTATTTTTTCTTGAAGTTTAATTGTTTTAGTTAGTGCAGTAACAATTTGGCAATAGTGCGGCACTTCATCCATTATTTTGCCTTTACGATACTTTAAATATTTGTAAAGTTTTTTCAGTTAGTTAATAATTAGCTGAACTCATATGAGAAGCTATCTTTTTTATATCACCAGATGAAGATATTTCACCTTTATTTAAACAGATGCCGTGTTGTGCAACTTTTTTTGCGAAAGGAATATCATGCGTAACAGCTATAAAAGTTGTTTTTTCATTTAATTCTTTAAGCCATTCTGCAAGATCATTAGTGGTTTTTAGATCCAATGCAGAAGTCGGCTCATCCAAAAGCATTATTTTAGGATGCATCATCAGGCCACGAGCAATTGCAGCCCGCTGAGCCTGTCCTCCGCTTATCTGTGATGGATAATTTTCTGCAAGTTCGGGAATGCCGAGTCTTTCAAGCATGTTATATGCTTCTTTTTCCGTCTCTTTTCTATCTCTTTTTAGAATTTTTATAGGTCCCAGAGACATGTTTTTCAAAATTGTCATATGAGGGAAAAGGTATAATCGCTGAAATATTATACCAATTGTTTGTCTGAATTTTTTGTTATCCATATTTTTTATATCTTCATCATAATAAAAAACAGATCCTGATTGAGGAATAATAAATTTCCCCAAACAGCGTAAAAATGTTGTTTTACCGGAACCACTTTCACCAAGGATCACAAAGGTTCTCTCAAGAGGAATTTCCATACTGACTTTTTTTAATCCAACAGTACCATCTGGATATTTATAAGAAAGATTTTCTATTTTAAGCATTTCCAAAGCCCTTCTCTTTAATTTGTTTTTCCAATATAGCAGAAAATTTCATAAGCGGAAATGTTATTAGATAAAACATTAATGCAACAATTAAATAATATTTTATAGGGTCAAATGTAATACTTATTACAGACTGTGCCTGTCGAATTATTTCAGGAACAGTAATAACAGAGATCAAAGCAGTATCCTTAATTAAAGCAACAACAGAATTCATAAGAGGTGGTAATGCTATTCTGAATGCCTGCGGCCAGATCACAAGCGAGAAAATTTGCCATTTATTAAACCCAATAGCTTTTGCTGCATACTTTTGACCCATTGGAACTGACATCAAGCCAGAACGAACAACTTCAGACATGTAAGCAGCAGCATTTATTGAAAGTGTAAAAATTGCAGCTGTAATAGCAGAAAGATTAATACCAAACTTTTGAGATAGCAGACCGCCAATTCCAAAATATACAAAGAAAAGCTGTATCAGTACAGGTGTGCCTCTAAAAAGATCATTCACAGCTCTTATCACCTTATTGCCAGTTATTTTTTTATTATTAAGAATAAGTCCTCCAGGAACTGCAAGCAAAAAACCTATAATTATTGAAAGAAAGGCAACTAATAATGTTAATCCAAAACCTTTTACAAAAAGTTTAATAATAGTTATTCGCTTAATAGAGGTTTGTTTTTGTTTAACAGAATTGTTGCTGAACCATTTATCAAATAACTGCTGCAATTCACCTGATTCCCGCATTTCACTAAGTGCTTTATTTACTTCTTGCAATAGAATTTTATTGTTTTTATTTACAGGAATAGCCATTTGCTCTTTAAAAAGCAGTTCTCCTGTAGGGATAAATTTTCTTTTTGATTTCTTGATTTGATACATCCCAAGGAGTTTATCACTTACAAAACCGGAAATGCGACCATTATCAAGATCATTAAAAATGTCAACAGTCGATTTATATGTTACTCTCTCTATTCCTGGATGCTTATTTCTCAAAAACTGTGCAAATGTTTCACCAAGTACAACACCTATTCGTTTATCAGTACAATCATTAATAGATTTTATAGAATTAGCACTTCGTTTATGAATAAATAGTTGAGCACCGGATTCATAATAGGGATCAGAAAAATTAACCTTTTTACTACGCTCTTTTGTTACAGCCATAGAACCGATAATAACATCATATTTCCCTGTTAAAAGCCCCGGGAGAATAGCATCCCACTGGGTTGCTATTAAAATAAGTTTTTTGTCAAGTTTATCAGCTATTGCTTTTGACACATCGACATCAAATCCTGCTAGGTTTCCATGAGAGTCATACATACTAAAAGGAGGATATTTCCCTGTGAGAGCTACTTTGAAATTATCATTTTTTGCATTTGAAATAGTGATTGTTGATATAATTAATAACAATACAAATATTATTTTATTTGATCTAAAAAACATTTTGGAAAATCTCTTTATTTTAATTTGTTCGATTCCTTTTTTTTTCACTAAATATAATCCATTAACTTCTATGGTAAGATAAACAAAAATATTGATTAAATTAAGGAAAAAATAAAGGGAAAGGGGAGAACGGAAAATGAAGAATGGAGAACGGAGAACAGAGAACGAGTGTGAATTGCTATTTTCCAACAATGGAGCATTGTCTCTACCTCTAAAATTGATACCGTAAAATCTGCGAAGCAGATGAATTTTAATAAATGCCGATGGAATCGGTAGAGAGACAAAATCACGATATACCGGCAACTACGGAGTAGTTGAAAAAATGATCGATTCTATCTTTTGTGCAAACTTTTACAAAATAATATCCATTTTGTGAATAATTATAATTTTTTGATCTATTTTGTTTGTGGGTTTTTTTGGAGTACATTACCCCCTGATACGCTTCGCTACAGGGCAGGCGTGTCAATGTGATGAAATAACGAAGTTATTTCAGAGAAAGAACTAAATTCCTAACGGAATTTGACAAAATATCACGCCTGTCCGATGAAATGCAAAGCATATTTCTGTCGGGGATATTTTACTCCATAAAAACTTCTATACTAAACTTCCGAAGTTTATCTTCCAAATTTCAAATATCCAATTTCCAATTTTATTGATTTCATCTCTATAAAACTTCGGAAGTTTAAAAACAGGGAACATGTCCTTGGGTTGGCTGAGAATTATTAAAATAATATTACTATTTACAAAATAATTTTGTAAATTCCATGATCTTTAAAATGGTGAAAGGTGAATTATGAAATATAAAATATTAGAAAAAATTGATAGCCCAAAGGATGTCAAAAAGCTTTCTATAGATGAACTTAATATTTTAGCTGATGAGTTAAGAGATTATATAATTAAAGTGGTTAGTAAAACAGGTGGACATTTAGCTCCTTCGCTTGGAGTAGTTGAATTAACTATTGCTTTATTGTATGTTTTTGATCTACCTGATGACAAAATTATTTGGGATGTTGGCCATCAAACATATCCATTTAAAGTATTGACCGGAAGGAGAGAAGAATTAAAAACAATTCGCAAATATGGTGGAATTAGTGGGTTTTTAAAACGATCTGAAAGCGAATATGATGCTTTTGGAGCGGGACATGCTTCTACTTCAATTTCATCGGCATTGGGAATTTCTGTTGCGAATGATCTGTTAAAAATCACAAATAAAGTTATTGCTGTTATTGGAGATGGTGCATTAACCGGTGGCTTAGCTTGGGAAGGACTTAATAATATTGGTCGCTTAAAAAAACAATTGATGGTGATTTTAAATGATAACGAAATGTCAATATCTCGTAATGTAGGAGGAATTTCTCGTTATTTAAATAAAATCGTTACTGCACCAGCATATAATCAATTGAGAGATAATGTTTGGAAATTAACTGGAAAATTTAATGGTGAAAAACATTATATTCGTAGTGGAATAAAAAGAATACTGGCAAGTGCAAAGAAACTTATTGTTCCAAATATTATTTTTGATGAAATGGGATTAAGATATTTTGGGCCTATTGATGGTCATAATATTCCACAGTTAATAGATGCATTTACAAAATTAAAAAAGATCAAAACACCGATATTAGTTCATGTTCTGACAGTAAAAGGAAAGGGATTACCGGAAGCAGAAGCTGACCCAACAAAATATCATGGAATATCTGGTGAAAAAGTAATAACAGATGTTCCGAAAAGTAAGATGCCAACTTATACGGAAGTATTTGGTAAAACAATTATTGAATTAGCGGAAAAGGATCCAAAAATTGTTGGAATAACGGCAGCTATGAAAGAAGGTACCGGTTTGGTGGAATTTGCGGAAAAATATCCAAAGCGGTTTTTTGATGTTGGCATTGCAGAAGGACATGCTGTTACATTTTCAGCAGGTCTTGCTACAAGTGGAATAAAACCGATTGTTGCAATATATTCGTCTTTCTTGCAAAGAGCAATTGACAATATTATTCACGATGTAAGTTTACAGAATTTACCTGTGATCTTTTGTTGTGATAGAGCCGGATTAGTTGGTGCTGATGGACCGACGCATCATGGAAATTTTGATCTTTCGTATTTATCGATGATTCCAAATATTGTATTATCAGCTCCTAAAGATGGCAACGAGTTGCGATCTCTCATGCATCTCGCAGTGGAGTCAAAAGATAAACCATTTTTTATTCGTTATCCGCGTAATAAAAGTGTTAAATACAACCCCAAAAATAAAGTTACTCCTTTAAAATTAGGTTCTTGGGAATATATTAAAAAAGGGAAAAAAGTAGCGATTATTGCTATTGGTTCTATGGTAAATGCGGCAGAGAAAGCATTAAAAATATTGAGTAAATCAAATATTGATGCCACGCTGATCAACGCAAGATTTATTCGCCCTTATGATAAAATTGTTTTAGATGAAGTAGTGAAAAAACATAAAAATATTTTTACAATAGAAGAGGGGAATCCAAATAGTGGATTGGAGAATTTAGTTTCAAGATTCATGCAAGATACTAAAAGTAAATCAACATTGCATTCGTTTTCAATTCCAGATGAATATATTACTCATGGTGAAAGATCAATACTTCTAAAACAGGTGAAATTAGATTCTGAAAATATTGCAAAAAGAATTATACAAATAGTGAAGTAGAAAAAAGATGATAACTGTTAAAAATAAAATAGCTAAGAGACAAAATCAAATTTATGCTGATTTGCATTTTCATTCTACATTTTCAGATGGGAAATTTACACCTGAATTTTTAGCAGATTATCTTAATAAAAATAATATATCAATTGCTGCATTGACCGATCACGATACAATAAATGGCTTTGATGAATTTCAAAAATATTTTCAGGGTATTGCGATTACAGGAGTTGAACTTTCGGCATGTTTTAGAAACGAAGATGTTCATATTCTTGGTTATGGATTCGATCCTAAAAATGAAGATATATTATTTAATTTAAATAAATATCAAAATTACCGAAAAAAACGAATTTATACAATATGTGAAAAATTAAATGGTTTAAAGATAAAAATTTTACCTGAAACAATTTTCAATATGGTTGGTAGCGATACAGCTTTAGGAAGACCGCATGTCGCTCAAGCATTAATAAATGCTGGTTTTGTTAATTCAATGAGAGAAGCGTTTATTGAATATATTGGATATGAATGTCCGGCGTATGTACCAAAAGAAAAAATGACTTTAGACCAAGCAATTAAATTGATTCACAATGCAGATGGAATAGCAATTTTAGCACATCCAGGTTTGTATAAAAATGATTATATTTTAGAAGAAATCGTTACATATCCAATAGATGGAATTGAGCTTTATCATTCCTCTAATGGGAAAAATATGATGTCTGGAATATTGAATATTGTAGAAAAATTTGATCTAATAGTTACCGGTGGCTCGGATTTTCATCAATTAAATTGGCAAGGGAAAAATTTGCTTGGTGAACTTGGAATTGATCACGACAGATGGGTCGAATTAAAAAATATTTTGATTGAGAAAGACACATTCATTGCGAAAGATATTTTTAATAAATAAAAGGTGAATAAAGATGTTTAAATATTACATGCCGACAAATATATTTTTTGGGAAAGATTGTTTAAAGAATAATTTGGTTTCCAATATTGATGTAAATGATAAACCATTAATAGTTACTGGAAAAAGATCCGCAATAATTAGTGGAGCTCAATCTGATATTTTAGAAATTTTTAAAAGTAAGAAAATCAAATATGAAATATTCAATAAGGTTACAGAAAACCCAAAATTAAAAACAGTACACAAAGGAGCGAAATATTTTTTAAAGAATAATTGTAATATGGTAATCGGTATTGGTGGGGGAAGTCCAATTGATTCTGCGAAAGCAATTTCAATCATTGCTGCGAATAAATTAGAAAATAGGGAAATATATAATTCACAAAAAATTAAAAATGGTTATCCGATAATTGCAATTCCGACAACTTCTGGAACCGGAACAGAGGCAACACAATATAGTGTGATAACCGATACGAATAACGATAAAAAAGCAGGATTTGGCACACCATTAATGTTTCCGAAATTTTCTTTTGTAGATCCAAAATATACACTTTCATTATCAAAAAAAATTACTCGTGATACAACTGTAGATGCTTTAAGTCATTTATTAGAGGGATTATATTCAAACAAAAGAAGTAAAATTGTGTATCCGATGATTTTTAGTGGGGTGAAAATAATATTTGAGAATTTAAAAAATACAATGAATAATCTCGAAGATTTTAAATTAAGAGAAAAACTTATGCTTGCTTCACTTTGGGGTGGAATGGTTATTGCACAAACAGGGTCAACGATGCAGCATGCAATTGGTTATCCAATGACAACTAAATATGGAATATCACATGGCTTAGCAAATGGCATTGTAATGAAAGCTGTTATGGAAAAATATTATCCAGCTATTAAAAAAGATTTAAATGAACTTTTTGATTTTTTGAACATAAAAAAGAGTGAATTTTATAATTGGTTAATTTCGCTTGATTTAATAATTGGTAAAAAGTTAGATACAGAATTTATTGAAAATAATATTGAAAATGTTTTAAATACTCATAATATGGAAAATAATCCTGTAAAAATAGATGTAAATGATATAAGAAATATTTATAATAACATTAATTAAAATAGAGAAAAATAATATGAATGATACAAATTGGAATTATTCTGACAAAGTAAAGGAACATTTTTTTAATCCGAAAAATGTATTGAAAGTTTCAGAAGAAGAATACAATGCCGATGGCGTTGGAGAAAACGGGTCACCTGTTTGTGGTGATTTGATGAGAATTTATATAAAAGTTAAAGATAATAAAATTTACGATATGAGGTGGAAAACTTTCGGTTGTGCAAGTGCTATTGGTTCTACATCTATGCTTTCGGTAATGGTAACAGAAAATGGTGGAATGGAATTAGAAGAAGCAATGAAGATAAAACCTGACGATATTATTAAAAAATTAGGTGGTCTTCCGCCGAATAAAATTCATTGTTCGGTGTTGGGAGATAAGGCGTTGAGAGCAGCAATTAAGGATTATTATCGAAATTCCGATCAAACTGACAAAATAAATACAGAAAAAGAATCTCGTATTGTTTGTCATTGTCTAAATGTTACAGAAGATGAAATCAAAATGGAAGTACTTGAAGGAGTTAAAGACTTCGACACATTGCAGAAAAGGACAAAAGTTAGTACAGCATGTGGAAAATGTGAACCGGAAGTAAGAGAGCTTTTAGACAAATATGTAAAGAAATATTATATAAAAGATATCTATACAGGTGAATAAAATGATATATTTAGATAATAATGCAACTACGCCATTACATCCGAAAGTAAAAGAAAAGATAATTGATTTTTTAGATAATTATGGTAATCCAAGCTCACAACATGAACTTGGTAGAAAAGTAAGACAAATGGTTGAGGAAGCTCGTAAAAATGTTGCCGATTTTTTAAATTGTGATCCGGAGGAAATAATCTTTACAGCTGGTGGCTCAGAAGCGAATAATACTGTCATAAAAGGAGCCACCTCTTGTTGTGCTTTTTGCAGTGTTTCAAATACACACATCATTACTTCTGCGATTGAACATCCCTCTGTAATGAATACTTTAAAATGTTTAGAACAACAAAATGTAGAAGTTACTTATTTGCCGGTAGATAAATATGGTTTGGTAAATCCAAAAGATGTCCGTGATGCAATAAGGAAAGAAACGGTACTGATAACAATAATGTATGCAAATAATGAAATAGGAACTATTCAACCGATAGAAGAAATCACAAAAATTGCAAACGAAAATAATATTCCAATTCATACTGATGCTGTACAGGCCATTGGGAAAATTCCTGTAGATCTTAAAAAAATAAATATTGATTATTTGTCATTATCCGGCCATAAAATTTACGGACCGAAGGGGATTGGTGTATTATTTCGTCGAAAAGGGACAAAATCATTATGTCCATTGATAAGTGGTGGACATCAAGAAAATTCTATGAGAGCGGGTACGGAAAATACTATCGGCATTGTTGGTATTGGAGAAGCAATTAAACAATTAAATTTAGAAATGAATAGTGAAGTGAAAAAAATAAAATATTTGAGAGATAAATTGGAATCCGGTTTGAAAAAAAATATCTCAAATATTTCCGTAAATGGACAAACTGAAAAGCGATTGCCGGGTGTATTGAATGTTTCATTTAACGATATTGAAGGTGAATCGATTTTATTACGACTTGACATGCATGGAATAGCGGTTTCAACCGGTAGTGCATGTTCGTCCGGTTCGCTAGAGCCCAGTTATGTTATTACTGCTTTGGGTGTGCCAGCTGAACAAGCTCATAGTTCAATTAGATTTTCATTGGGAAGAGAAAATACGGAAGAAGATATTGATAAAACAATTATTGCGGTTGAGGAAACCGTTGATTTTTTAAGAAAAATTAGTGCGATATAATTTATTAATAGTTTTAATGTAAGATACAAATTGTGAAAATTTTTAAAAAGATATTAATAAGTATTTTTATCTGTTTTTTCATTTTGAATGGAAAATCAGAAAGTAATGATAATGATAAAAATATTCCGGTTGTAATTATTCATGGAATTTTAAGTAATTCGTTAATTATGAAACCATTGGAAAATAAATTTCAAGATGCTGGATACAAAACTTATAATTATGGATATCATTCTACGAGAGAAAATATACATCAACTTGGAATTGATTTTTCGAAATGGTTAAATGAGAACATACCAAGTAAGAAGTTTTATTTGGTAAGTCATAGCATGGGAAACCTCGTAGGACGTGAAATGGAGAATTATGATTCTACTTTGAAAATCATTCGATGGGTTATGATAGCTCCACCAAATCATGGATCTGAATATGCAGATACATTGGATAACATCTTTTTATATAAATGGATAACAAAAACACCGGGACAAGAATTATTAACGACTTCTGATGCACATTATAAATCACTTCCTTCACCTGATTGTGAATTCGGAATAATCGCAGGTGGTAAAAAAAATGACAAAGGATATAATCCATTAATTGATGCCGATAATGATGGCGAAGTACGAGTTGATGAAACATATTTAAAAGGGGCGAAGGATTTTATTATACTTGAACATGCTCACACACCAATGTTATTTTATAAAGATACATTTCAACAATGTTTATATTTTATTGAAAATGGATGTTTTAAAAATAAAAAATATTAGCAACGAACAAATGCAAATAAGGGAAAACGAAAGACGGAGAACGACGAAGTTAAAACGGCATACAAAATAATCAAAGCGAAAAAATAAAAGATCGCTCTTTTAAATCTTATTTCTCTATCCGTTTCAACGGATTATAATAAAGCGACTAATAATCAT
>Ga0208902_1001821_pt1 | contig 10019 bp, 8 predicted proteins | sample AntAceMetag02UKH_FD_184767 | JGI IMG/M metagenome (GOLD analysis project Ga0208902, IMG submission 184767) | Saline lake microbial communities from Ace Lake, Antarctica - Antarctic Ace Lake Metagenome 02UKH (SPAdes) (version 2) | ecosystem: Environmental > Aquatic > Non-marine Saline and Alkaline...
ACCGGTTTTAAGTTTTCCGGTAAAAGTATTGGCGATATTGTAAGCGCCTTATTGCCTTATATTTACGTGTTGGCGGGACTGGGACTTTTGGTGATGCTGATTGCGGGGGGGATAGGGTTAATGACCGGAGGAGGAGATCCGGGAAAAATAAAGGTGGGTTATGGAAAAATTGTTAATGCTGTAATTGGGTTTTTAATTGTATTCGTCTCTTATTTTGTGGTTCAGCTAGTAGAAGTAATACTGGGTGTGAATATTTTGTAGATTATTTTCCTTTTCTTCTGTCTCTTTGTTGATACCAAATGATGGCTTTTTCCAGCTGTTTGGGGTTAAAGTCAGGCCATAAAGTGTCAGTGAAATAAAGTTCGGAATAGGACATTTGCCAAATCAAAAAGTTGCTAAGACGAAATTCACCGCCGGGGCGGATAATTAAATCAGGATCGGGTTGACCATTGGTATAAAGATATTTGCTAACCAATTTTTCGTTGATTTTACCGGCAGGAACACCATCCTTAATAATATTTTTGATGGCGTTGACAATTTCGTCACGACCACCATAATTTAGAGCCACATTGAATTTTATTCTTTCTTTGTCCAGAACGATATTGAGCATTTTTTTGATGGCATTTCTGACTTTGAAAGGAAAAGCTTGGAAGTTGCCTAATACAAAAAATTTAATACCCGATTTTTGATATTCTTTGACTTTAGTTTTGGCGGCGTGAACAAGAAGATTAAATATGCCCCTAACTTCGGCGGCCGATCTTTTTTTCCAATTTTCGGTAGACAGGGCATAAACGGTAATATGTTTTATGCCGATTTGACGGCAATATTTGACAATATTTTCCAGATTTTCTGATCCGGCCTGGTGACCTTTGGCAACAGGAAGGTCATGCTGACGAGCCCAACGACGATTACCATCCATAATAATGGCAATATGCTTGGGGAGTTTTTGGGGATCTATTTTTTGCCTAACCATATTTACTTAGTCGACAGAGAAGGTGAGAATCATGCAAAAAAATTTCGGACTTTATTCAGAGTCATAAAACAAACAAGAATCGACATTCGCCTCATCGGCGAAATAAACCTCAAAGGAGGTGATCCATCCGCACCTTCCAGTACGGATACCTTGTTACGACTTAACCCTCATCGCTGAATTCACCTTAGTTCCGCAAATGCGGGATTTTGGGTGCCCTCAACTTTGCTGATTTGACGGGCAGTGTGTGCAAGAGGCGAGAACGTATTCACCGCAGCCTGCTGATCTGCGATTACTACCAATTCCAAGTTCGTGCAGGCGAATTTCAGCCTGCAGTCCCAACTGAGAGGTATTTTAAGGATTGGCTCCGCCTCGCGGCATTGCGACCCGTTGTATACCCCATTGTAGGATGTGTGTAGCCCTGGACATAAGCATCATGCTGACTTGACGTCGTCCCCTCCTTCCTCCCAACAAAAATAATGCTAGGCAGTTTCGTATGACACAGTAACATACGATAGGGGTTGCGCTCGTTACCTCACTTAAGAGAACAACTCACGTCACGAGCTGACGACAGCCATGCAACAGCTGTATATTACCCTCGAAGGAAGACCCCTTTTCGGGGGCCGTGCAAATATATGTCAAACCCAGGTAAGGTTCATCGCTTCGTGTCGAATTGAACCACATGCTCCACTGGTTGTGCGCCTCCCCGCCAATTCGTTTGAGTTTCGGCCTTGCGGCTATACTCCCCAGGCGGTCTGTTTAACGCGTTAGCTTACATCTCTCCCGATTGCTCGAGAAAAATTAACAGACATCGTTTACGGCTAGGACTACTCAGGTCTCTAATCTGATTTGCTACCCTAGCTTTCGTCTTTTAGCGTCAGTATATACCTAGTTACCCGCCTTCGCGATTGGTGTTCTTTGTAGTATCCACGGATTTAACCCCTACACTACAAATTCCAGTAACCCCGATATCACTCTAGTCTTCTAGTATCCTGCCCCTTTCTCCGGTTGAGCCGGAGGCTTTGAAACAAGACTTAAAAGACCGCCTACAGACCCTTTACGCCCAATAAAACCGGGTAACGCTCGCACCTTACGTATTACCGCGACTGCTGGCACGTAATTAGTCGGTGCTTATTCCTCTAACAATATTGTTAAATAAAAGTAGTTTACAACCCGAAGGCCGTCATCCTACACGCGATGTTGCTGCGTCAGACTTTCGTCCATTGCGCAAGATTCCTAACTGCTGCCACCCGTAGGTGTATGGGCCGTGTCTCAGTCCCATTGTGCCGGACTCTCCGCTAAGAGCCGGTAGCCGTCATAGCCTTGGTGGGCCTTTACCCCACCAACAAGCTGGTAGCAAGTACGCCGCTCTCCAAGCGATAAATCTTTAGCCCGAAGGCATTATGGGGTATTACTCCGCCTTTCGGCGGGCTATGCCCCACTTGGAGGTACGTTCGTACCCATTACTCACCCGTTCGCCACTGTCCTGCAAGCAGGACCGTTAGACTTGCATGTCTTAGGCACATCGCCAGCGTTCACCCTGAGCCACGATCAAACTCTTAGTACAAACTCCGCCGCAGCGGAGTAAAGTCGGATTTTTAAAAAAATCCGAAAAAAGTTTCAAAAAATTGAGTTGATTTTTGTCTGTTGTAATATGACTCTGAATAAAACCCGAAATTTCAATGTACTTTATACTTTTCCCACTATTTTGGGGAATCAGTACAGTATTATATTATAAATTGATGATTTTTGCATCAGGCAGAAGCTTGCCGGTATCCGGTTCGGCGGAAGTAAAGATGGTTTGGTAATTTCGGCAAATATTGGTAACCAGTTTTTGATGGTCGGTGTCCAGTTCGGAAAAAATATCATCCAGAAGTAAAATCGGAATTTGTTTTTGGCTGGTTTTAATAAAATTAATTTGAGCCAGACGAAGGGCCAAAACAGCCAGACGTTGTTGTCCCCGACTACCCCAATGAGCCAGATTTTTGTCAGAACCGGGAAAAGATTTACTGTCGAAACTAAAATCGTCACGATGGTTACCGGTTTGAGTGTAGCCTCTGGCTAAATCGGTAAAATAGTTCCTGTCGAGGGCGGACTGATTAAGCGAGGAAACTTGGGGGTTTAAAAATATCTTTTTTATTTCCGGATGAGAATTATTGGCAAAGAAATGATTGGCAAACTGAATAAAAGAATGACGATACTGATGAATAATCAGATCATTTTTGATAAGCGACTGATCCCAATAAAACAGTTCTTTTTTAGAGTTTTTCCCTTGTCTTATCTGGTCTAAAAGCTCATTACGATGAGCCAAGGCTTTGTTATATTGAGTCAGAGATTGGGCATAGCGCCACTCGGTTGAGGTAAAAACCGAATTAATAAAGTCGCGACGACGGGAAGGAGAGCCGGTGGTAAGACGAATGTCTTGAGGAGAAAAGACGACCGTTTTAATGGTGCCGACGAAACTTTTTCTGGTTTTGGTAACATTTTGAATAAGGTATTGGCGGGAAACAGCCGGAGAATCGGGTTTTTGGACCAGTTGGACTTCTAGTTTGGGATTATCATCAGAATTGTGTAGATGCCCCTGAACTAAAGCAAAGGTTTGATTCCAAGAGATGAGCTTAGCCAAAGAAATAGAGCGAAAACTTTTACCGGCAGAGAGTAAATAAATGGCCTCCAAAAGGTTGGTTTTGCCGGAGCCATTGGGCCCGATGATAAGGTTGGTTTTGGGTGAGAAAGAGAAAGACTTTTTGGAATAAGAGCGAAAATTTTGGAGGGTGACAGAAATAAGATGCATTTTTAGGAAACAGGTTTCTGTTTTGGTGTAATAAAACCGGAAATGGCTTGGGCAAAACGATGAGGAGCACAAACACAAAAACGATGATTAACTTGGGGAATAGATAATAGTGAAAAATTCTTATTAAGGCGGCAAATTTTTTGAGCATCGGATTGTAAAATTCGGTGATCATCTTGACCGACAAGAAAGCGAGTGGGAATGGAAATGGATTTGGCTAAATCGGTAATGTCTTGGGTGATAAATTCGGCCAAAAGAGACATGATGGTGTCGGGCGAAGAAAGTTTGGCGGTGGAATAGATTTGATCAACTAAAGAAAAGGAAAGATGATATTTTCGATCACGAAGGTAAAAGTAAACACGACAGGGATGGCCTTTTAGTATATTTATGAGGGGGGTAGTGAGACGTGAGTGTTTGGTTAGTCTGGCGAGTAAGGGATAAAACCGTTGATGGTAAACAGCCAGGTTGATAGGAGGAGCATGGATGACCAATTTTTTAACTTGATGGGGGTGTTGGTGAGTAAAGTTGAGGGCGATAGCGGCGCCCATGGAGGATCCACACAGATAAATTCGGGAGAGGTTCTGAGTGGTTAAAAAATTTGAAACAAATTTGGTATAAGTGGAATAAGAAGACGGTCCAGTTGAATGAGAGAGGCCAAAGCCGGGGAAATCGGGGGCAAAGATGTGAAAGGAAGAAGACAGGTTTTTCATTATTGGTCGATACATATCAGCTGTGGCCGGCCAGGCATGGAGAAGAACCAGGGGTGGATTTCGAGGAGAACCTGATTCCAGATAACGGACTTGATTGTTGGCGAGACGATAGAATTTTGATTTGATGGGGGGCATGGGGGTGTTTTGACAATTTTCTTGGTCCAGCGGGCAGGAGTCGCCCCGCAGTGGCGGGGTTACAGACCGTCCGCTTTGGTCCAGCGGGCAGGAGTCGCCCCGCAGTGGCGGGGTTACAGACCGTCCGCTTTGGTCCAGCGGGCAGGAGTCGAACCTGCCTGGGACGGTTTTACAGACCGTTGCATAACCGCTTTGCTACCGCTGGTGATATATTTTATCAGAGTTAAGGCTGTTTTTGACACGTTGACAAAGAAGTTGGTGAGCGTGGCCACCTGATTTTAAATAACGCTCTTCTCTGGTAGCATCTTTTTTTGATAGAAAGGCCTGATAGTAAATTAACTTTAGAGGGCGCCTGTTTTTAGTTGATTTAACTCGTCCTTTTTGATGATCAATATATCTTGCTCTTAATTTTGAAGAAGACCCTATGTATAATTTGCCGTCTTTTTGGCTTTTGAGTAGGTATACGAAGTGCATTTGTTGGCAGGAGTCGCCCCGCAGTGGCGGGGTTACAGACCGTTGCACCCTGCCGTTGCGGGGCCGCTGGTGATATATTTTATCAAAGGTTTGGGATAAGGAGAAACTCTGTTGGGATTGTATAATAGGTTTGTGGAGGAGATGGAGAAAAAAAACTGGAAGGCGACAGTGGCAACCTTAAGATGGATAATTAAGCTTTATTGGAAGATGGTGCCGAACACCTTGCTCCTGGTGCTGGGTCTTCAGATCGCCATCGCTTTATTGCCGATAGTAGAAACACGTTTTTTTTCGACGTTTTTGGATGACCTGATTTTGTTTTTCCAAAACGATTCAACGGCTTGGAAGAAAAGCTTAATAGCCTTGTTTGTGGTGGCGGTAATTTCCCGGATGGGTCAAAATGTTATTTGGATTTGTAGAAGAATATTTGATTTAGAAGCAACAAATAAATTAAAAAAATTGTACTTAAGTAAAGTTGCTTCTCTCGATTATCAACAACTGGAAGATGTAAAAACGACCAGTTTGATGGCGAAGGTAAGAGATGATTATAGATGGCGAAGCGAGCAAGTAATGAGGGATATCATAGTCTTGATTGCTCAAGCGTTTAATCTGACGGCAGTGTTAATAATACTGGTCCAGAGATATTGGTATTTGGCGATTATTTTATTGTTGGGGCAAATTCCCAAGCAGGTAGTGAGCAAGAAGTGGATAGAAAAAGGGTGGTGTAATTTTAATAAAAACATTAAAAAAAATAGACTGGGGTGGGCTATTCATTCTGACTTAACCGATAAAAAATATTTGGCTGAGCTAAAAATAAACAAGGCCATACCATTTTTGAAGGATAAATATGATCAATTGGTTGATGACATATCCGTGGAAATGACAGGACTTCATAAAAACCGAATTCGTTATAATTTGCTAAGTTCTTTGGTGAGTTTTTTTGTGGTGGGGATATGTTTGGTGGTAGTTGCCAAAGATATCAGATCAGGGTGGATATCAATTGGAATGTTCACTTTTTATTACGGAGTAATCCAAAGGACGGGCGGGGCCTTTTCGAGTGCGTTTAGCCGATGGATGAATATTTCGGAGCAAATAAGTTATATAGGTTATTTTAAGCAAGTAATGGAATTAGAGACGAAAATTGTTGATGGTCGGAAGAGGTTAAAGGGTAGAAAGGTACCTTTAATTGAACTAAGAAATGTTAGTTTCAGGTATCCGGGGGCTAAAAGATGGGTGTTGAAAAATTTTAATTTAAAAATAAAACCCAGAGAAGAAATTGCCTTGGTGGGGGCCAATGGGGCCGGGAAAAGTACCATAATTAAATTATTGTGTCGATTTTATAACCCAACTTTGGGAGAGGTATATATTAACGGAAGAAATTTGAAAGAGGTAAAAATCGAAGATTGGTATGGAAGGTTGGGGATTTTGTTCCAAGAATATAACATTTACCAAAACCTAAGCTTAAAGGATAACGTGATTATCGGCGATACAAGAAGCAGAAAAAAAGAGAAAGTGTTGCTGTCTTTGAAAAGAGCCCAGGTGTCGTCATTGGTGACGCAATATAAAATGGGGCTGGAGACAATAATGGGCCGACGTTATGGCGGGGAAGAGCCGAGTTGGGGACAATGGCAAAAAATTGCCATAGCTAGAGTGTTACATAAAAATGCTCCGGTATTGGTGCTTGATGAACCGACCTCCAGCATAGACGCTATTTCTGAAAGCAAAATTTTTAACCGAATATATAAGGAAAACATAAGCAATACTGTATTAATAGTTTCGCATAGGTTTTCAACGGTAAGAAAAGCACAGAGGATTTTGGTAATTGATAAGGGAAAGATAATTGAAGAAGGCAGTCATGACGTCTTGATGGAAAGAAGGGGTATTTATTTTAAGTCATTTAGTCTCCAGGCAAAGGGATATGGGAAAAATGGATAGCGTTAGAATAGTTTCCTGGAACATAAATGGTATAAGGGCGGGGGCGAAAAAGGGCTTATGGAAATTTGTGAAAAAAGACAAGGCGGATATATATTGTTTTCAGGAAACCAGGGCCAGGGAAGATCAGTTACCTGAGGGATTAAAAGTGCCAAAGGGTTATTTGTCATACTGGAATTCGGCGGAAAAGGCCGGCTATTCGGGGGTGGCCACATTGACAAAAGTGGAGCCAAAAAAGGTAATTGAGGGGAACAGGGATAATGATTGGGACGAAGAAGGTCGGGTGTTGGTAACAAAATTTGACGAGTTTACTTTACTCAATGTTTATTTTCCCAACGGCAAAAGGGACCGGGGCCGGTTGAATTACAAGATGAAGTTTTACGAGCATTTTTTGAAATATATAAATGACTTGAGACAAAGAGGGGAAAAAGTGATTTTTTGCGGAGATGTGAATACAGCCCACAAGGAGATTGATTTGGCCAGACCAAAAGCAAATGAAGGAATTTCGGGGTTTTTGCCAATTGAAAGAAAATGGATGGATAAACTGGTGAAAGCCGGATGGGTGGATACTTATAGAAGGCTTTATCCGAAAAAGGAAACTTATTCGTGGTGGTCGATGCGAAGCGGAGCCAGAGCCAGAAATGTGGGCTGGCGGATTGATTATGTGTTTGTAGACAAAGCTATGAAAAACAAGGTGAAAAAGGCTGTTGTTTTGACTGAGGTGACAGGTTCGGATCACTGTCCGGTGGGGATAGAGATAGAGATTTAGGGCTTGATGATGTAGTGCCCAGTCCCCCGCTGACGGAGCCAGAGGTTGTTGGCACGAGAGTGAGGGTCATAGGTGGTCAGGGTTTGCCAAAATTTTTTGGAGTGGTTTTTGATGGATAGGTGAACCAGCTCGTGCAAGATAATATGGCGAAATTTGTCCGGCGGGAAGAAGATAATTTGCCAATTAAAATTGAGATTGCCACGGGAAGAACAAGAACCAAAACGGGAGCGTTGGTTGCGGACAGTAACACGATTGTACTTGAATTTGGACAAGGAGTTGAAGTCATCAATTTGGCGAATAATCAGACTCTTGGCGTATGGCTTGAGACGAGTTTGAAAAAGAGATTTGAGGTGAGTTTGGGTCAGGGATGAGGTAAAAACCGTAATATTTTGTTTTTGATGACTAATGACAAGAGAGTTTTTGCCACTTTGACGAAAAATTATGGGGTACTCCTGACCAAGAATAAAAACAGAAGTAAGACTATTTAGAGAAGAAGGGGCGGAAAATTGGGAGGCGTGTTTGACAATCCATCTTTGGTGTTTTCTGATGAATTTATTGATTAAGAAAATTGGAGCCAGAGAGGGGGCAGAGAGAGAAAAAGAGTTTTTTGAGGTAATTTGAAGACGAAGTGATCTAATTTTTTTTCGGTGAATTCGGTAGTGAAATTTTTGATTTTGGAGAAGGATAGTGTTCATAAATGGTATAGTATTTTAACAATGATTTACCTTGGTACTGATCATAGGGGTTATGAACTAAAAGAGAACATAGCCAAGAGGTTGATGGATTGGGGATATGATTTTATCGATATGAGTGAAAAAAAAGTGAAGGGGGATGATTATCCTGATATTGCTATAAGGGTAGCAGAGAAAGTGACCGGGGGGAAAGATCGGGGAATATTGATCTGCGGTTCGGGAGGAGGAGTGTGTATGGCGGCCAATAAGGTGGCCGGGGCGAGGGCAGGACTGGGTTTTGATGAAAAACAAGTAAGGAAAATGGGCCAAGATGATAATATTAATTTGCTGTGTTTATCGGCAGATTGGGTAGATGAGAGTAAAAATACAGGATTGGTGAAAGTTTTTTTGGAAACTGTATTTGGATCAGAAGAAAGACAAATCAGAAGAATTAAAAAAATTGAAAAATATGAATCTGACAAGTGTTAGTGAAGTGCCGACCGGTTGTCGAGTGTTATTGAGAATGGATTTAGATGTGCCGATGGATAATGGTAGTGTGCTGGATAATTACAGGTTAAAAAAATCACTTTTGACCATAAAGCTTTTGCTGGAAAAGGAGTGCAAGATAGTAATAATCGGTCATAGGGGCAGACCAGAGGGGAAGGATCCAAGCTTGTCTTTGCGACCGGTATATGCTGAATTGATGTCTTTATTGGAGCAAAACGGACACGATGTGGTGAAAAGTGTCTTTGTAGACGAGGCTGATGACAGAGAAAAAATTGCCATGGTGATTGAGTCAAATAGTATTGTTTTTGTAGAGAATTTAAGATTTTGGCCGGGGGAAAAACAAAATAGTGATGAGTTTTTGGGGGCGATTAAGGAAGTGTGTCAATATTTTGTCAATGATGCTTTTGGGGTAGCCCATCGACGTGATGCTTCCATAATGTTGGGGAAAAAAATGTCTACTTTTTTTGGTCTGGCCTTTGTGGAAGAGGTGGAGAAATTGGAGAAAATCAGGCAGGATCCGGAAAGGCCTCTGGTGGTAATGCTGGGTGGAGCTAAAAAAGATAAACTTGATTATTTGTCCGGATTGTGTGAATTGGCGGACAAGGTATTAATAGGAGGTAAATTAATAAGCATGATAGGAGAAGATGATCTGAGAAATGAAAAGGTGGTGGTGGGCATGTTGACCGAAACGGGACTAGATATCAATGAAAAAAGCGTGGTGATGTTTGAAGAGGAGTTGTCAAAAGCCAGAACGGTAATTTGGGTGGGAGCATTGGGTAAATTTGAAATAGAAGAAGGGGCCGGATCAACCAAGCGAGTTGCCGATTTTTTGGCTCAAAAAGATGTTTTGTGGGTAATGGCCGGAGGAGACAGTGTGGCATCAATCAGGGGGTTGGGGGTAGAAGACAAAGTTGATTTGATGGCCTCGGGAGGAGGAGTGGTGCTGGAATATTTGACCCAGGGAAAATTGGTGGCATGGGAAAATTGAATTATTAGATTGTTGAATTATTGAATTATTAAGCCAATAATAGAAATATGAGTGAGAAGAAACTGCGAATTGGTA
>Ga0208902_1001829_pt1 | contig 9986 bp, 6 predicted proteins | sample AntAceMetag02UKH_FD_184767 | JGI IMG/M metagenome (GOLD analysis project Ga0208902, IMG submission 184767) | Saline lake microbial communities from Ace Lake, Antarctica - Antarctic Ace Lake Metagenome 02UKH (SPAdes) (version 2) | ecosystem: Environmental > Aquatic > Non-marine Saline and Alkaline...
GGCTTAAAACAAAACAATCTGGTAGGTAAAAAAGAAGAGGCTTTACTTGTGATAAGGTTGTTGGACACAAAATTTCCTGACTACAAAGACGTTATCCTCCCAAAAAAAGAAGACAATGAAAACATTATTACTGTAAACAGAAACCTTTTATTAGAATCTATGAGAAGAATGATGATAATCGGTGGTGATCAATACCAAGGGGTAAAATTAACGACGGGAACAGATTATTTAGAGATGGTGTCTGTGAACCCTGATTTAGGTGATGTGGAGGAAAAAATAGAAATTAAATACGACGGCAAACCAATAGAGATAGGTTTTAATCCTAAATATTTCATAGACGCACTTCAGACGATGGACAGCGATATAATCTTTTTAAATATTAAAGATCAAACGAGCCCATGCCTGATTACAGGAGAACAAGATGAGGGTTTTCTGGGTTTAATTATGCCGATGAGGGTTTAAGGAATGACAGATAACAAAAAGTACACTGCATCGAATATTAAAGTTTTAAAAGACTTACTGGCCGTCAGAAAGAGACCAGCGATGTATATTGGAAATACATCAACAGAAGGACTTCATCATTTACTATATGAGGTTGTAGATAATAGTGTAGATGAAGCGTTAGCGGGTTACTGTGACCAAGTAGATATCAAAATATTAAGCGATAATAGTATCGTCGTAAAAGATAATGGTAGGGGGATACCGGTAGATATACATAAATCCGAAAAATTGCCAGCCCTTGAGGTTGTAATGACCAAACTCCATGCCGGAGGTAAGTTTGATGATAAAAGCTATAGAGTATCCGGCGGTTTGCACGGTGTTGGTGTTTCAGTTGTGAATGCGCTTTCAGAGTATCTCGAAGTGGAGGTATATTTAAATGGTAATGTGTATTATCAAAAGTATGAGAGGGGAGTAACCGTTAGCCCTATGGAGATAATAGGAAAAACAAAAAGAAGGGGAACGAGCATCCACTTTAGGCCTGATGAGGATATCTTTGAAACGATGGATTTTAGTTTTGATATAATTCGTCAAAGGATGAGGGAGCTAGCATTTTTAAATACAGGATTAACAATAAATATCTACGATGATAGAACACATAAAGAGAAAAAACTTTTTTATAAAGGGGGTATCGTATCTTTTGTGGAGTATTTAAACCAAAACCAGGACACTATACACCCTAAACCTATATATATTGTTGGAGAAAGAAATGGGGTTAACATTGAAATAGCGCTTCAATATAACCGTTCTTACACACAGAAAATATTTTCATTCGCTAATAATATAAACACAAGAGAAGGTGGTAGTCACCTGGTTGGGTTTAAGGCAGCTTTAACGAGAAGCGTAAACTCTTACCTCCAGGGAAGCCCACAGGGTAAAAACATAAGACTGACCGGTGATGATGCACGTGAGGGGATCACTGCGGTGATAAGCGTTAAGTTACGGGAGGCGCAATTCGAGGGCCAAACCAAAAGTAGGCTTGGAAACAGCGAGGTAAAGGGTTTAGTTGAAAACCTTGTTAATGAAAAACTCACCATTATGTTTGAGGAAAATCCACACATAATAAAAAATATTTTACACAAGGTTGTTGAAGCAGCAGCGGTAAGGGAGGCCGCACAAAAAGCGAGAGAGTTGACGAGAAGAAAAGGGATTTTGTCTGACACTTTTTTACCGGGAAAACTTGCCGACTGCCAAGAAAAGGAGCCTGAGAGATGTGAAGTGTTTTTGGTAGAGGGAGATTCAGCTGGTGGCTCGGCGAAGCAGGGCAGAGACAGAAGGTTCCAGGCTATTTTGCCCCTTAGGGGAAAAATACTCAATATCGAAAAGGCACGTTTTGATAAGATGCTTTCTAGTGAGGAAATAAGGACTATAATCTCTGCTTTAGGCACTGGAATTGGTCAAGAGGAATACAGCCTTTTAAAGCTTCGCTATGATAAAGTAATCATTATGACAGATGCTGATGTTGATGGATCACACATAAGAACCCTTCTCTTAACCTTTTTTTATCGACAGATGCCGGACCTCGTGGAAGAAGGGCACCTGTATGTTGCAAAGCCCCCTCTTTATAGAATGAAAGACGGAAAAAAAGAAACATATTTCCATAATGAAGATAGTTACAATTCTTATCTGATTGATAGAATTTCGGAAAAGGAAACAATCTGGGTAAACGGACAAACAAAGATCACAGGGAAAAGGCTCCGGCTGTTACTCCATGCACTGATTGATTATCTCGATAGAATGAACAGGTTGGTAAAAAAGGGGTACAGTGGTAGATTTTTAGACCTCATATGTCGAAAAGAGATTAACAAAAACCACATAAAAGACGAAAATCTTGCTATTTCTCTATCGAAAGAATTAGAGAAGGAGACTTTTGTTACCGAGGAAATAATTTTTGATGAAGAACATAATCGTTATGAGTTGCTATTAAAGGATCCAAAAAATAATGGATTTCATTTTAAAGTTAATTGGGAACTTTTAACCTCACCAGAATTTCAGAAGTTACTAAACCTCAATAGAGAACTCAAAGAGCTGAATAGTCCATTCTTTTTGGTTGGTGATGAAAAGGACCAAACAAAGATAGAGACAAAGGAAAAGCTTGTTGAATATTTGGTGGATAAAGCAAAGAAGGGCACCGTGGTCCAGAGATATAAGGGATTAGGGGAGATGAATCCAGAACAGTTATGGCAGACAACGATGAATCCGGACAAAAGAGGTTTGGTAAAGGTAATAATAGAAGATGCCATAGCTGCTGATGAGATCTTTACCTTGCTTATGGGTGATAAGGTTGAACCGAGAAGAGAGTTTATTCAAAATAATGCATTAGAGGTGACAGAATTAGACATTTAGAAAATTAAGAAAAGTGCATAAAGCCCGCCCTGCTGGCGCGACGCGATTGTAATAAGCTAATACTGCTTTAATAATTCTAAGCGGGAGCTAGTAAGCTTACCCCTCGCATGCCAGGTCTGGGCCATGGTTATACGTGCCTAAAGTGCCTAACATTAGGAATCTTACCTGTTGTAACTTTAGGCACTTTTAGTTTTAGTTCACTGTATACGCTTAAATTAAGGAGATGCGATGAATCCTTTACAGGTAATAGATTCAAATACTGTTACCATAGAAGAAGAGATGAAAAAGTCTTATCTGGAATATGCCATGAGTGTAATTGTTGGCAGGGCATTACCAGACATACGAGACGGACTAAAACCGGTTCACAGGAGAGTCCTTTTCGCCATGGAACAGCTGAAAAATTATCATAACAGACCGTTTAAAAAATCTGCCAGGGTAGTGGGCGATGTTATTGGAAAGTATCATCCTCATGGCGATGCAGCCGTTTATGATACCATTGTGAGGATGGCCCAACCCTTTGCTATGAGGTATCCATTGGTTGATGGCCAAGGAAATTTTGGTTCAGTTGACGGTGATCCAGCGGCAGCAATGAGGTACACAGAAATAAGAATGCAGGATATAGCCGAACAGTTTCTGTTAGATGTGGAAAAAGAGACAGTCGACTTTACAGCAAATTATGATGGTTCCTTGTTAGAACCGGTGATATTACCCACCACCATACCGAACTTGCTCATTAGCGGATCGTCTGGCATAGCAGTGGGTATGGCTACCAATATACCACCGCATAATCTCAACGAGGTGACGGATGCCATTATCCACACTATAGATAACCCAGAGATAACATTGAGAGAGCTTATGATCGATGTGCCGGGTCCAGATTTTCCAACATATGGATATATTCATGGAAAAAAAGGGATTCAAGAAGCCTATTCCACTGGAAGAGGAATCATAAAGATTCGGGCGCGAACATTTGTAGAGAAAATAGGGGAGACCAAAGAGCGGATAATTATATCCGAAATACCCTACCAAGTTAACAAGGTAAATTTACTTAAGCGCATAGGAGAGTTGGTTAAAAATAAAAAAATTGATGGAATAAGCGATATACGGGATGAGTCAGACCGTGACGGGCTAAGAGTGGCAATTGACATTAAAAGGGATGCTAATGCGGCGATACTTCTCAATCGCCTTTATAAGTTTACACAAATGGAGGTGTCCTTCGGAATTATTATGCTGGCCATTGTGGATGGAAGGCCAGAGATATTAAGCCTTAAGCAGACAATACAACACTTTATAAATTACAGAAAAGAAATAGTCACACGCCGGACATCCTTTGAATTAAAAAAGGCTGAGGAGAAGGCCCACATTTTAGAAGGCCTGAAGATTGCATTAGACCACCTTGATAGGGTTGTCGAACTGATTCGAGCTTCTTCTTCCCCATCGGAGGCCAAGGAAAGACTTAAAGAGAATTTTCAACTTTCAGATATACAAGCTCGGGCTATTTTGGATATGAGGTTACAGAGATTGACCGGTCTTGAAAGAGACAAGATAACCGATGAGTACCATAGCACTATCAAAGATGTTGAGAGATGTAAGGCTGTCTTAAGTAATGATGCGCTTGTGTTAGATATCATCAAAAAAGAGACGATGGATATTAAGAAAAGGTATGGCGACGAACGGCGAACTGAGATTATCAGGGATGTTCAGGACATAGATATCGAGGACTTGATCGTAGATGAGGATATGGTTATCACAGTAAGTCATGCGGGTTATATAAAAAGAAGCCCAATCAGTCTCTATCGGGCACAACGAAGGGGCGGGAAGGGGGTGTCCGGAACAAAGACAAGAGAAGAGGATTTTGTGGTATCTATGTTTATTGCCTCAACACATGATTATCTTCTTTTCTTTATGAATACCGGCCGTCTTTACTGGAGAAAGGTACACGAGATACCTGAAGCAGGAAGAATTGCCAAAGGGACGGCTATCGTAAATTTGTTAAATCTTCAGCCAGGGGAGTATATAGCCACTATCCTATCAATAAAGAGTTTTGAGGATGGAAAGTATGTTGTTATGGCGACCAAGAATGGTCTGGTGAAAAAGACAAAGCTTTCTGCCTATAGTAGGCCTCGATTAACAGGCATTGCTGCTTTAAAGACAAACGAAGGAGATGAGTTAATAGAAGTAAGAGTAACCAATGGAGAGCAGGATATCTTTTTAAGTACAAAAAGGGGAAAGGCAATACGATTCAGCGAAAAGGGCCTGAGGGAGATGGGTCGCGTGGCCGCAGGAAATAAAGGGATTCGTCTTGCAGATAAGGATCAGGTGGTGAGCATAGAGATTTTGAATGAGGGCGCAACCATACTCACCATTACAGAAAATGGCTACGGCAAGAGGACAGACACAAGAGAGTACAGGGCGCAACAAAGAGGCGGCAAAGGTGTCTTTTCAATAAAGACATCAGAGAGAAATGGCCCTGTAGTAAGCGCTAACCAGGTAACAGAGAATGACGAGCTGATGATTCTATCAGGAAAAGGGAAGATTATTAGAATAAAGACATCTGACATTTCTGTTATAGGGCGGAATACTCAAGGGGTAAAGCTGATAAATCTTAAAACATCTGAAAAGGTTGTAGCTGTAGCCAGACTAATAGAAGCATAGCTATTCAGTTCCAATTCTTTCCCAGGTTTAGAGCGATTTCTTTCAGGTGGAGGCAGCGCGAACACTTGAAACCTGTAAATAGTTAGATGGGAAGGGAAGGGTGGTAAAAATGGTTAAAGTCGGTGTCGTGGGCGGAGGCAGTTGGGGTACTACTATAGCAAACCATATGGCCCTTAAAGGCATTAATGTGGATTTATGGGTGAGGGAAGAGGATGTATATAGCCAGATTAAGGAAAAAAGAATAAATGAGACATTTTTGCCGGGAATAACGCTTTCTAAGGCAATAAGGCCTGTTCGATCATTCAAAGAGGTAAGTAGAGAAAAAGATTTTTTATTTATCGTTGTCCCTTCTCATTTTTTCAGGACTATCCTCGCTGAGTTATCTCCTTTTTTTTCTTCTGCGACACCCCTGATAGTGGGGACGAAGGGCATAGAGAACGAAACCCTTATGACTATGTCTCAGGTAGTTGCATCTGTATTACCTGAAGGTTGGGGTGATAGGTTTGCATGCCTTTCTGGTCCAAGCTTTGCTCGAGAGGTCTGTTATAAACACCCAACAGCCGTAACCCTCGCATCCAGAAACAAAGGACTCTCTATTTATTTACAAGGGCTATTTTCTACTGACTATTTCAGGGTTTATACATCGCAAGATGTGATAGGCGTAGAGCTTGGAGGGGCACTTAAGAATGTAATAGCGATTGCTGCAGGCATATCAGATGGACTCGGCTTTGGATTTAATGCAAGAGCAGCTTTATTAACGAGAGGCTTGGCTGAAATAACAAGGCTCGGCGTTTCTATGGGTGCACAACCATTAACCTTTGCAGGACTGGCAGGCATAGGTGATCTTATCTTAACCTGTACAGGGGATTTGAGCAGAAATAGAACGGTTGGATTAAAGCTCGCTGAAGGTATTTCTGTTAAGGAGCTTGTTTCTGGCATGAAGATGGTTGCAGAGGGAATAAAGACATCACTGTCTGCCTATAACTTAGCAAAAAAGATGGGCGTAGATATGCCGATTATAACAGAAGTTTACAATGTTATTTACGAAGGAAAGGAGCCGAGGAAGGCGGTTAAGGATTTAATGACAAGAGAGCTCAAGGTAGAGGCTGAACAGTAAGAAGCAGATCGCAAGAAGAACTAAAAACAGTGATAAGTGACTAAAAATGGGCAATGTATACCTTATTCCTTTAGCTTAATTTAGGCGCTTAAAAAAGATAGATCTGGTGACTGTCCGGATTTTTACCAAAGAAGGTAACATCATCAATTTTGTCTACCTTTGGTCCGCGGGAGAGGGCATAAAGCGTCCGCTCTATTCCTATGCCTCCGCCATAAGTATCTGGAAAAGTTGATCTTCCCGTAGCATCTTTCATGCTCGCTGCTAACAGGAATGGCCCATATCCGCCGAGCTGATTGATGTTTTCAATATTCCCCTCCACGATAGTAGGTTTGACAGGAATAATTTTATTATCCAGGAGTCTTTCAATGATTGGCTTAAAAAGCCATTCCCTTATGCCACCGGAAAGCAGCTCCCGGGCTTCAGTCTGCTCACCGGTGTCCCTGATAATGCTTTTGGCACAGAGGTCATAGTTATATACCATATCGGAAGTTACCTCACCTGCTGTTATCTTTCCATCAGGCTTTATGTAAGGATATATAAGATCATAATTCTCTCGTGGTATACCAGTAATCCAGAAAAACTGTGATGAGGTCTCTTTTCCTACCCCTCCTTCATATTCTTTGAGGCTGTATTTCTTTCTTGATTGATCATAGACGAATGTGGGAAAAGGCTGCTTGGGAATTTCTATGGCAACCCCGAGCTCCTTAAGCTCGTCTCTGTTCTTTTCCGCTATCTTTGCCATGCTGTGAATAAGCATCCTTTCAAAGAGACCTTTGGCAATAGCCATGTCCTCTTTAAGAATCTCTTTTACTTCAGCTGGCTTGGAGAGATAGTCCTCAAAATCAATACCCCGATTTCTCCTCACTTCTATATCCATCTGGCTGAAGTCAATGATGTATTTTCCCCTCTGAATTCTATCAGGGCTCTCTACCTCGAGTCTGATGTTGGGGGATTCAACAAACACACCCTTTATTTTGGGGTGGTAGCAGGCCAGAAGCTTGGAATAGATCATGCTGTGGGTCATAACATAATGAAGGCCTTTGTAAGATATAGACGGAACATGCTCCACATCATGGGCCAGCGGGTCCGTCAGGGGACTCAATTGCACCCTTTCAAGATTACAAAGCCCCTCATCAGCCAGGAATTGGTGCATGGCAGTTACGAATGTGGCTCGTATGGATACGGCAGCAAGGAGGGTATCCCCCATCCACCTTTGATAGTAATATTTTTCCAGATATTCTTTAAGGCTCGAACCACCTTCTTTTAGTGCTGCCTGAAAACCAAACAGGGCATCACCTATTTCTGTTCTTATATCATCTTTCATGCTGTTTCTCGTTTAAAGAATAGGAAGATATTTTTCAATCTCATACCGGCTCACGTGAGTGCGGTATCGATCCCATTCGATCTTTTTGTTTTCAATGAATTTATTAAAGATGTGGTCACCTAAGGTCTCACGCACTAATTCACTTTTTTCTACCTCCTGAAGGGCCTCAAAAAGGTTTCCCGGTAGAGACTCGATCCCTGCCCGTGCACGAGACGCCTCATCCATCTCATAGATGTCTTCCTCTATGGGATCAGGGAGGGGGTAGTTTCCCTCGATTCCCTTTAGTCCCGCAGCGAGCATAATTGAGAACGCTAGATAGGGATTACAGGCTGGATCAGGAGACCTGAACTCGATCCTTGTGGCTTGTTCCTTGCCTGGCTTGTACACTGGTACCCTAATCATCGTGGAGCGGTTCCGTCTGGCCCATGAAATATAGACGGGTGCCTCATACCCAGGGACCAATCTTTTATAGGAGTTTACCCACTGGTTGGTTATTGCTACAATCTCTCTCGCATGTCTTAAAATGCCAGCAACGTAAGACTTTGCTAATTGTGAAAGATTATACTGGTCTTTTGGGTCGTGAAAGGCGTTTACATTATCTTTAAATAGAGATTGATGTACATGCATGCCGCTTCCGTTTTCCCCAAAGACGGGTTTCGGCATAAAGGTGGCATAATAACCCATTTTCCTCGCAATCTCTTTTACCACTATTCTGTAAGTCATTGTTTTGTCAGCCATAGTCAATGCCTCGTCATACTTGAGATCAATCTCGTGCTGACTGGGGGCGACCTCGTGGTGGCTGTATTCCACCTGGATATCCATATCCTGGAGGGAAAAAATTATTTCTCTTCTCAGATCACTGCCCATGTCTAGGGGCCTATTGTCAAAATAGCCACCCTTATCGATTGGCTTGGGGTTATCCATGCTCTCAAAACAGAAAAACTCCAACTCCGGCCCCATGTAGGCCTTATACCCTTTGGCAGCCAGTTTTTTTTGCATCTTCTTTAAGACGTATCGAGAATCCCCTTCATAGGGATTTCCATCGGGTTTGAGGATATCGCAAAACAGCCTGCCTACCGGTCTTTCATGGGGTCGCCAAGGGAGAAACTGAAAGGTGCTCGGATCAGGCATGGCAATCATATCACTCTCCTCAATCCTGGCAAATCCTTCGATAGAGGAGCCATCAAAGCCCATTCCCTCTTCTAATCCTTCTTCCAGCTCGGACGGGGTAACAGCAAAACTCTTTAATATCCCCAGAACATCTGTAAACCAGAATTGGACAAAGCTGATATTTTTCTCCTTAACCAATTTTAACACATCACTTTTTGTTTCACAAAGCATGCATTCCTCCACTGTATTTACAATCGTTTGTAATGTTTTAATGAGCGGTCCCTTTCGGATAAAAAGGATTGCTCGTCCTCATGCAAGAACTTTTTGTAGGATTAACATAATAGAGTCTGAGCGGTAAAGTTCTTTTATCTAATCGCCTTTCAAATCCTCCCCGTTTCCCTCCTATCCATCATTATATCTCGCTGATCAATTAATGTGGTGCTATCATAAAAGACGATTTCATCTACTCTCTCTTCATTAAAGCATTGTGCTGTGTGTACAGGGCCACCACTATCTGTATTCTCTCTATGCCTCATACGCTTGGTTGCTCACCCCTTGTTTTATAGATAGAGAGATTTTCTGCTGATTATCATCAAAAAAGGCGTCAAGCAAGTATACGGTAAGTATATTTAAAGAAATCTTGGATAACAACTTAAGACAGTACAGAGTATTGCCATGCGAACATAGAGTCCATAACGGTTTTGGCGAAAGTAAACTGCCCTGGGATCACTGTCTGACTCATCAGGCAATTCATCGGCACGCGGAAGTGGATGCATAATCACAGCAGATCTCTTCATAGCGCGTAGCGTCTTTGCGCTCAATGCATAATTGTGTATTGTTTTTTTGTAATCTTCAAGGTGATCTGCAAAATATTCTTTCGAGAGTTGAGTGATGTGCACGACATCAACCTCTTTGACCAGATCTACTAATCCGTCT
>Ga0208902_1001833_pt1 | contig 9961 bp, 18 predicted proteins | sample AntAceMetag02UKH_FD_184767 | JGI IMG/M metagenome (GOLD analysis project Ga0208902, IMG submission 184767) | Saline lake microbial communities from Ace Lake, Antarctica - Antarctic Ace Lake Metagenome 02UKH (SPAdes) (version 2) | ecosystem: Environmental > Aquatic > Non-marine Saline and Alkaline...
CCGACGCTGCGGCACATGTTGAGGGAACGCGAAACAGCGCAAGCACGGCAGGAGCTTGAACAGGCAGAAAGGAGGCTGAAAGAGGTTCTGACAACAAAGTGAAGCGCAACGGAACTCTCCGTAGCCAAGGCGATTACTTGCCACCAGAAGTGGCGGAACTGCTTGGCGAAGGAGGGTGATGCCGGCAATCGGTCGTCCCGCACGGGCGTGGCCGGTTAGCCCTGAGCATGTCGAAGGGTCGAGAGAACAGGGCGTGTTTCCGAAAGGGAGCGCGCCGGTTTTGTTTAAGGAGGCGATACATATATGTATTCACCGAAGATCGATGAGAAGTTGGTTCCGTGTCTCTACCACACGGCACGGGCGCGGCAGATGCCCATGACAAGACTCGTGGCGCAACTGATCGGCAAGGCGCTGTCAGCGGAAGCGCTGCCTGATGAAGCCAAGCAGGCCCTGGCGGCGGCAATGGCGAACGAAAACGTCGTGACCATGGAGGTGAAGACAGGCGCGGCGTGAGCCACAAAGGACAGAACGGAAGGAAAAGACCAAAAATGAACAACGAAAGGAATAATGCGATGAACGAGAACAACAATCATCTATTGGACGTGCTCACCCGCGAGGGTGTGCTGGTTAACGTGTCGGTCCGCTACTGGCGGGCTACCAAGAAACTCGACGCGGAGGATCTGGGACTTGCTCCGGAGAACGTGGAGAAGCGGCTTATCAGTCTGGGGCATAAGAACCTGATTCCGAGGGAGTCGCTGCAAACGTTTGCCCTGATTGAGGGGCGGGTACATGCGCTGGTGGAAACGAATGCGTTTCCGTTCCTGAACGGGCTCGGGCACTTCCTGCCCAATGCACGATTGCAGGAAACGACGGACAAGCTGGCTCAACTGGAGCGGGAGTTCACGATCGAGAAAGAGAAGTTCCTGAGCCGCTATTCCGAAACGCGCGACCAAGCGCTTGTGGAATGGCGAGAGGCGGCTACACGGCTGGTCAACAGACCAGAGAAACTGGTGGAGACGATTGAGGCGGCGTTCCCCGGCCCGGAGAAGATGGACCGTTCATTCGGTTTCACAGTCCAGCTCTTCCAGATTCGGGTGCCGGAAGGCATCAGACTGGATGCAGTTACCCTGGCCGACCAGCAGGAGGTGATGCGGGCGCGCGAGGAAGCGGGCCGGCAGGCGGCTGATAAGATCAACAAGGGAGTGGAGACTTTCATCTCCGACTGCGTGGCATCGCTCCGCGAACAGACGGCCACGCTGTGCGAAGAGATGCTGGAGAGCATGAAGTCCGGGAAGACCGGCGTGCATCAAAAAACGCTCAACCGGCTTGTAAAGTTCATTGACGAGTTCAAGACGCTGAACTTCGTCGGGGACCGCGAGTTGGAAGAGCAGTTGGAGCGGATACGGCAGGAGTTCCTGGGGCGGACAGCCGAGGAATACCGGGACAGCGACCATTACCGCCGCAAGCTGCGGAATGGTCTTCGCAACTTGGCTGACACGGCACGGGATCTGGCGCAGAGCGACAACCGTGATCTGGTCGAGCAGTTCGGCCAAATGGGGCGCCGGCGGTTCCACATGGGAGAAGTCCATTCCGACAACGCCGAGGGTGAGGCGGCCGATGCGGCCGATAGCGGCGCGGCGCCGGATCACTTCGAGATAGGCGACCGGGCTGAGTCCGTGGTTGATGAAGCGCCCGCGCTGGCTGCGGTGTCCGTATGAAAGGAGGATGAAGGAGAGATCAAACTCAAGACAGAGAAAGGTCAACCGGAGAAGCCCATTCACCGCTACCGCGGCCGGATGGGTTTCTCGCATTTCAGAAGGAGGTGATCAATATGGCGATACAGAATGGATCCGCCTTGCTCCGCCTGCGGGATGGACTCAAGAGGCACTTTGGTCCAGAGGCCGGGATATTTGTTGATCCGTTCCTGTGGATGCTCGGGTGCGTCTGCGTGGACATTGTCCGCTTGGACAACTGGCTCATGCGGCGGAATCCCGACTACCGAGAGGACGAATCAATGCGCCTCTTCATCCGCCGCAAGTACGGGCGGAATGCGGAGCGCTTTGTAAAGCACTGGCTCAAAGGTGAACAGATACAGGGCTCTCCTATTCAGAGAGCCGGGTGAAGATCATACAACGCGAAAGGAAAAGTTATGTCGCACTTCGCAACAATACAGACGCAGATCAAGGACATTCAGGCATTGAGAGATGCCTGTACAGAGATGGGATTTCTGCTTTTGCAGAATACCAAGGCACGCGGGTATGGAACGAATCGCCATCATGGCGAGTACGTGATCGCGCTCAAGGGACCGTACGACATTGCCCTGAACCGGCAGACGGACGGCGACTATGGACTCACCACCGACTGGTGGGCCGGTCACGTGGAGAAGGAGGTCGGCAAGGACTACGGGAAGTTGCTCCAGCTCTATGGGGTCCATAAGGCAATGCGGGAGGCGCGGCAGCGGGGTTACTCGGCACAACGCTCTGCGCTCAATGACGGCTCGATCAAGCTCTCGATCGGTTTGTCCGGCGTAGCCTCGGCGAAGACGGGAGGGATGTAATTATGACCACGAAAACCATCGAAGTGATGATCGGGCCAGACGGCAGCCTGAAGATCGAAGCGTTGGGCTTCAAGGGCGCGGACTGCGAACGGGCAACTGCGTTTCTGGAGAAGGCACTGGGCCGAATCAGTGGCAGGAGCAAGAAGCCGGAATACTACCACCGCGAGGAACTCAAGCGTCAGCAGAAGGTGGGGCTATGAGCCGCATCTTCTACCCCGATGGCCGCGCGTGCCACAGCGTAGTCCCGCAGGGACGAAGCCGGGTGGTGGAATATCCGCCGCAGATCGCCTACCTGATCTGGTTGGCCGGACCGGGGACCGCCATTCGTGTGGCGGGGGACGACCGGCCGGTCATGCCTTGGGAATACTACGCAGGAGCAACCTGCGGCGTGCGCCGTAGCCCACGCAGACTCCCCTGAGCAGATATGCACGGAGGAGACCTGCTATGGGTGAAACGACCGCTAAAACAAGAGGGCGAAGGCGTATGGATAAGGCACTGGCCAGCATCGTGTTCAAACCGGACGGTCTGGGTCACGGCCTCTACACGGAGGTCATTGACCTGACCAGTCTCGGGCGGTTGAAGGTGGAGCGGGCAACCACAATCACCTTCGATAACCGCCTCCAGGTCTGGAGGGTGAAGGATCGAACGGGGTTTCCCCTGTTCACATCCCCATCCAGGGAAGCCTGTCTCGATTGGGAGAAGGAATACTTTAATAGAAAGGATGAAGTCTGAAAGCAGTAGGCTGAACGCAACCGATAACTATAAAACAGAATCAAGGAGGCCCATGACCGGTAGCGGCGTGGGCTTCCTCTTTTTGGAAAGAGGAAGACATGAAAAAGCAGATCATGAATTACATCAGGGCCGGGTATCCCGGCATCTACATCGTCTCGAGCGAGGAGACGCGCATCGAGGGCGAGATCAAGGCAGTGGCTCAAGAGTTGGACTACAAGCTCTTCGCCTGGTCCATCACCGAAGGATTAGTGGACACGGCGGATGGCAGCGCGCATGAAGGTCAGGACCCGCAGGAAATGCTGCTCAAGGTCCTGGAACTGCCCGAGAACACGGTGGTCCTGCTCAGAGACTTCCATCTGTTCATGGATAGCCCCAATCCGGTGCTGGTTCGCACACTCAAGGACGTGCTGCGAGCCGGCAAGACCAAGGGTAAATCCCTGGTCATGTTGGCCTGCCGGCAAGTACTCCCCCCTGAATTGGAGCGGGAGTTCGTGGTCGTGGAGTTCGCGCTGCCCGGCAGGGATGAACTTGGGCCAGTGCTGGATAACATCGCCGACTCGGCCGGCAAGGCGAAACCCAAGGCAGACAGACGGGATCACATGCTGGACTCCGCGTGTGGGCTCACCTCAATCGAGGCCGAGAACGCATTCGCACTGTCGCTGATCGAGAGCGGGGAATTGTCCCCGGCGGTCGTGGCGCGGGAGAAGGCGCTGGCGGTCAAGAAGAACGGACTGCTGGAGATCCAGTCTGCCGGCAAATCGCTGGACGACATCGGCGGGCTGGACCTGCTCAAGAACTGGCTGATCCAGCGCAAGGATGCCTTTGGGCCGAAGGCACGGGAATACGGTCTGCCGGCGCCAAAGGGATTGCTGATTATCGGCATTCCCGGGACCGGCAAGTCGTTGACAGCCAAGGCCACGGCCAGTGTGTTTCAGCGACCGTTGTTGAAGCTGGACGCCGGCCGGCTGTTCGGAGGACTGGTTGGCCAGTCGGAGGGAAACCTTCGGTCTGCCATCCAAACGGCTGAGGCCATTGCGCCTTCGGTGCTCTGGATTGATGAGATCGATAAGGGCTTCAACGGGGCCAAGAGTTCCGGAGTGTCGGATGGTGGCACGGCCAGTCGGGTCTTCGGATCGTTCGTATCCTGGATGCAGGAGCGGACAGCGCCGGTGTTCGTTGTGGCTACGGCCAACGACGTGACCCAGTTGCCGCCCGAGTTCCTGAGGAAAGGTCGCTGGGATGAAATGTTCTGCGTGGACCTTCCGAACCGGGAAGAACGCGAGGCCATCTGGCGCATCCAGATTGCCAAGTATGGGCGCAAGCCCGAGCGGTTCGACGTGGCGCGCTTGGCCAAGGAAACGGACGGGCTGACGGGCTCCGAGATCGAGCAGGCATTCATTGACGCGCTCTATGCGGCGTTCGGCACGGGCAAGGAACCCACGGACTCCGTCATCGCAAAGGTGCTGGAGGACCTGGTGCCGCTGAGCAAACTCATGAGCGAGCAGATCGCGGCACTGCGGAAGTGGGCCAAGGGGCGCGCGAGGCCGGCCACAACTCCGGAACAGGAGCGGACCGGGCGCAAGATCCATCAGACGACACTCACACCACCGGCAGCGGGAATGGGTGTCAGTCTGAACTGACGGAGAAGCAACTGTGGAAGGCGGGTTCTCGGAAACGGGGCCCGCCTTCTTCTATCAACTGGAGGTAAAAAATGAAAGCGGACGCGACTGAGATGGTGAGGCGCCAACGACTGATTGAGCTGAATTGCGGCGCGGAAAGACAGGAACTGGAACGGAGCTACGGGAAAGTGTGGAATCCCAAGGAATTGGCCGAGACCTTTCGGGTTGTCGGCTTCATGGCGCCTTTTGTTGTTGTGAGATGCAAATCCGACGACAAGACGGGCTCTCTGGAGTTCCAACATTTCCCCCGGTTCTACTTCAACTGGAGGGAAGACATATGACAGTGGACATGACGATTCGAGTTCAGATTGACCTCGATGATGCAGGCGTGGGCGATCCGGCGGCGGGCGACCCTTGGGAACAGAGGATGTTGAACGCCGCTCAAGAGGCGGTGAGCAACGCTTTGTCGTTCATCGAGCAGAACGCGGGTTACGAGCATGATCTCGCCACGTTGGCGAGTGTCGGGTTTGTCGGCGTGCAGGACTGCCGCAGAATGGAGGAGTCAACGTGACACTGAATCAAGCCAAGAAGCTTCGGGAGGGCGACCTTGTGGCCGCAATCCTGGAGGATCCGTATGGTGGGGAGTCTCGCTGGAGCATAGAGGCCCACCGCTGGCTCTACGAGCCTGCCCGTGCTGGCCAGGTTATCGTGTTCCAGCGGCTGATCCCGAAGGTCAGGATCGTGCGCAATGGTCCTTGGACAGATGGCCACGACCAGATGCTGTTCTGCAAGACACCGGAGGGCCAGCGTGCGTGGCTCAACATCGGGAACGCGAATAAGATCAAGAAGAACGGTACATGCCACACCGACAGGTGTGGTACGGAGGAAAAACGATGAAAGCAGATCAAGAAGTCATGGATCTGGGGAAAGCCCTGGAGATCGTGCTGGAAATGGCGAAGTCGCTCTACCACTCGCACGGTGAGTTCTGCAAGCCCGCGAAATGCCCGGCGGATGCCACAACGGCGATGGATACGGTCGAGGACTTTATCGTGAATCACTTCGAGGAAGACGACGAAGCCCAGAGCCGGACCCGTCACGAACGGTTGACGGCACTGTTTGAAGCCATGGAGCATCACGGCAATGCGGAGGGCACGGAGACGCAGCTTGGCGATGCCGAGGAATTCCTGCGGCTGGCGTTCGACAACATGTCGCCGGCGCAGCAGACCGAGTTCCTGAACAGCCAGGCGGTGGCTGAGTTCATCACGTGAGAAAGCAGCAACAAGGAGGACACAAATGAGCCGAATGTATGAAATGACGGACTGTTGAAAGGAGGAGATTGTGACACTGAACGAACTGATCAACATAGCATCCGCGGCATACTCCGATGGGTTGATTGCCGTGGAGTACTGGGATTTCAAGCGGGAACGCCCGCGAAGGAACTCCAAGGGCGGCGACACACTGGCGTTGTTCATCGCCAACGAGATCGCCGACACCTACGACCCCGACACTTCGGATGCGCAGCAGATCGAAACGGTGCTGAAGGCTCTTTCCACAGCACGAAGTGATCTGGATGCAGTGAGCACGGCACTGGCCGGTGAACTGCAGAAGCGCCGGAGAGCCGGGCGGCCGGATTCCGGAAACAGGAAGGAGGATCGGCCATGAGCAGAAGGAAGCAACGACCGAAAGAGACGGATGAAGAACTCATGGCCATGGCGAGGTCGCTCTACCACTCCATTTACGTGGAGGAGTGCTTCGGCACGGGCGACCTGTACCGGTATGAGGTAACGGTTAGGAAACTGGAACATAGAGGCTACCGGATCACGACCACGGTGGCCTTCGACAAGGAGGAATGAGCCTATGAAATGGAAAGACATCTTTGAAGATCCCGACATGGTTGGACAGACCGAGTATCTGGCGATTCACGATGCGATTGCCTCAGCGGTGATGGACACAGAATCGCCCGACCCGCAACAGCCGGTTAGCCGGGGACAGCAGCAGCGGATTGCCGGGATGTTGAACGAGATCGGCTGCCACGCGCAGCGGTTATCCCAAGCCCTGTTGAAAAGCCTGCCGGTCAAGAAGTACTGGAAGGCGTGCGAGTGCGGAAAGATGCTGGGGGTGACCGAACGGAATGACAGGAAAGCCAGCGGAGGCAAGGCCCTGGAGTTTGACTGGAAGAAAGGCTCGTTCACCGCCAGTCGCTGTCTCGGCTCGTTTCCGTGTCCTGATTGCAGTCGGACGATCGAGTGGAACGACGGCTCCTGGCAGGTCATGCGGGGGCCGACCGAAGACGCACCATACATCTGGCTGCAGGAGGATGAATCCGAAGGCAACGCGAAGTGTGGCTGTCGCTTGGTCAATGACCTGCATGGCAGAGGTGCGGCGGTGTTCCTCTGTCCGATGCATGAGGCAGCGCATGGGATGCTGAAGACGCTGATGAAGATTGAGCCCACGGGGATGCCGAAGACGAGACTCGTTAACTGATCAGACAATATGGAAGTGGCTAAAGGCAGGCTTTCTTACCAGAGCCTGCCTTTTGGCTTTTTATCCTGAGCAAGGTCCCAAGAGGGACCGCGTCGAAGGGATGGAGGTAAATAATATGAAACAAAATGAACAAAAAATAACGAAAGAGATATTCGGGAATGTGATCTATGCCTATACGAGAGCCCAAGCAATCGAGGATGGCGTACTTATTGATGTCACCGAAACGGCCAGAGAAGCCGGGATCAAATTCCCGACCGCCCTGACTTCGACGATCTGGTCTGACTATATCGCTGTACCGGAAGAACTCAAAAATTGCCAGGACGAAGCCGGCAGACTGTGGGACATCGTGTGGATGCTGTCATGCGCGGTCAGAAGCGGCCACATCAAGGGCGAGATCGGTACTTTCGAGGTGATCATCGCCAAACCCGACAAGGGCGACTGGCGAGACAACGAGAAGGCCCACGATGGAAACAGGGATCAGCGATTGGTGGCGCTGAAAGCGGTGTGTGGACCGTCAGATGACGGCTCGCCATGCATAACTATCATGAGACCGTCAGAAGACTAAAGGAGGTGGAGACAATGAAGACGTTCTACAGGAAAGTGGACACGCGCAACAGGGAGGCAATGATCGCCTTTCTCGAAGGGCATTTCAGGTATCATACCATGAACAGTTGGAACCGGGCCACGTCCTACGCCAACTGCGTGAAGATCCATCGGCTGGATTTGACGCGCGAGCAGATGGACAAGGCGTGGGCCATGCTGGACATGGAAGAGGTGTTCGATGCCATTCACGGCATCATTCAAGAATGGTCGGTCGAACACGATTGGCGTTGGCAGGTCGGATTCAACGGCCGATCAGGTGGCTACCTGGTGCTGTACCAGGGCAGCCTGGACTACCAGAACGCCAAGACGGCACAGTGCAATGTCTGCGGCAAACTGACGTGGCACAAGGAAGATGTCTCCTGCACCATGCAAGGGTGTCCGGGGATGCTTAAAGTACTGGAGAAGTCGAGGCCGCAGATCGTGACCTACCCCGGCCGAGGGCTGGATCAGTCCGAGGAATTCGGGGAGTGGTCGATGGACCAACTGCGGGAGCGGGTCAAGCTGGTCCAGGAGTTCGACAAACTCTGCGACGATGTTGTCGCTGAGTTTGTGCGCTACTGCAAGGAATACGTAGTGGTTGAGAAGGACATCATGGTGCCCAAAACATTGAAGGTCCTGGAACCCGAGCCCTCTGTTACCTAACTTCTTCTCTCTTTTCCTGCCCGGGTCGTTCTGACTCGGGCTTTCTTCCACCCGATAGCGACAGCTCTATCCGGCCGGTGGGTAATTCCTGTAATTTTACCTTGCAAGAGGGTTGCGGGAAGGGCTATGTAACGGGCGATCCATGTTTTCTGATCGATCCTGGGGCATTCTGGCAGAAAACAATTAGCTTCAGTTCAAGCTCATTAAGTCCAGGCTCGCAAGTCATTGATATGCACGTCCTGTGTGTGATTCCCGTGTTGACCTTCTGCTGGGGCGGGTATAGCCTTAACCCAAGAATGTATTGTCCGTGGGCAATGGGTAGTGGCATCGGGCATAATTACCAGGTCAATCAATAGATCGTCTTCTGATTATGCATATTGCCTTGATATTAGCATCGGGCAAATCTGCCTGTCAATCAATGGTTCGATGAGAGAGAAATGAAACCATCGACAAATGATTTAACGCAGATACCGGGCGTAGGAAAAAGCATTGCCCATGATTTGTCAGCATTGGCATTTCTGAAGTCCATGACTTGGATGACAGAGATCCAGAAGATCTATATTTGCAACTTTGTGACCGAAAGGGAATGACAGTTGATCGTTGTATGCTCTACGTATTCCGTTGCGCAGTATACTACGCAACCGTAACACCTCATGATCCAGAACTTCTCAAATGGTGGAACTGGAAAGACGAAAAGACATCGAACCAAAAAATGCAGAGTATTTTCGCGTAGCCGCGAAAAACTCTAATTTTGATCGTTCGTGTCAGAAATAAATAATGAAATCGCGAGCTAAACAAGTTCTGAGCAAGTCTGTCGATGCCATCGTCGCGGCAATAGAGGTCTATAATAAGCCCACATTTGCCTATCGTGAAGAGTCCTTCGCCATTCTCGCGATAACATATTGGCCCGGCCGTGTTATTCTGGGGCTGGGTGCTGGTGATGACGCTATGCGGGCTGGAAGCGCGGATATAACCAAAAACCTGTCTGGGTCATTCGATTAAAGGATACGCTCGGCATTATGCTGATAATACGCCGATTACAAAGGCGCGTTGCATGTGGGCGATTGTGTGCTGGCAATTTTCAATTTGCCGTGATAAAGTACAGTTATTCTTTAATAGGACGCATATTTTCGAGGGTTTGGGCATCAAAAATGGGAGGTTCCATCAAGTAGTTAAGATTACAAAATAATTTAGCGTCTTCGTTGGTATCTGCTCCGTTTTCAAAACCACCAATTTTGTTTCAGAGGAGGCAGTGCTGTCGGGGTCGCACTCCATATGGGTGCGGCTCTCGGCTTCATGCTTCCTCTCTGGGACTTGGTGGTTC